>Ga0208410_1000545_pt1 | contig 21569 bp, 16 predicted proteins | sample ETN02SmetaG_3_FD_185787 | JGI IMG/M metagenome (GOLD analysis project Ga0208410, IMG submission 185787) | Marine microbial and viral communities from oxygen minimum zone, Eastern Pacific Ocean - ETNP2014F10-02SV257 (SPAdes) (version 2) | ecosystem: Environmental > Aquatic > Marine > Oceanic ... | reverse complement strand
GTCATATTTCCCCGTCGCTACGATTCAACGTCTCGACGCGATGCCATAACACATTTTAGGAATTTCGCAAATGTCACATGTCGCGCTGTAGCGACGCCGTGTGCGCGCCCATTCGTGTGATATTTTCACGATAGGTTGTTGTGTTTATTCACATCATTCATACAAAGTTTCGCGTCGAGAAACACCGCGATGGCGCAGAACTTTGAAGCAAGAAATTCGTGTCAACCAGGCGCAGCATACCTTTGGCGTTTTCGACCTTCATTTCAACTTTTTCGTTTTCATTTCTTGAGTTATAACTCGCCGATTTCGCGATTTTGTCCCTCCGGCGACGCGAGTTATGGAGAATGGGCTATCGATGCTTCGATCGAAATGCTCCGATCGAAACGAACCGATCGATGCTTCGATCGAAACGAACCGATCGAAACGAACCGATCGAAACGAACCGATCGAAATGCTCCGATTGAAATGCTCCGATCGATCGATGGAAACCAGTTTAGGGTTTAGGGTAACGCGCGCATTTGGTTCGGCGCGCATTCGACAGACGACGACGACGACGACGACGACGACGACGGGCGAACGGCATGGCGGACGCGCGCGAGGCGGAGTGGGATCTCCTGGAAAAGTCCATGCCGAGCGCGGACGCGAGCCGCGGGGAGGGCGAGGAGGCGGCGCGCGGACGAGGAGGCGAGGCGAACGCGCGCGAGGACGATCGACGGCGGCGACGACCCGGGGGCTCGCGGGAGCGCGACGGGGATGACGATCAGTACGGTGAGCGGTCGCCCGGACACGGGGGCGAACGAGAGTCGCGACGGGATCGGAGGAGTCGGCGGCGGTCGAGGTCGAGGTCGAGGGACGCGGATCGAGACCGAGGAGGGCGGCGGAGGAGACGAAGGCGGTCGCGGTCGAGAGACGCGGGCATGTCGACGCCGGAGCGAGAGGAGGAGCGAGAGCGACGAAGACAGGAGAGAGAGGCGGACAGACAGCGTAGGGAGATGGAGAAACTCGATCGGGACACGCGGACGGTGTTCGTGACGAATTTGAGCACGAAGTTGGATGAACGGGGAATCTTCCGATTCTTCAGCAAGGTTGGAAAAGTGACGGACGTCCGGATCATTTACGACAGACACACGCCGAAGAGTAAGGGAATGGCGTACGTGGAGTTTGCCGATAAGAGCTTCATCCATCCCGCGCTCGAGCTCACGGGTCAAGAGCTCAACGGCCAGGCGATCGGGGTGAAAACGAGCGAGGCGGAGAAGAACATTGCGTGGGAGGCGGAGCAAGCAGAAAAGAAGAAACTCGGCGCCGCATACGGTCAGGGCGTGCCTTACGTCGGGAATTCAGGACCGTGCAAGCTTCGAGTCGGTGGTTTACACCTTGGACTGAGAGAAGACGACATCAAGGCTGTGTTCGAACCGTTCGGTGAGTTGGATTTCATCTCCATGATTAAGGAGGAGGGAGAAGCCAAGTTTGCGAGCGCGTTCGTTCAATTCAAGCAGACGACGCACGCCATGTTGGCGCTCTCTCAATTGAATGGCTTAGAACTCGTCGGTATTCCCATTCGCGTGTCGATCGCGAGTCAAGGCGCTCAGGCGGCTGCCAGCACCATGGCGGCTGCCGTGGAGTCGCTCGGAGAACTCGACGAAGGCGGCGGCGGTTTGAAGATGGATAGTCGCGGTCGAGCGGCTCTCATGGCTCGTCTGGCTGGCCAAGACAAGGAGGTCGAGAAAGGCTTCGCGATCGATCCGACGACCGGTCTTCCCACGACTGTGGACGCCATCAAACCCATGGACGCGCCGGGCGAGGCGCTGCCGCTCGCCGCGCAGCCCATCACCCAAGGCGTTCTCGGTCCCGGGTCGCCGATTCCCACGCCCTGCTTGCTGTTGAAGAACTTGTTCAACGCCGAGGAGGAGACCGATCCCGAGTGGTGGTTGGACATCGCCGAAGACGTGAAGGGTGAGTGCGAGAAGTTCGGCGAGGTCACGCACGCGTTTGTCGATAAAGATAGCCAAGGCTTCGTCTACCTCAAGTTTGGCGACACGGCGGGGTGCACAAAGGCGCAACAGGCGCTGCACGCTCGTTGGTTTGCGGGTAGAAAGATAGCGGCCGAATTCCAGTTTGCGGAAGTCTACGACGGGCACTTTGGACTGAAAACCTAGACATCGTTGTTACATAGACTAAGGTTTGTAATGTTCACTTACAGTTCACTCGTAATTGTCGTCTCCAGCGAGCCACTGCGACATTTGCGAGGGATTCGTCAGCTCCGGCGCCACGTCTTCACCGTCCGTTCGCACACGCTTGTTCTCTCGAGAAGTTTGGGTGAGATGCTCATTCACTCCACCGCGATGGGCGATCAAAACCGCCGGCTCACCGAAATGAGTGCGGTGGTGACGGTCGTGATCCTTCTTGGAAGCAAACGCTCTGGTACATCCGGGATAGGAGCAGACGTACGGTTTATCAGACGTGTGCACGCGACGAATGTGCTCCGCGACGCTCTGCGCGTGTTTGAACATGATTCCACATCCATCCACCGGGCACGGGATCGTTTTCGTCGAATTGTGGACAGTCTGCTCGTGCCTCTTCAACATTTGTTGCGTGGAAAACGGAACGGCGCACACGCGACACTTGTATTTCTGATCGTGCACCAGGGCGACGTGGCGCTCCATCGATTTGACGTCCGCAAACATCTCTCGACATCTCGGGAAACTACACTCGACGGGCTTCACGCCCGTGTGCGCCTTGGCGACGTGAGTGGGCAAGTATTGCTTCGTAAACGTCTTCCCGCAGAGCGGACACTCCGCCCGAGCGGCTCTCGGTCGCGCTGGCGCGTTCGTCGCGTCTCTGATGGCCTCGAGCATGGACGCATCATCTCCCACGATGGTTCCGTGCACCGCAACGTATTCTTTCTCTTCAACGCACGCCAACATTCCGCGCATCTCCCCCAGCGCCTCCTCAGCGTCCCGAGACGTCATCTTCTCGAACCGTCGCCGCCAATCGCTCTCCCCCATCCTCGCGCACCACCCGCCGTCGTCTTCTCCGCCCCCCGCCCCGCTCCGACGCGCGAACGCCTCACGCACCCGCTCGACGCCGTACGACAGCGCGCACGCGTCCGCGAACGTCAACTCCTCCGCGCCTCGAGTCTCTTTTAAAAATCGTCTCTTGAACAGCGCGTACTCCATCGCCGCCGTCGCCGCCGTCTCGCCCCCGTCCCGCGTCCCCGCACCGCGCGCGGACGTCGACGCGCCCTCACCGCGTCCGATTCGCCGCGCCGCGTCCGAGACGGCCGCGTCGCGGCGCGCGAACATCCCCGCGCGCCACGCCTCGAGCACGGCGCGCGCGCGCGAGTCGTCGGCACCTTCGCCGGACCCGCGCGCCATCGTCTCGCGCGAGACCGACCGACCGACCGATGGAACACCACGAGGCGCCCTCGAGACGTCCTCGAGACGCGTCCCTCGCGCGCGCGAGTCTCTCGCCGTCGCGCGCAGCCGTCATCAAATCAATCAACGCACCACTCTTCAAAACACCAACAAACTGGCGCGTCCCGGCGCGTCCCAGCGCGTCCCAGCTGGTCAATACTGTTTACCCATACGATTGGCGCGTTCGGACATTCGGCTACCGTCCCAGCGTCCCAGGAAATCCCTCAAACCCGATCGATCGGATCGATCGATCGATCGAACCCGATCGATCGAACCCGATCGATCGATCGACGGCACCGATCGATGGGTTGTCGTATGGGAATGTGTTTTCGACAATTTTATCACTGCTTGATCCTTTATAATATTGATATAATATGTATCAGTCAATTGATAAAAAGTTACTTCGGTCTGCGATGTAGCCACGCCCGATCGATGGCGCGTGCGGCCGCGTGTCTCGGCGCCTCGCCCGGCGGCGCGCGGCGTCACCACGCGACGGGTCGACCGCGCGGGGAGACGTCTTCATCATGGTGCGAGCTGCGAACGCGAACGCGCGAACGCGATGTATCGACGGCGGGGGACGCGTCGGGGGACGTCGCGAGCGATGACGACGAGGATGAGACGAGGGATGATGGATGACGCGAGGGATAAGGATGGGGATGAGAGAGAGAGAGAGAGAGAGAGAGAGACTGACGATGGTGATGACGACGCGTCGCGTGGAAACAGCCGTCGAGCGGGGACGTTGGTTTGGCGTTCGGACTCGTCATCATGGCGGGTTTGTCCACGACGCTCGGGAGCGCGTTCGTGTTTTGTTCGTCGAAAGCGGACACCACCGTCTTGGCGCGCGCGCTCGGAGCGAGCGCGGGGGTGATGATTTACGTGTCCTTCGCGGAGATTTACGGCGTGAAGGCGGTGGAATCGTTCACTGAAGTCTGTAACGGCGATTCGAATTGCGGGTGGCGGTACGCGTCGCTTTGTTTCTTTTGCGGATTGATTTTTATGTACGGTTTGGACTTCGTGGTGCACCGAATCAACGACGTCGGTTGTTTCTGGGGCATGAAGCGAAACAGCGCGACGGTTCAGTCCGGTGGAGCTTCCCACGATCACACCTTGTGCGTGCACGGTGATTTGGAGGAGTGCAAGCGAGGCATCGCGAAGGCTGAGAGTGGCCTGAGCGAGGTGAATGTGCGCATGGAGATGAAGCGCACAGGCGAGCCGTCGACGGATGATAGCGAAATAGACATCACCGTGGACAACGTCGATCTGACGGACGTCCACCACAAGGCGATAGAGGCGAAACAGTTGAAGAACATGGGCATCATGACGGCGATCGCCATTGGCCTCCACAACTTTCCCGAAGGTTTGGCAACCTTTGTCGCCGCCGTCGCCGATTCCAAACTAGGAGTCGCCCTGGCGATGGCCATCGCGATTCACAACATTCCCGAGGGGATCTGTGTCGCGATGCCCATCTATTACGCCACCGGGAACAAGTGGAAAGGATTTTGGTGGTCCTTCCTCTCCGGCCTCAGCGAACCCATCGGCGCCATCGTCGGTTACGCCGTCCTCAACAGCCAAGACATGTCCCCCAAGGCGTTCGGATCTCTCTTTGGCCTCGTCGCCGGCATGATGATCTTCATCTCCCTCAAAGAGCTGATCCCCACCGCCCTCAAATACGACCCTCACGACCGCTACGTCACCACGTACGTCTTTATCGGCATGGCCATCATGGCGCTTTCGCTCATCCTCTTCTACGTGTGATACCACATCCAATTCACATCGGCAGCATCCTCAGCGCGCGCGCACACACAGACCCAGACACACCACCACGCATCGTTCGTTCGTTCATTCATTCATTCGCTCGCTCCACGCGCGTCCCGCGTATTCGACCCGTCCTTCTCCTCTCGCGCGCTTCGCCAGTCGCGACTCAATCACCCCTGCATTCATCCCCCTCGATCGACGACACGGACCGATCACCGAGAGACCGAATCTCCGATCGATCCGCGCGATCGATCCATCTCGATCGATCGATCGATCGAACCCGATCCATCTCGATCGATCGATCGATCGAACCCGATCCATCGAACCCGATCGATCGATCGACGGCACCGATCCATCGAACCCGATCGATCGATCGACGGCACCGATCGATCGAACCCGATCGATCGATCGATCGATCGCACGAGACGCGATCTTTGACGTCACTCGACGACGACGAACGATGATGATGCTCACGACGACCCCGACGACGATGCGCGCGGCGCCGACGATGCGCGCGCGCGCGTCTCGCGCGAGAACGGCCGCGGTTCGACCGGCCGTGCGCGAGGTGCGACGACGTCGCGATTCGCCGCGACGCCGCGACGGTGGACGACCGACGCGGAAACGCCGAGGATTGGATGAATTTTCAGAAATCGCGCGAATAATTCCGAATCATCGGCGCGACGAATGAATGCGATGCGCGCGCGAGGCGACGCGAACGGCGGTGACTGACGATGACGCGTCCTCGTTCCACATCTCGCGCAGGCTTCTTTCACCCAGCGTCGCGCGCACACGATCGCGCGCGCTGAAAAGTTCAACACGGATGAAGTCCTCACCACCATCGCCGACAAGTGGGAGGAGACGGAGAACAAGTCGACGGTGATCACGTACGCCGCGGGCGCGACGGCGGCGTTGTGGTTGTCCTCCACGCTCGTCGGCGCGATCAACGTCGTGCCGTTGTTGCCGAAAGTGATGGAACTCGTCGGTTTGGGCTACTCCACGTGGTTCGTGTACCGATACGTCTTGTTCAAGGACAGCCGCGCGGAGCTCGTCGAGCAAGTGGACGCGCTCATCGCCAGAGTGTCGGGCGAGGAGGAATAAAGAAGCAAGGAACGCATACGAGCGCGCGCGCGCGCGGCAATTTTGAGTGAAACGAACGAGTGTGCGTCGAGTCATCGATGCGAGACGTTCGTGCTCGCCTTTGTCGCGCGCGATGTGGCTGTCTGAGACGAGACGCGCGTTTTGAAATCACCAAGCATACACTACACCCGACGCGTTTTTTCATCCCCGCGCGAGCGCGCGCCGTCACGCGGCAAAGGCGAGCACGCTCGAACGCATCGTCGTCCCGATCGCGACGCGTTCGCCCGAGAATTTTCGATGCTCGTGCTCTCGGTCTTCTAACGATTCTATCCTCGAGCGAAGCGTGGAGACGAGCCGCGCGCGCGTCTCGAGCGCGCCGGCGGCATCCAAGAGGGCGAGTCTGTCCCGCGCGAGTCTCTCGTCGAGGGATTCGCACCGCGCGCGTAAAGTCTCCGCGTGCGCCTCCAAATCTCGAAACTTTGATTCGTACCTCTCGCGAACGCGAGTTTCGATCTCTTCCTCCGTCTCGCGCGTCGATCGGGCGAGAGAGCGGTCAAACGACTGCTCGAGCGAGCGACTCGTCTCCGATCGCGGAGACGTCGGCGCCGACGTCGGCGTATCTCGCGACCGCGACGTTTTCAAGGGTGAAGACTCTCGACACCGCGCGCGAACGACTTCTTCCTCTAAAGTCTTCCTGAGCACGTCCATCGCGAGGGCGACGTGTCCGTCCAACTCTTCCAGCTCTCTGCTCTTCCGTTCCCGCTCTCTGTCGAAGTGTTCGGCGCGCTCCAGCGCGCGCGCGCGCAACGACTCCAACTCCTCCCTCATCGCGCGCACCGCCCCGCTCGCCTCGCACTTCGCATCCGCCACGATAAGATCACGTTCCCGTCGCAACTTTTCGCACTCCAACGTCTTCTCCGTCAACGTCGACGTCAACTTCTCCCTCTCTTTGCGTCCGCTCGTCTCGGCGCTCGCCGCCGCCGCGCGCGTCTCCTCCACCGTTCTCACCGACGTCTCCACCACGAGCGCTCGCAAGTCGCGCACCTCGCTCGCGAGCGTCATCATCATCGTCTCCGTCTTCGTCTCCGTCGGCGCGCTCGCGCACGCGCCCATGCTCGTCGTCGTCCCGCGTCGATGTCTCAACTACCGATGAATCGATCGGTCGGATATCTCTCCGTTTCCGTCGACGACGCGCGCGATCGCGACGCGTCTCGACGTTCGAATCGTCCCGAATCGACGCAAAAGACGTCGTCCACCTTGTATCGTCGTTTCGCGCCCGCCCGCGCCCTTCGACCCCCTCGCGCGTCGCCGACTCGGGCCTCGATGCCCCTCGCGTCTCCGGCGCCATTCGTCGCCGCCATGCCCGCGATGACGCGCGAATCGGACCCGCGCGCGCTCGTCGGGGCGCGGATGAAGATCACCGCCGGCTCGTACGCCCGCGACGTGGCCGCGTGCGTGGTGTTTTACGATGAAAACGAGCGGCATCCGTATCACGTGCTGTGCGACGACGGGCACCACATGTGGGCGACGCTCGAATTGAACGCCGGGCGAGGAGCGTCGTACCTCGTGGCGAAGAATAACAAGGAGGAGGACGTGCGGAAAGAGATGACGATGCTGGACGAGCGCTGGAACGGAGGGGAGCGCGAGGAGGAGGAGGGGCAAGAGGGGCGAAGACGGTCGAGCGCGCGGGCGGAGGCGAGCGAAGACACGGCGGCGAGGGAGTCGGACCGCGGGCGAGTGCTGATGATGTACGGGAAAAAACCGTCCAAGAGACAACACAAAGAGACGGTCAAGTTGGCGCAGGAGGCGGAGGCGTTTAAACGGGGTGAATCGAGGAGAAAAGATGCAAAGAAACAGCGCACCGAGTCGGATGACGCGCAGAGTCCCGCGGCTCCGTCGTCCTCGCCTCCGTCCACGGCGGAGATCGAGATCGAAAAGGATCGAGCCAAGCACGCACAGTTACCCTCGACGCCCGCTCCAGCGGGCATCACTCGCTCCGTTCGCGCGCGCGTGCCGAGCAAAAAATATTTAGAGAGCGAAGAGCTCGCCGCGCTTCGCGCAAAGCGTCTCGCCGTGTCTCGAGCCGGCGAGCGCGGGGCATCGCCCGCGCCCGCGTCCGCGCCCTTCGCCTCTGGACCGGTTTCAAAAATCACCACCTCCTCCGTGAACACCGAATCCATCGTCACCGACGATCCAGAGTCCAGTTGGTCGCCTCCGTGACGCGGTACACATGTAAACGCCTCCAATCCACCAATCAGGACTCGTCATTCCGAGCGACTCCACGACCCCGCGACGGATCACCGACACCACTCCACCGCGCGGCCGCTCTTTCGAGGTACGCGCGCGCTCATCGACGCCTCCATCGCGCGCGTTCGCCCGCGCGTTCGCGCGAAACTTTTCCATCGCGTCCGTCTCTCGCGCTCGCGCGTCCTCGCGCGCGTCGCGTCCCCGCGCGTCGTCGCGATGGATGCCGCCGATGCGGTCGGTCGGATGCCGCGACGGCGAGGGACGCCGACGGCGCGAGGACGCGCGCGCGCGGGCGCGGGAGGCGGACGCGACGCGCGCGGGGGGGAGGGCGAACGGCGGATGGGGATGGGTGAAAATTCGCGGCGCGGCGCGGCGCGCGGGGCGAGCACGGCGCGCGTCGCGAGCGAGAGGAGACGCGGGAGACGGCGGACGCGGCGTCGGAACGACCCGCGAGAGAGGGCTTGTGGTGGGGGTCCGTGACGAGTCCTGATTGGTGGATGGATTTCCGATGGACCAGTGTGTTGGAGCCGCGCCGCGCCGCGCGGAGCGCGCGCGCCGACGGGCGAGAGACTGACGTTGAGTGTGAATTTTTGAACGCACGCGCAGGCGCGGGAGTGGAAAACGCCGTGAGCGACGCGCTCGCGGTCCAAGTTTGGAGTGCATGACGACGACGACGACGGTGGCGGCGGCGGCGGCGGGACAAGGGCCGAGACGAGGCGGCGGCGAGGCGGCGGCGGCGGTGGCGCCGGCGATGGTGTATCATCCGTCCGGGATGGTGGCGCCGGGGGTTGTGCCGTACATGGCGGCGCCACGTGCACCGACGCCCGCGGCGGAGGTTGTGGGGAACTCGTTCGTGAACCAGTTTTACACGATTCTTCACTCGTCTCCGTCGGTGTTGTATCGGTTTTACACGAATGACTCGACGCTCATCGTGAGCGGAGAGCACGGTGGGGCGAGCGATGCGCCGACGACGTATCGCACGCAAAGGGATATTCACAACAAAGTTGTGAGCATGCGTTACGATGAGGCGCAGGCGGATGTGAAGTCGATTGACGCTTCGCACACGCTCGGGGGCGGCGTGCTCGTGCAAGTCACGGGCGCGTTGCGACGCAAGGGGGAGAATTTTGCGCGCAACTTTGTGCAATCTTTCCTCCTCGCGCCGCAAGAGAATGGGTTCTTTGTGTTGAACGACATCGTTCGATACCTCGACAAGGTGCAAATCGCGGGAGAAAAGGCAACCGCGCCGAAGGGTGACGCCGTCAAGAAGGAAACCGCCAAGCAGCCGGCGGTGGCAAAGACGGAAGCCAAGGCGGCTAAGAGTGAGGGTGGCGATAAGGATAAGGAGACGTCTGGAGAGAATGAAGCGGGTGACAACAAGGCCAAGTCCACGGAGGAGAAGAGCGATACCGCTTCGGATGCGGATCCGAACAAGCCGAGAACGTACGCGATGATGGCGGCGGCGGCGAGCGCAGCCGCCACCAAGTCTGCGGGTTCGGGTTCAGCGACGCCGGCGACGCCGGCGACGCCGACTTCGGCTTCGGCTTCGGTTTCGGCCCCGACGACCGGTAAGTCGTCTCCGACGGAGAAATCTGGTCACACCGTGGCGGTGACGAAGCCGGGTTGCGGAATTTTCATCAAGAACATCTTCATCGATACCACGGCTGAAGATCTCGAGCGTGAATTCAGCAAGTTTGGCATCGTGCTCGGTGGTGCAAAAGGTATCAACTTGAAGCCTCCGAAGCTTTCGCACGAGACGAAGTTTGCCTTCATCGATTTCGATGAACCGGCGTCGGCGCAGGCAGCGTTGGAGGCGACCGTGGAACTCCACGGCAAGGTGTTGGCTGTTGAGATGAAGAAGGCGTCCGTCGTCAACGCCAAGGGTGTGAGTGGGAACGGTAAGAAGGATTCAAAGGGCCGTTCGCACGGAGAGGGTGGGGGTGAGCGCAAGGGCGCGAAAAATGGGAAAAAGAAGGCTGATAGCGCCGCTTCCAACAAGTAAAAGAGTGGGTGAAGCATTAATAGCGATAGACGATCCGACGGATGATTTGCACGTCACCTCCCGGACAGATACGATTCAACGCGATAAGTAGACGAGTAATGGCATGAATCAATGAAAACCAACGACGTAAACCGTTCGCTTTCTCTACCGATGGACGCGACTCGGGCGCGGCATCTCGCCTCGAACAACGCGCCGCCACACTTCGTGACGCCGCGAGCGCATGCAAGTACCATTGAACTTTATCATGCACTGGCTTCGTTTGGGACTCGGCGCGCTCGGTTCACAGCGCAACGTCATCGCGACGAAACAGCGAATGGCTCTTGTGCGAGAAGTGTCCTCGTCTTCGTTGTCTTCGCGTCGTCTCGACCCGGCGAGAGAGACAGCAGTCGTCATGGCGCTCGGTGCCGGTGGAATCCTCGGCTGCGCGTACGCGATAGCGCAGACGGACTACTGGGAGAAGGAACGCAAGAAACGTCAAGAGATTGAAAAAGAATGAAGCCAAACGATGAAAAAAATGCTGAAGAGTGTGATACTACAACTGAGATGACGCGACGTCATCCCTCGCGAGAATTTTCAAACCCGGACTGCTGCCAAGAGTCTATAGAGTTTTCATACATTTGCATCATTTCCTGCATAGAATTATTCTGATAGGACATGCCAGACATGCCCCACACCGGCATGACCGCGCCAAAGGGTGGCAGAGGTCCCACCACGGGGGCCGCGCCCGCGCCCAGATCGGTGCCCACCGAGGAGGCCGCGTTCGACGTCATCGATGGCGTTTGTGTCTGCGTCGCCATCAACTGGTGAGCCGCGTGCGCTTGCGCCATCGATACCTGCGCCAAGTGATGAAGGAAATTGCTGTTTCCGATCGTCGTTTGCGCGATCAACTTTTGCAAGTCGGTGTTCAAGTCCAAGGGATATCTCTGAGCAAGTTGCGCGCTTGTAAACGCAAACAAACGATTGAACGATTCCAGTCTTTCCGGTGGAATTACGGCATCGAAGCGAGGTAAATGCGGATAAACCGTCTTACCGTCGCCCCCCGGAAGTCTTGGACGTCCTCTCGGACGTTTTGACTCGGGTTTGGTCGATGACGGTTTGCTCGCCGAGCGTTTTTGTTGCTTCTTCCCATTCGCCTGGGCACCAGTCGTCTCTTCGTTCGCACCCAACGCGCCGACGTGAGACTTCTGGTTGTGCACACTTTCATCCGCATCCGGCTTATCGAACCATCGCAAACCCTTACCTTGGGCGATGAGCTCGGCGATGGAGTTCTCTCGACAGAGCCATAGAAACGCTGGCTTCCTTGAATTGGCGAGATGAACCTTCTGAATCAAATGCAAAGAACAAAGAATGTTTGCGATATCGTACAGGCGTCGAATTTTCGTTTTCAACTTTGCATCATCCTGAGAATCACCCAGGAGAATCCTCGCCGCGGTGTCCAAGCTCACGACGTTCAACTTGGACGCGAGGAAGAGCTGCACAAACTTTTGAGACAACAACCCGAGACTCTTCTCCCGACGACTATCGTTTTGAGCTTCCGGCACCGTGAAACGACCTTGGCCGACGAAATTGGACGGCGCACCCTGCTGCTCTCCCGATGACGCGCGCACCGCGTCCTTGTCTGAACCCGTCGTTCCCGGAGCTCCTCCGTCCGAGTCGGCGTTCCGCTTCTCCATCGGCTTCGACTCATCCTCCTCCGATCGCTCCAGCGACGTGTTATCGCTGTTTCCCTCGCTTCCATTCTTATTTGCCTCGCGCTCGTGCTCAAAGTTCATACCAAACTCGCGAAGACCAGACTCCTTGAGCCGTTTTAAACTCTCCGGTAATCTCCGCACGCCGTGCCACGAGTACTGATTCTTCGCCTTTCTCACCATCACGTCGATGCTCTCCAACACGTTCACGATGTCATAAATCCTTCGTCGCTCCACGCCGAGCGTCGTCGCCGCGTCGTCCAAGCTCACGTCGTCCGTCGACCCGTCTCCGTAGCGCGCTAAAAAGTTTTCGCACAGCAAACCGAGCGATTTATCCTTTCGACTGTACGCCGCCCGCGTCGTCGTCGTCGTCGTCGTCGCCGCCGCCACCGTCGTCGTCGTCGTCGTCGTCGCGTTCACCCTCATCGACGCCTCACCGTCCATCCGTCCCGCGTCGACGTCCGGCGCTCCCACGACGCCGCGCATCGCAATCTACCAATCAAAACACCGAACGCGCGCGCGGTTCCACGCTGCAGCGAACCGCGATCCGAACGAACGGATCGCACACCGCGCGAACACCCGCACGCGCGATCGCGCTCGCGCGCGCGCGATCGTCTCGCGATCGAACCGACCCCGTCGGCGCGCGCAATCGCATCCGTCCCGCCGGGTCCAGCCTGGTCGGTCGTGCGCGCGCGCGGGAGACATACATCGGTGAACGGGGTGTTTCTCTACGTGTCCCAGTCGTCTGGTGAACGATAAAACGTGACACTGGTGAACGGGGTGTTTCTCTACGACACGTGCGCGCACGTGTCGATCGATAAAAAAGCGTCGCGTTATCCGCGTCGGGTCGTGTGTTCGCCTCACGACGAGTCGTGACTCACGAGGAGTCCCTGTGGGGTGTCCAGTCGCACCGGTCGCGATGCTCTCGCGCGCCGCACTCGCGAGCTCGGAGACGAGGACGTCGATCGATCGCGACGGTGGCCGTGTTCGGAGTCCCGCGAGCGTGCCGCGCGGTCGTCGCCGCGTGCGCGAGCGCGACCGCGCGAGGGGCGACCGGGACGATGCCGATTCGAGGCGGCGGCGGCGCGCGGGACGGGGGACTTCGCGTCGCGGGCGGAGGGGTGCGGAAGCGAGCGTCGGGCGCGGGGGAGGATCGAAGCGCGTATCAAGGGATACAGTTTTTAAAATCGTTCGGTCAGCACATCTTGAAGAATCCCGCCATCGTGAACGCGATCGTGGACAAGGCTGGGGTGAAGAGCACCGACGTCGTCTTGGAGATTGGTCCGGGGACGGGGAACCTCACGACGAAGCTGTTGGACGCGTGTAAGAAGGTGGTGGCGGTGGAGTTTGATCCGAGAATGGTGTTGGAACTTCGTCGACGGGTGCAGGGAGATCCGGTGCAGAATAGTAAGTTGGAGATCATTCAGGGAGATTTCTTAAAGGTTGATTTGCCGTACTTCGACGTGTGCGTGGCAAACGTGCCGTATCAGATTTCTTCGCCGTTGATTTTTAAACTTTTAGCGCACAGACCGATGTTTCGAAGCGCGACGTTGATGTTTCAGCGCGAGTTCGCGATGCGACTCGTGGCCCCGCCGGGAGATGCGTTGTATTGTCGATTGAGTGTCAACACGCAACTGTTGGCGCGAACGCAACACATCTTAAAGGTTGGGAAGAATAACTTTCGACCGCCGCCGAAGGTTGACTCGTCCGTGGTGAGACTCGAGCCGAGGCACCCGCAGATACCCGTCAACTTCAAAGAGTGGGACGGCCTCGTGCGATTCTGCTTCGGGAGGAAAAATAAGACGCTCGGCGGAATTTTTAGAACGAAAAACGTCCTGGAGTTGTTGACGAACAACTACCGCACGTACAAGGCTTTGCAAGTCGTTCCGGATAAGAAGGCAAACAAGGCAAAACAAGCGGCGGGAGGCGATTCCATGGACGTCGATGATGCGGGAGCGGCGACGGGGACGTCGCCAGAGGTTGTGAAGCAACTCATCGAAGACGTCCTCGCGACGGATGGCTTCGCGGAGATGCGCTCGAGTAAGATGAGTCAGGATGATTTCTTGCGTCTGCTCGCGGTGTTCAACTCCAAGGGCATTCACTTCGCGTAATTAGTACGCGCACATGTAGTTTTGTAAATAGTTTTGTAAATTGTAGCAAAAAGAGGTTCCGCTTATATTGATGTATGGGGAAGGGCGCTAAGTCGTGTCGTCGTGGGTGAATTCGAGATGGGGGCGACGTCGCTCAGTCGAGACGACGCAAAAGGTATTGCACTTGGACATCCTTGGTCATGGGCATGATCCAGCGGTAGTATAAGTCGGCGACTCGCTCCGGCGCGAGCTTGAAAGAGTCCGATCCCAAGGGCAACGCGAGGGATTCCGGAACTTCTTCGCTGATGTCTGACCCGAAGACTTTCGCCTTGTTCTCCACTCGGCGAACGACCCGATCCTCAACCGCTTGGTTCGTGAGAAGCGCCATCAAACCTTCGGCGTCTTGCGCCTGGATCAATTCCGTGTACTCCTCCGGCTGCGCCATAAATTTGGACTCAGCCACGTATTTACCGTAGTGAATCCGTCTGGAAATAGTCTGCAGGCACGCCAAGTCGCACAAACTCGCGCTCCCGTAGTTGTTATCGTCCCCGCCCTCGCACATCTCCGGCAAGAGATTATCGACGTACATGGACATGATGCGATCGTTAATGTTGATGGATTCTGCGCACGGATGCAACACATCCTTGAAAACGATCGGCGGAATCACCAACGGCGGCAGCGCCTCCGGGTAAAACGCGTGTTCGTCCGGCGACGTGTACCGACGAATTTTACCGTGACTCTGCTCAACCTCTCGAAGCATAAACTCCAACATCGACGCACGATCACCGTCTTCGGTAAAGCAAGGCACAGGAACCGCATTCTTTTGATAAATAGCCGTGTTGAGCTTGTACTGCGCGCGTTCGATGAGCGCGAAGATGATGGAATCCTCTTGCCGAATCAAACTCTGTCGCACGTTATCCAGCTTCAAACGATCGCTGAGATCCTCGTAATCCACCGAATCGTTCACTGATCTACCCACGCGCTCGCGAGACGCCGTCGCGCGCGCCCCCGCCGCGGGGCGCCCGCGTTCCGCGCGTCGCGGGGCGCCGCGGCGCTTACCCTCTTCCCTCAACCTCTGCGCGCCGCCCCGCGCGACTGCGCGCGCGGACAGCGACGGGAGCGCGACGGGCATGTCGTTGAGACCCTTCCCGTCGCCTTCGTCGCCGTGTTCTCGCGCGCGGCGTCGACGAGATCGAGCTCGGCGTCGCGATGTCGCGCCACTGCGAGTCGCGGTGCCCCGCCCACGCACCGCCGAGGGCGAGCGTCGCCGCGCGCGCGCGCGGGTCGAGCGCGCGACGGGTGCGATGAGCGACGCGAGTGAGGACACCGACGCGCGCGACGCGCGGGCGACGACGGCGACGACGGCGACGATGGAGACGGCGGATGAGGCGGTTGAATCGTCCGCGTTCGGTGGTTCGGACCTCTTGCGCGCGGCGAGGGCGACGCCGTGCACGCCGCCGCCGATTGGATCGGGAGCGGAGACGACGTCGACGGTCGCGAGCGCGTCGATGACGTGGACGAGTCGACGGGCGACGTTCGCCGATCTCGGGGCGTCTGAAAAGGCTCGATTGATGACGCTCATTCAAAAGTGCGTCGACGGCGAGGCGGAGCGCGAGAGGCTGGAGCGGTTGCTGGAGACGGAGCGGGGTCTGAGGAGGGACATGGAGGAGGAACGGGACGCGGCGGTGGTGCTGGCGAAGTCTCGCGGGGAGGCGTTGGCGGAGGCGAAGGAGAGAGCCGCGGTGCTCGCGGCGACGGTGGCGCGACTGCAAGAGAGAGGCGGACGACCGACGAACGGCACGACCAAACTCTTGATGAGCAGCACGTCGGTGTCCGATAGCGACGACGTGGACGTTCCAACGCCTCGAGGGATGTTGACGTTGTCTCCGGTGCGATCGGGGAGACTGAAGAGTGAGTACGGGGCGGAGTTTCTCGATTTAGTCGATAGCTTAGACGGCGCGAAAATGTAATGTAATGTATGCACTAAATTGATTACATGAGGTATGTTGTTTACTCCCAAGCCTTGCGTCTGGTCTTCGGAGCGCGTTCGTTTTGTGCGAATGGGTTGGTTCGCTTGGATCCCGCCGACGAGCGCCTGTCGTACATGGCGTTGTCTCTGTTGGCGAGAGCGGTTGCCGAGACTCGTCGCGTTCTCTTCGTACCAGTCGGCGCCGGATCTTCGGCACCACCGTTCGACAAGTGGGCAAAGTTGTGTGCGATGTTGCGCTTGGCCTTCTTGCCGTTTCCTAATTCCACTTGGTTCACCGTGGAGGCGAATCTGAGAGAGCACATAGACTCTTCAGCACTATCCAAATCCGGAGCTATGTTAACTACCATCAACGTCTTACCTTCGCCTCCCAAGCACGGCGCGAGTAAGTATGTGAGCTTGCTATTGCGGTACGGGATGTGCTTATCACCCCGTCCAACGGCGGCAAAAACGTCTCCCAGACACGACAAACTCTTGTTGATGGCACAAGCCTCAGTCATGCGCTGACCGCGCGCTCCGCTTCTCTTGGTTCTCTCCGAGCCAGCCAAGTCGACCAAGTTGAGGCAACCGGTGAGCGTCTGACCGGTCGCTTGGTGGACGCCAGTGATGTACAACAGGAACAACGTGTGAGAACGCGACGAGTTCGCGTTCATCTCTGTCTCCGCCACTTCACGCGCCTTCATCGCGCGGCGAACTAAACTAGTCGCTTCGTACACCGAAGTCACTTCCTCACGCACGACACCCGCCACGGTCGGACACCCGCCCTCGGGCGCGTTGACGATGTGGTGGCGCTCGCTGTGAGTGGCGCCCGGGCACAACAAGTCGCGAATCTGCTCGTTGTAAATTTCAACGTAGCTCGCCTCCATGGTGTACTCGTAGCCCTTCGCGCGAAGAGCCTCGGCTTGCTCGAGAACCTTGGACACCGCTCGGGAAACGATACCGCGTCGTTCACCTTCTCCTTGACCCAACATGGTATACGTCTTACCCGCACCAGTCTGGCCATACGAGAAGAGGCACACCTTGTAACCATCGAGGGCTGATTGCACCAAGTCAGAAACTTCCTCAAACACGTTTTCTTGGCTCGCGTATTCATTGAAGACACGATCGAAGTGGAACAATCTCGGGTCAAGCTCAGGAATTGACACGGCCAAAGTCTGTTTATCCACGTCCGGCACATCCACAACGTTGTCTTCACCCGGCAACAACGGGCGAACGCGGGCGATGACTCTGACGTTGCCGCGCAATTCTTGAATCATGTTGTGCATTTGACGGCGCATATCGTCGGCTTGCAAGAGCTGTGACTCAAGTTCTCGCACGCGATCAAAAGACGCAACGTGCTCATCTTTGACTTGCTGCGCTCGCTTATGGGCCACCGTCGCTTCCTTGCGCAACTGATCCATCTCGGCTTGCATTTTCACCAACTCACCTTGCTTGCCACCTTCGCGCTCGAGACTTCGCACCTTGGCTTCGAGGCTCGCAATGGTCACCTTCATACGATCAACCGCAGCGCTGTCCGTCTTGATCGGAGCCGGCGCCATGGAGGCATTCGCCGCATGTCGGCGCGCTTCTTCCTTCTCAAGCTTCAATCTGGTGATCTCCGCGTGCAACTTGGATTCACGCTCATTGGACTCCATCAAGACACGCTGCGCCTTTTCCTCGAGCTCAACCATCTCCTTGGTGGGGCCCGAGCTACCGAAGGCTTGAAGCTCGGTGATGAGCTCTTGCTTTTCTCGCGAAGCCGCGGCTTGAAGTTGAGATCGGAGCTCAGTCATAGCGTGTTCCTTCTCAGCGGCCGCGGCGTTGCAAAGCTTCGCGGCTTGTAACGCCAACGCCTCTTGCTTTTCGTTCTCGAGCGTGTCGCGGAGCTTCTCAATCGCAGACTTGAAAGATTTGCTCGAGTCGATGCTGCCGGCCGCCGCCGCCTCAGCCTTGGCTTGAGCGACCGCAACTTCCTTGATGGCCGTGAGCTCAGCCTTGAGGTTGTCGAGGGCGACTTGCTTCTCAGCCGTCAACTTTTGTCGCTGTTCCTCGAGCGCTTGTTGCTTGATGGTTTCAAAGCGTTCGGCGGCGTTGTCTTGAAGCGAGCCCTTGAGTTCAGCGAGCATTGACGCTTTCTCCGCCTCGTGCTTTCTGATCAGTTCATACTTCTCACGTTCCAACGCGCTGACGGCGTTGTGCTTGTCAGAGCTTAACTTTTCCGTGAGCTCTTGAATCTTGCGAGACATGACTTCGGAGTGCTTCTCGCTCGCCGCGACGAGCGCGCTTTGCTTCTCAGCCTCCATCTGCGCCTTGATCTCCGCATCGCTTCTCGAAGATCGAGAGCCGGTCGCGGCGACAGAGCGAGCTTGTTCGAGCTGAGCCGTCAAGCTATCCGAAATCTCCTTCATTGCTTCTTCGTGCGTTTCCTTCAACGCCTGAATGGCGGCTTCACGATCCGCGGTGGCTTGTCGCGTGAGCTCGTCGCGTTGCGCTTGAAGAGCTTGCTCCTTATCCGCCAAGAGTTCAGACTTCACCTGTTCGAACCGCGTAATTGTGCGATTCTTCTCAACCTTGAGCTCGTTGGAGAAGTTTTCAGCGCACTCTTGACGAACGCGAACCTCGAGTTCGGACATTGCCGCGGCGTGCGCGTCGCTGGAACCCGTGAGCGCGGAGTCGCGTTCTTGAAGAAGCTTGGACTGAAGTTCTTTCTGTTGCGCTTCGAGCGCTTGAGCCTTGTCCAAAGCGTGAGCTTGTTGCAATTCCTTCGCTTGTTCCGTGAGCGCGCGCATGCCTTCTTGCTTCACGCGAGTCAGCTCCTCTTGCGCAGACTGCTTGACTTGCTCGAGCGTGGCTTGGAGAGATTCGAGCGCGCTCGACGCCTTTGCAGCGGCGAGATCCGCCTTGTGCTCGGCATCCTTGAGCGAGGCTTGAAATTCTGCTTTGAGGTGAGCCTCCTTCGCGGTCGCTTCGGACTTGAACGCGTTCAGCGTCATCTCAGCGGTCGCCTTTTGCTCGTTCAGAAGAGAGTCGAGGTGCACGATGCGTTGCTGCATCTCCTCCTTGCTCTCAGACTTGAGTGCGTTCAACTGTTGTTCGAGCCGGGCGCGGTATTCGCGCTCGAGGCTGTTCACTTCTTCAGTCTTTTCGCGCGTGAGAGTGTCCTCGAGATCACCGAGAGCCTTCTCCTTCTCGGACGTCATCGCCGCGACAATCTTCTCGATGTTCTCTTGCGCCTTTTCGTTGTGCTGCGCGACTTCGGAGGCGAGTTGATCGTACTGAGCGGTGACGGACTCGAGCTTGGACAACTGCGCCGCGAGTTCACTCTTGAGAGACGCTTCGGATTGCTTGAGGTTGCCGACCTCGGCTTCCCACTGAGCCTTTTCTTCGGCGTACTTTTTGGAAAACTCGGCGTGCTGAGATGTGGCGTTTTCGAGCAACGCCTTCGCCGCGGCGAGCTCTTGTTGCGCCACTTGCTTCTCCTGCAACGCCTTCTCAGCCTGCGTCTTCGCTTCGGCCGCAGCCTCACCAGCTTGAGCGGCGCTGACATTTTCCATCTCTCGAAGTTGCATCATCTTCTCCTTCTCCATGGCGAGCGCCGCCTCGGCGTCGGTGGCCGCCTGCACGCGTTCCTCGGCGTCGGCGATCTTCTTCGAAAGCTGCGTCACGACTTGTTGATGCACTTCCTCGCGAATCTTCGCCCGTTCTTCGTTCACGGACTCGATGCTCTTCTGCAACGCCTCCTCAGCTTCCTCAACCTTCTTCAAATGCATCATGTGTGCCTCCTTATCTCTCGCCAACTTTTCGCGCTCCGCCTTCACCTCCGCCAACTCCTCCGCCGTCGCCGGCTCCCGAATCGTATGTTTGGGCGCGTTTGCCGTCGCCTCGATCACGTTCGTCTTATAGTCGCGCTCGATGTCTTGACACCTGGACGTCATCTCATCCTTGTGTTGCAACAACTGCTTCAACGTCTCCTTTTGACTCTTGATGTGATTCGTGAGCTCGGCGACGAACCCCGCCGGGTCCTCCTTTTTCTTCGTCTGCGGTCTCCACGACAGGCACATTTGCGCGTTTTGCATCGCCGGTGACTCATCGTAAATCTCTCGCGCCACCGTTTGCACCTTGGATCTCGCACCATCGTCGAACAAAATCGTATCGTCCTCTCTCGAACCGCCTGCGCGCGCGCGTCGTCTCGTCAGTCGGTTCGGTTCGGTTCGGTTCGGTTCGCCTCGCGCGTCTCGCGGCGGTTTCTTCCCCCTCTCGCGCGGCGCTCGAGAAATCCATCCACCGCGCGGGCACCCTCCCCCCCCCTCCGCGCGCGTCGACACGAAACACGACGAACGAGACTCCGACCGTGGTCTCACACCGCGCGATTCCCATCCTCGCGCTCTCTCGCGCGCGCATCGTCCCCCTTTGTGATCGCGCCTTCACTCATTCGTCCGTTTCCATCGTGCGCGAATCAAATCATCATCCCATCGCGCGTCGCACGCACCGTACGCGCTCGGCCGACTCAACCGTCTCGCGCTCGACGGCGCTTGTTTCCTCGCGCTCATCGTCCCGTCCCCGCTCGCGCTCATCCGTCGCATTCGATCCATCCTTCGCGCGCGCGCGCGTCGAGGGGCAAACAAACCGTCAGTCGCCGTGGTCTCCATTCGAATGCCGCGCGGCGAGTGACGACGACGCGATCGGTCGACCGTTCGATCGGTCGATCGTTCGAGACGCACCTGCTCTGTAACTCGCGCAATTTCGCCGCCGATCCCGGGGGTTGGCCCCCGACGGAGGCGTCGTTCGACGCGTCTCGCAGCGCCATGGCTGTCGCGCGTCGTCGAGTCGCGTCGGCGCGTCGAGTCGCGGTCGAGCGATCGATCGATCGGTCGAGTCATGACTCGTCGAAGAGGCCCATCGATCGAGGCCACGTTCCCCTCGGGTGTGTCTGTGCATGGTTTTTGTGGGGGTTCTGGTGATACGTGTAACTGTAGATCGGGTTCGTGTGGTTTGAATACGTATGTGACCACGACGGACGGGAGGTCCCGGTGTCGCGTCGCGATGGCGCGATGGCGCGTCCGTACTCGTACTGCGCGCGCGGGTACTCCATCAGAATGCGCCGATGAACGAAAACGAACGAAAACGAAAAACGAACGGACGAACGAACGGACGAACGCGTCCGACCGGCACTCGTCGTCGGTCGTCGACATCATCAATCATGATGCGGCGAGCGGTGGTGGAGACGGCGCGTGCGATGGCGCGTGCGACGTCGAGGACGGTGACGATGTCGTCGGAGACGTCGTCGTCGTCGCGCGCGCGGTCGATGGTGACGGCGGTGGCGACGCGCGCGGA
>Ga0208410_1000539_pt1 | contig 21703 bp, 15 predicted proteins | sample ETN02SmetaG_3_FD_185787 | JGI IMG/M metagenome (GOLD analysis project Ga0208410, IMG submission 185787) | Marine microbial and viral communities from oxygen minimum zone, Eastern Pacific Ocean - ETNP2014F10-02SV257 (SPAdes) (version 2) | ecosystem: Environmental > Aquatic > Marine > Oceanic ... | reverse complement strand
ACGGGGACGGGCCGGGACGGGGTCGATGTCCGTCTGTCCGATCAGTGTGTTTTTGTGTGTGTTGTGGGATACGTGTGTGATGGTGGTTTTTGTGTTTGTGTATGTATAGTGTGCGTGGTGCGTGCGGGATGACGCGACCCTTCGCCTCCCCGCGCCCGACCGATGGATGGATGGATTCGATTCGTCGACGCGCGCGCGAGAGACGACGGCGGACGCCGAGTCGGGGGTCGACGGGGGTATTTTTTTTGTACGCGCGCGACGCGTCGCCCCGATCGTTCGATCGACGCGCTCGATCGGTGGACGACTCGAATCGCGATGCGTCGCGATGGGGCGGATGATGATGATGATGATGATTCGATGATTCGCGCGCGATGCGTCTCGACGCGACGTCGATCGAGACGCGCGAGGACGACGACGCGCGCAACGATGTGTGCGTGCGCGTTTTTCGCGGGCGTCGCGCGCGGGATCGGGACGGGGACGCCGCGCGCGCCCGCGTGGTCGGGTGGGTTGGAATCGTGCGCCGACGGCGAATCGTCGGTGACGACGACGAACGCGCGCGGGGACGTCGTCGCGGTCGGTGACGGCGCGTGCGCGTTCGGAGGACGCGGGGTGACGTTTCGTTCGCGGGGTGAGCGTCTGGTGTCGACGTCGAGGACGAACGGTGCGATCGAGGCGGCGCGCGCGGGGGGCGGCGGCGGCGCGTTTACGCTCGCCGTCGCCGTCGAGCCGAGCGCGGACGCGCCGGAGGAACCGGGCGTCGCGCGACCGATCGTGACGTTTTCGACGACGCTGAACGAAAGCGCGTGGACGCACTGGTGCGGGGACGAGGAGGGTGGGTATTATCTCTCGTTGTGGACGAGGGATGGATGGTTGGAGACGAAGGCGCGCGCGCCGCATCCGACGGCGGCGTTTCAATGCACGTCGACGCGCGGTATGCGTTCGAACGACGTTCCGAAACTCGTGCCCGGGCGCGTGACGCGCGCGGTGGTGACGTACGATCCAACGCTGGGTGTTCGTGTGTTCATCGACGGCGAGCGCGCGTTTCCGGCGTTGAGTTGGGGATCGAATTACGCGCACGAGGCGGCGGGCGACGTCCCGTCGACGTGGACCGCGTCCTCGTCTCGAGTCGTCGTCGGCGCGTACGGCGATCGGTCCTTCCTCGGCACCGTCCACGCCGTCGACGTGTACGACGTCGCGTTATCCGACGACGAACTCGTCGAGGACGCGAGTCGTCCGAGATGGAGCCCGCCGCCGCCGTCGCGAGACGTCGTCGTCGTCGTCGGCGACGACGCGCCGACCGACATCGCGCTCGACGCGCGTCTCTCCAACCCACGCGACGACGACGATCGTCCCCTTCGATTCATCCTTCTCTCCCTCCCGACGAGAGGGACGGTGTACGTCGGGGGCGATGACGCGCGAGTGGAATCGGTGCCGCGCGCGCTCGAGCGTCCGACGGTTCGATTCTCGCCGGAGGGCGAGTCGAGCGCCGAGGAGGACGCGAGCGGGGAGTACGCGAGGTTTCACTTCGAGGCGCGAGAGAGTCTGAATGAGGACGACGATGACGACGACGACGGCGTCGCGGTCGAGCGAGTGGTGGTGCGCGTGCGAGTGGTGCGAGCGAACGCCGCGCCGCGCGCGGGGAACGCGCGCGTCGTCGCCGTCGTCGGCGTCCCGGAGCGGGTTCGATTGCCGTTCGAAGACGACGACGCGGTGTGTCCCGAAAACGTCGCGACGTGTCGAGGGGATCGTGCGACGTCGGTGAGAATCACGCGTGCGCCGGAGAGGGGACGGTTATACGCGTGCGATGACGCGGGGACGATGTCCCGCGTCGTGCGGGACGGGACAAACGTGACGTCGGCGACGGCGGACGCGGACGTGTTGTGTTTCGCGTACGTCGGCGACGAGACGAGCGCGAGAGATTCGTTCGAGTACGTCGTCGCGGATGAGAGCGGTGCGCACAGCGATGCTGGCACGGTGAGCATCGTCCTGGAGTCACCGTGCACGCTTTTGCGTCGAACGCACGACGCGCTCGAAGACGAGACGTCGACGATTGAGGTCACCGCGGCGTGCGTCGGATTGAACGCGTCGACGCGCGTCTTCGCGAGCGCGGTATCGTCGCCGATGCACGGTGAGATCACGAGCGAGACGGAGGACGTGAGTCTCCGTCGAGACGCGTGTTCGGACGAACAAAACGCGACGTGCGGAGAGCGGGGCGTCGGCGCGTCGAGCGCGTCGTGTTTTTGCGGCGGGTTCGAGTACGCGCCGGATAGGAATTATTTCAACACGCCGAACAAGGATGTCTACGGGGAATTCATGGCGACCGGACCGAACGGTGCGAGAGGTGGAGGTTTCGGTCAACCGGACATCGTTCGCGTGACGGTGCGCACGTCGAACGGTTGGATCACGAATCCTTTCATCGCGTACGTCAACGTTCGCAACGTTTTCGACGCTCCGAGCGTTTCCATCGATGGCGACGCATTCGCGCGGATCGAACGGATCGCGGCGAACACGACATCATTCGCACTGTCGGGCGCGGTCGACATCGACCCCGCGCCGGATTACGACGCGAGCGCGATGTCGGTGACGATGTGGAGCTCGTACGCGAAGGTGTTGGAAATTCAAGGCGGCGCCGCTGCCGCGCTCTCGTCGCGCGGCGCCGCCGCGAACACCGTGAGTCTGATCGGCGCTCCGAGCGCGATCGCCGACGTCCTTCGGAACGCACAGATCGCGTACGCGCCGAAAGACACCGGGAAGCCCGCATTCGACGATGAGATACAGATTCGCGTCGTCGCCGGACTCCGTCCCGTCGTCGGCGATTTTTGTCGCGAGGCGACGAAATCCGCGTGTCAATTCGAGTCCGCGCACGACGCCCCCGCGTGCGACACCACCGGTGCGAACACGTCTCCGTGCGTCGTGTCCGCCTCCATCCGCCTCCCGATCGCCGATTCGCCCTCGTACGTCGAGGCGCGAGACGCCGCCTCTTCGGGTCGCTCGCTCGAGGCGCGCGCGCGCGCCGTCTTCCTCTTCTGGCTCATCGCCACGCCGATCCTGGGATTTTTCACATACCGTGCGAGCAAATGCTTTTGGACGCGCGCGCGCGACGTCGGTCTCGGTTTCTGACGGCTCGTCGTCGTCGTCGCCGTCGTCGCCCTTCGCCTCGCGCGCGTCGTCGCCGCCGCCTCCGATGCTTCCCGCGGGAACCGAACGCACTCCATACTGTACAAAAAAGATCACCATCATACCGGATACACCTAAACCACTCTCTACACCTTACATAATACATGAGTCACCACACATAGTTCCATTCGTCCGAAAACCGACCCACGCGTCCTCACCTCATCCTCGCCTCGCCTCGCCTCGCCTCGGCGGCTCCACGTCGCGCCACTCCCCGCAGCGCGGAGCCGCTCGATCGCAACGTCACTCGGTCGTCATGGTCAAGGTGCGCGCGAGACGTCTCGAAATTGTTCCTATCGAATGTACTCGCTCGCTCTCTCGCCCGCGCGTCGCCCGCGCGTCGACACCCGCGAACGCGTGGATGGGATTACCGCCCGGATGATCGCCAATCCATCCGTCCCGAGCGCCGACTGACGATCGATTCCCGTCTCTTTTCGCGCGCAGTTTACCATCGATGAGCTGCGCAAGCAGATGGATTACAACAAGAATATCCGGAACATGTCCGTGATCGCGCACGTTGATCACGTGAGTGCGTCGAGGCGACGCGACGCGCGCGGATTCGCTCGATGGCGAGGTCGTGTCGGAAGCCCCGCGAGCGAGGGTTTGGTGGGAGGAGACCCTACGCGGAGGAGGCGCGAAGGGGAGGACGCGGTGGACGCGAGGGTCTCGCGCGAACGAACGACCGTCGTGAACGACCGTCGTGAGGTGGGGATGAAGACTGACGATGAGAAAAAACGCGCGCGATGACGCGCGATGACTCGCGAAAACGTAGGGTAAGTCGACGCTCACGGATTCTCTCGTCGCCGCGGCGGGTATCATCGCGCAAGAAAACGCCGGCGATGCCCGTTTGACGGATACCCGTCAAGATGAGCAAGATCGTTGCATTACCATCAAGTCGACTGGTATTTCTTTGTTCTACCAAGTGTCCGACGAAGATTTGGCCCGTTTGCCGAAGGAAGTCCCGAGAGATGGTAACAACTATCTCATCAACTTGATTGATTCCCCGGGTCACGTTGATTTCTCTTCCGAGGTGACGGCGGCGTTGCGTATTACCGATGGTGCTTTGGTCGTCGTCGATTGCGTCGAAGGTGTTTGCGTGCAAACGGAAACTGTGCTTCGCCAAGCGCTCGGTGAACGTATTAAGCCGGTCATGACTGTCAACAAGCTCGATCGTTGCTTCCTCGAGCTCATGCTCGACGGCGAAGAAGCTTACCAAAACTTTTGCCGTGTCATTGAGAACGCCAACGTTATCATGGCCACTTACACGGATGAAGCCCTCGGTGACGTTCAAGTTGCCCCGGAAAAGGGTACCGTGTGCTTCTCCGCCGGTCTCCACAACTGGGCGTTCACCTTGACCGTGTTCGCGAAGATGTACGCCGCCAAGTTCGGCATCGACCAAGACGCGATGATGGCCAAGCTTTGGGGTGACAACTTCTTCGACCCGAAGGAGCGCAAGTGGACCAAGAAGAACACTGGCTCCAAGACGTGCATGCGTGCCTTCGTTCAGTTCTGCTACGAGCCGATCCGTCGTGTCATTGACGCCGCGATGAACGACAACAAGGAAAAGCTCTGGCCGATGCTCGAAAAGCTCCAAGTCAAGGAAAAGCTCAAGCCGGCTGACCTTGAATTGATGGGCAAGCCGTTGATGAAGCGTATCATGCAAACGTGGTTGCCGGCCGATGTCGCTCTTCTTGAGATGATTATCTACCACTTGCCGTCCCCGGCGACTGCGCAAAAGTACCGTGCCGACACCTTGTACGAAGGTCCGCTCGACGACAAGTACGCCAACGCCATCCGTGAGTGCGACAAGGATGGTCCGCTCATGCTGTACGTGTCCAAGATGATCCCGACCGCCGACAAGGGTCGTTTCTTGGCGTTCGGCCGTGTCTTCTCTGGTACCGTCCAAACCGGTCAAAAGGTGCGCATCATGGGCCCGAACTACGTTGCGGGTGACAAGAAGGATTTGTACATCAAGTCCATCCAGCGTACCGTTTTGTGCATGGGTCGTCGTCAAGATGCCATCGATAACGTGCCGTGCGGTAACACCGTCGCCATGGTTGGTCTCGATCAGTTCATCCAAAAGAACGCGACGATCACGGGTGAAAAGGATGTCGATGCGCACACCATCAAGGCGATGAAGTTCTCCGTCTCCCCGGTTGTCCGTGTCGCCGTCGAGTGTAAGAACTCCCAAGATCTCCCGAAGCTTGTCGAAGGTCTCAAGCGTCTCTCCAAGTCTGACCCGATGGTTCAATGCCAAATCGAAGAAACTGGTGAGCACATTGTCGCCGGTGCCGGTGAGCTTCACCTTGAAATCTGCTTGAAGGATCTCCAAGAAGATTTCATGGGTGGTGCCGAAATTCGCATCTCCGATCCGGTTGTGTCCTTCCGTGAGACCGTCAACGGTACCTCCGACCACATCTGTATGTCCAAGTCGCCGAACAAGCACAACCGCTTGTACTTCCAAGCCGTCGCCATGGACGAAGGCCTCGCCGAAGCCATTGACAACGGTGAAGTCACCCCGCGTGATGACCCGAAGACTCGTGGTCGCTTCTTGGCCGACAAGTACGGCTGGGACAAGGATCTCGGTGCCAAGAAGATTTGGTGCTTCGGTCCGGACACCACCGGCCCGAACCTTATCGTTGATATGTGTAAGGGTGTCCAGTACCTCAACGAAATCAAGGATTCTTGCGTCGCCGCGTTCCAATGGGCCACCAAGGAGGGTGTCCTCGCGGAAGAGAACATGCGTGGCATCAAGTTCGAGATCCACGATGTCGTGCTCCACACCGACGCCATTCACCGTGGTGGTGGACAAATCATCCCGACGTGCCGTCGCGTCTTGTACGCGTCCACCCTCACCGCGGAACCGCGTCTCCTCGAGCCGGTGTACTTGGTCGAAATTCAAGCTCCGGAGCAAGCGCTCGGTGGTATCTACTCCACCGTCACCCAAAAGCGTGGTATGGTTGTCGAAGAAATCCAACGTCCGGGTACCCCGATTTACAACATCAAGGCGTACTTGCCGGTCATGGAATCCTTCGGTTTCACGGGTACTCTTCGCGCGGCCACCTCTGGCCAAGCGTTCCCGCAGTGCGTGTTTGATCACTGGGATATGCTTAACAGCGATCCGCTCAACCCGGATACTCAAGCCGGTAAGCTCGTCAAGGACATCCGTAAGCGTAAGGGTAGCAAGGAGAACGTCCCGCCGCTCAACGAGTACGAAGACAAGCTCTAGACAATCTAGGCAGCTTTTTTTGACTTCATCATCTGAAATAATACACCATTTCATCACGGACTGCATCGCCCGCACTGTCGACGCACACACGCCAACTTGTAACTCAACCGCTCGGCTTCCCGCTTCAGCGCGCTCATCTCGTGTCGCCGCGTTGTTCGATCCGAATCATCGACCGACTGCTCGGCGAAGACCTCGCGAGACTTTGCCACTGCCTCGAGGAGCGACTTGACGCGCTCGTCGCACATGAACGCCACGGTGAGGCACAGTCTCGCGAGGCAAAAGAACACGCGCGCGACGATTCGACGAAAGAACATATTCGATCCCACGTGTGAGAATGTGCGGATTCTTTCAACGAACTACAGAGGTGCTAGAAGTCTAAGTCAAAAGAAGTGAAGTCAAAAGAAGAAGTTGACGTTTTCGTTTTCGAAACGTCGTCATAATTCGGGATATCGGAAATGCGCAGCCAAGTGGTACCACTCCAGCAATAACTCGTGGTCGGCTTCACACGTAAAGTTGTCACGCCACGTCAAATAGATTAAGCTCGCTTTGTAGTGAGCGTAGGCGGAGAGGACGACTAAAACGTGAAAAATATTATGACTGCACCCGATGAAATCGAACAAACCCGGATACCAACGTTCAGGAATGCCCTGCGCGTACAAGAACGCGCCAACAATATAGCCACCGCCCATGAGCATTTCCAAAACGAACGCTTCCATCATTGGCGTTGGCACGATGCGCCAAACGAAGAGAATTTGTTGAAAAATGGGAAAAATACCAAACAGACCCAGCGCAACAAAGAGAGACGCTCGCAACGGGCCGTACTCCTTCTTCTGGAAAGCTGTCAGAAGCGTGGGTATCGCGGCGAGGCAACCCAAAGAAGTGATCCCAGTGATGTACATGTCTCTCCATCCCGGTAAACAATAGTACGAATAATGCACCATCGGATAAAAGCTCGAGACAATGAGCACGGCAATGCCGAGATAATCGAGTCGCCACATGCGCTCGGCGTCCCGCGCGCCGATGCAACAGTACGTGTGACACAACGTGCTGAAAAATAGACACACAACCGCACCCGAAAGGAATACGTACATCGGCCATCGAGTCACCGGTCTCGCCGGCTCAGGATCATCCGGCACACCTTTAATGTGAGCCCTCAGTTGACCGAGCTTTGTTCGAAGCGCGTTACACTGTTCATGAATCGGTTCGAGATCAGCACCACCCGCGTTCTCGATCGAGTCCAAAGCCTTTTCCACACTCTCTAGACTCTGTCGCAGCGCTCTCCTCCTCTTTTCAACCTTGAAGACTTCCTCACCACGTCGCAAATGCTCGGCGAGTTCGTGAGTAATGTCTAGCAACTCGCCCTTCACGCCCTTCACGCCCGCGACTATGTGCTGCTTCTGGCTCGTGTTCGCCAATCTCTCGTGCATCGCCACATCGATCGCGTGCAACGCGTCCCAATCCCTCTTAATCTCCTGTCTCCATCGCGTCGCGTACTGAATTCTCTCCACGCGCGCCACGTCGGCGCCCGTCACCCAGTGCTCCGGCGGCGCCGCCAATCCCACGCCCGACGTCGCCGTCCGATACGTTCGCACGATGAGCGCGACGAACATTAAAAACCCCAACAAATGTGTCCATATGTTCACCGTCTCGTTGTGACGCATGAAGATTGATCTCGTCGCGCCCAACCACCGCGCGCCCACGCGGTACCCCGAGCGAATGTGCGGGTTAAAAATCATCCACTCGGGCGCGTCTTCGACGTCGCACACGGCGCAGAACCACGCCGAACACGCGCCACCACTCTTCTTTTCCTTCTCGCGCGCGTCTCCCGGCAGCGTGAACGGTCCTCGACGCCCGCGCGCGCGCGTCGCGCGGTCGGCGGTGGCGACCGCGTCCCCAGACTTTTGAGCCGCGGGTCGTCGCCTCGTCGACATGGCGTCGCCGAGGGCGTCGCCGAGGGCGTCGAACGCGCGGTGCGAGTCGGTATCACCGTTCGCGGTCGCTACGGCCGGTGACGCGCGCGGGCGTGTGACGCCGTCGCGGGCAGGTTCCATCCTCGACGGGACGGGACGGTTTAGACGGCGACGACGACGACTGGATCGTTTGTTTCGATGACTATCTATCACACGCAAGAATCGGGAAAATGGAATCGACGACGGTCACCCGACGAATTCGTAACACGTCTGACCTTCTTGGTTTTGAATGTTGGTCGCCGCGCCGTGACGCTGGAGAAAATCGGAGACGGCGTCGAAGCGAAAGTGGACGCTAAAGTGAAGCGCGGTGTTTCCTCGCTTGTTTTGGAGGTTTGTATCGGCGCCGCTTCGCACGAGGAGCTTGACGCATCGTCCCTGACCGTTTTGACAGGCGATGATCAGGCTGGTGTTGCCCATCTCGTCTCGAGCGTCGAGGGGCACGCCCTTCATGATGAGTTGTTTGAGCTCGCCGTAGCGTCCGTGTCGAGCGTAGGAGAACAAGTTGCGAACCTCGGATATTTTGAACGCCGAGTCGGGCACGAGCGCTCGCGGAATCTTTGGCTTGAGCTGGAGGGATTGCGTCGGTGAATCCGATCCGGAATCCGCCGGTGGATGCGGATGGTGGTTAGACGGCGCGAGCGCCAAGCGTTCTGGCTCCTCGACGCGCGTCTCTGCGCTCCTGTGGGGAACAACTTCAGCCGTCAAACGAGCCCGACGCGATGGATCATCCGTGGAGTGTTTCTGTCGCGTTTGATACGTCGACTGTGAGCCGACGCGTCGCCCCGGCGCTGGTCTCAAATCTCTTTTCGATAAGAGATACGGATTGGACTCTGCGCGCAACGGCGGCGCGGGAACCGGATCGGATTTTGGTTCGGGTGCGAAGACGTCATCGCTCGCCCGTCTCTCTGATGCAGTCGCCCCCGAGTTTGTCTTGCTCTGAGGCATCCCGAACGCGCTCTCGATCGTCTGTTTATTCGTATCCTCGGCCATGATGGCTTTGACGGCGGCGGAGAGCCCGCGCGGAGGCTCAAACGGATCGTTCCTGTGCGCGCTCTTCACCGGTTCGGGTGCGAACGCTCGAGGCACCACCGGCGCGGGGTTCGAGTCCACCCGCATTCTCTCCATGCCCCGCTGCGCATCCACGTGCGCGCTCGTCTTCTCTCTCTGCGGCTTATTCTTCGTCAAACGGTTGAGAAGCGCATCGTGCGGATCCATCATCGGCGGTTGCGATTGTACGCTCTCAACGCGCGTCTCCACCATCGGTCTCGGCGCCAACGCCGCCATGTTGACTTTCACTCGCGCTTCTTCCACTACCTCGGCGACATGTTGCACCGGTCGCCTCGTCTCCGGCGGCGGCGCCCCTCTCGCTCTCGCCTCTTCCACAACCTCGGCGACGCGTTTCACCGGTCGCCTCGTCTCCGGCTGTTTCGACAAGTTTCGCTTCATCCTCCCGAACGCGCTCAAACCCTCCACACGAGCGTCCTCACCCCCCACCTCACGAGGACTCGTCCCCTCGGGCGATCTCGACCGATGCTCCTCCGCCTCTTCGTGCAATTCTTCCTCCTCTTCCCTCGTCCGCGCCGCCGGTCGCCGTCTCGCCTCCGCCTCCCCAGCCTTTGCTCTCTCCTCCTCCAGATGTCTCACCACCAACTCCGCCCTCTCTCGTCGCACCGACTCCTCCCGCGCCTCTGCCTCCATCTCCTCTCGCGTCTTCCCCGACTCACGCGTCAATTCATCGTCTAAATCCACCAACGCCGCGTCTCGCCTCGCCTCGAGCGCGCGCGTCTCCCCTCGCAGCGCGTCGACGTTCCCGTCGCCCGTTCTCTCCGCCCTCTTCACCGCGTTTCGCGCCATGACGAGCTTGGCCTCGTACACCGCGGTCGTTTTCTTTTTCAAACCCTCGTACCGTCGCTCGAGCGCGGCGACGGCGTCGGCGACGTCGCCATCGATCGCGCGCGCATCCGCGGCCATAATTTCGATTCTCCCTCTCTCGCGCGGTCTCGTCGCGATCGCGCGCGCGAGGTGGACGAGGACGACGGGGAAGGGTCGAGCGCGATCGCGAGCGTTCGCGCGCGCGAGGTCGAGCGCGAGTCCGGGCGAACGCGCGTCGACGTGTGCGGTGGGGACGTGGGCCGTGGGCACGGTTCGGGCACGTCTCTCACAATGCGCGAAAACGCGCGCGCGCGCGCGTTCACGACGACGTCGACGCCCTCTCGGACGCCGTCAACGCCTCCTCGAGCGCGTCCTCGTCGATGTCGGCGCAATCGCCGACGCCGTACGCGCGCTGTCGAAGGCACGCGCGGTTCTCGCGGTCGATTCGTCGTCGCCTCGCGTTCGCCTCCGTGCGGTCGACGAGCGCGCGCACGTACGCGGATCGCTCGAGGAGTCTCTCCGGTCGCTCACCGCCGGCGTCTCGCGACGTCTCGGCGCGCGCGCGCGCGACGACGACCGTCATCGGCGTCATCGTCATCATCGTCATCATCATTCGTCGAGTGGGCGTCCCCGACGCGTCGCCGCCGTCGTCATCGCGCGCGCGCGTCGAGACTTGGCGACATCGCGCGCGGTCGCGTCGTCTCGCGCGCGCGACGGCCGACGTCGACGATGGGGTCGTCGACGAGGGAACGCGCGCGCGCATGTGTGGGGACGACATCGCACACATCGACGCGCGTCGACGATGGGGGACGAGACGGCGGACGAGCGACGCGCGCGACTTCGCGCGCTGCGAGAAGACGCCGGGAAAGGCGCACCGGAGAGCGCGCGCGAGGCGGAGGCGGCGCCGGAGGTGACGTTTCGAAATTACGTCCCGAGGGATGACGCCCTGGCGCGAGGGAAGTTGCCGGCGGCGACGGCGCCCGCGACGAGCGCGATCGGCGGGGAAGAGGAGACGGGGACGGGGGCGAAGAGATTGGCGCTGGAATCGAACGTCGGGGACGTCGACCCGAGCATGTTGGCGCCGAGACGGGTGAACTGGGACCTCAAGCGCGACGTCGAGCCCAAACTGGAAAAGTTGGAGCGTCGAACGCGGCGCGCGTTGGTGGATATCGCGCGGGAAGAGGAACGGAAACGCGCGGCGGCGTGAGTTTTGTTTTTGTTTTTGTTTTTGGTTCGGTGACGACGGGTGGTGGGCCGAGTCGCGGTGGTCGTCGGTGTCGCGCGACTAAGTTTAGACGGCAGAGCGCGACGCGGGAGGCGCGAGCGCATGGTCGAGGTCGACGCGCGCGACGCGGGAGGCGCGGACGAGGCGGACGATGTGGCACTTCCCGCGTTCGCGGACGCGGCGAATCGAGCGCTCGCGAAGGAGATCGAGGTGCGGGGAGTCTCGAGAGTCGTCGGTCTCGCGCGCGCGGCGGAGCGAGAGCGACGACTGACGCGTTGACCGAACTCGCTTCCGTGATCGTTCCGAGCGCAGAGGCGATCGCGAGAGATTGAAGAGACGCAAAATGAGTGTCACGAACACGTCAAGCGCACCAAGCTCATGCGCGAGCACGCGCGAGAGATGATGAAGGAGATGGAGGCGGTGCGCGAACGTCTGCGAGGCGCGAAGTCGGCGTGCGAGCGAGAGAAACACTTGGCGCTTCTGGATCGTACCAATCGAGATCGCGCGGTGAGCGATCGGGCAAAGTACGAACGCATGACCGAGACGCAACGAGACCGGTTCAACGAGTATTCAAGAAGGTTCGAGGCGTACGAGCGAGCTCTGGAGAGGGTGCGAGCGCGAGCGGCTAACGCGGTGGACGTTCAAGAAATCGTACAAAACCGGCTCATGCATCGAGAAGAAGACTTGAACGTGCTGCGAGAGTACGAAACCGACGACTCACGCTTGATGAAGTCCCTCGAGTTTGAGTTGAGTAAAGTTTCAGACGACGTTCATCGAAGTCAAGCAGCCGCGGCGGACGCCGAGTCTCAGCGCGCGGCGCTCGATTGTGAGTTGAGGCGTGTGCAAAACTCTCTCAAGGCTTCCCACGCAAGGCAGATTCAACTCAACGATGATTACGCGCGCGTGAGCACCGCACTGTCTGAGCGACGAAGTCTGATTAAAAAGTCTTCTCGCGCGAAAGAGGACGCGGCGAAGAAGCTTGAAGACGCCAGAGGAACGCTTCGCGAGCTCAGCGACGCGCTCAAGCGCGCCGAGATCGCGAACAAAAGCTCTCAAAACAAAATGACCGTGAAAGAGCAGTTACTTCATCGTAAGAATATGAAATGTCAAGAGCTCAAGTCAGATCTCTCGAGTTCGACGCAAGCTCTCGAGACGGCGACGCACATGTGCGTCTCGGCGGCCCGCGGCGTGGAGAGCGCAAAGGCGCGACGTCACGAAGCCGAGATGAGCCTGCAATCGCACATCAACGCGTGTAAGGAAAAAGAGCGTCAAGTGGATAAAGCGAAAAAATTGCTCGCTGACGACCTCGCACATTTGCAATCATCTGAACACCATCTGCATGAATTGAGTGAGGCGCACGCCAAGAGAGAATCACAGCTTCAGGAGGCACAAAATTCACTCGAAGCGGATAAAGAGCAGCTCTTTGTAGTGTCCAAAACCTTTCACGATAAAAAACAGTCGAAATGTCGAACCGACGTGGAATACGAAGGCGCTCTCAAACAGAGCAAACATCTTCGTGAGAAGGAGAGCGCCCTTCAAGAAAAGATTTCAAAGCAACGTGAAATGATTTACACCACTTCACTGCGGTTTCAACAGCTCGAACGTAAAATTGTGCGATTGAAAGGGGTCCGTTCGGATGACGAAAATAAAAAGTTGAAGGCAACGATCGAGTCTTTAAAAATTGAACTCATCGAGCGCGAGAGGGAGCACGTCTCGCTCATCGCCGAGACGAAGGAAAATGAATGCAAAATGCAACGCACCTTGATTGAAATGAACGATCACTGTCTCAAAGCAGAGGAAGCACAAAATTTAAGAGTCATCAGGGAGGCTGAGGCGGATGGGAGCGAAGCGAGTTGGCGAGAAACACGCAACACGATGGAATTGTTACAAGTCGAACTCGACGAGTTGCGTTTACAGATTGCTCGCCGTAGGCGCCTGCTCTTTCTCAGCACCGCGGAGGCGGATGAAATCGTTCAAAGAAAAGATGACATCTTCCGTGATCTCCTCGACCAGCACGCGTCTTTGCACGATGAACACCGTTCGCTCATCGTGCGACTGGCTGTCCTTCAGCAAGACGCGCACACGGCGGTGATGGATTCCGCTCATCGCAAGCAACGTTTGGATCATCTGCGAAGCCGATACGACGTGTTGCAATCCAAGTCTCCTTATGGCAAAGACATCGAGATCGGCGAGCAGATTGATCATCTCGCCATCATCGACAAACAACGAGATGAATTGGGTCGCGAACACGACAGGCTCTGCAAACTCATCGACGAGGCGAAGGGCGACGTCGAAGCGATGCAGAACGTCCTGCACGACACGGAACTATCGAATTCCGAGCTTCGAGCGAAAGTGATGAACGTTTCGAGCGACAAAGAGGGGTCCAAGAATGCGTGGAAAGAGACGGATGCTCTGTTGGAGAAACTCCGCGAGCAGAACGGAGTCTTGGCGCGTCTGCGCGACAGAGAAGAAGAACTCAAACGCGCCATCGACGATCTCAAAACGAACTTGACCGTCGCGGTGGAAGAGCACAACGCTCTTTCACAAGAGGTCGACGACGCCGAGCTCGAGCATCAACGCGCGATGCGCAAGTACAAGTCACAGAAGGCGAAGCTTCGTCGGGCGCGCGCCGCCGCCGCGAGCGTTCTCGCGGCGCATCGGAAATCTCTCGGTCTCACGCCCGAAGATCCAGAGAGCGCGGCCGAACAGCGCATTCGCGCGCATCAACTAAAAGAATCGATTCATAAAGCCGCGGAAATCGTGCGCGATGTACGCGGTGCGACGCAAGCTCTCAAGACGCTTCCCGATTCCGACGGTTCGTCGCTCGTGTCCAGTCCAACGAGTTCGCTCGCGTCCTTCTTCACGTTCGCGTCGTCGACCACGCGTTCGTCGGGGAGCGCGACCAGCCTCGCGAGTTCATCGAACGATTCATTCGAGCGCGCCGCGGCGTCGAGCGGTCCAGTGACGTAGACGCGAGTCCTATCGCCCTTGTGTACACAAAACTAGGCGAAGAAAAAAAAACGCTCGAACGCGATGCCTCGAACCTCACACATCCACGCACGCGCGCGTCACGCGCGCGCGACAACCGCCACCATGGCGCAAATGGTGCGTCGATGATCGATCGCGTCGTCGCGTCGTCGCGAGTCGCGTCGCGTCGGCCCGCGCGTCGCGCGTACGGGCGAACGCGTCCGCGAACGAGCGTTTTTTTGTCTCGGCGGTGCGGTTCGATTGACCGATGATGCGTCGCCCGTCGCCCTCGTCGTCGCGCGCAGGAAGCCATCATGAAGAAACGCCAGGATGCCATCTCGGCCGCCTACGAGGCGCAGTGGAACGGCGGTAAAGGCTCGCACCATCCGGACTATCGTCCAGACGCCAAGGGCCCCGACGTCGTCAAGGCGTCCCGAGAGACGGAGGAACTTCTCATGGCGATTCAAAAGAACGATGTCAAACTGATTTATAACAAGATCGAGGAGGGCGCCGACGTGAATTTTGTCTTCGGTCCGGCGTATGGCTGCGATGAGGGGTACACGCCTCTGATGAGCGCGTGTCATCGAGGTCGATTGGAAGCGGCCAAGGCGTTGCTGCGATCGGGCGCGGATCCCAACTTTATCAACTCGAACGGCGACGCGACCGTGCTCTGGGCGATCGATGGTGGTCCTGAGGTTATTAAGCTTCTTTACGATTACGGTGCCGATTTGAACGTGAGAACGCCCAAGGATGTGACGCCGCTGTCGTACGCGCGAGCCATGGGCAAGTACGGTTTGGTCGACGAAAAAGGCATTTATCCAGAGGATGTGTTAAAGTTTTACGGCGCCACCGAGTACGGGTCGGAACCACCGTGTCAGGGCACGCGTTCGCCTCGCGAATCGTTCGATGTCTCCGCGTCCAACTTCTCGCGCGACCGTGGAAGTTACCAGCGCGAGCCCGAGCACCCGTAGTTCAAAGTCGCGCGCTCGTAAAGTCGCGCGCTCGTTCGCTCCGCTACGCTATTATCAATACAATCAACTACAATCAATTCGCCGCCGCAGCGTCACGCGCCGACGACGCTTCGCGCGAGTCCTATCGTTTCCGTACCGACCTCGTACGCCGCCAGTGTGAACAGAACGGCGAGCGTCAGCGAGCCGCCCGGAAGCGTCGGCGCTAAAATTGGAAGACACTCCACGGGATCGTCCTCGCCTCCGCGCGCGCGTTTACACTCCTCTCGCATGGCGCGATGTCTGTACACCATCGCGGGTGGGATCATCCCGAAGACGACCAAGACACCGAAGGCGCCCGCGCTGTCGAGCGCCTGCAGAAAGACGTCCGGTCGCGTCAACGCGAAGACGACGGGAGGCGCGAGCGCGGCGATCCACGGTCGCGCGTCGGACGAGTCCACCTCCATCCCATCGGCGATGAAATCGGCCAGCCCCCATCCGAAGCCGAGAAACGACGTCGACACGGCGAAGAATTCAAAACCTCGCACGAGCGCCGCCGTGGCGGGAGACGCCGCCTCGAGCGCGGCGATGGGATCGCCCACAGACGTCGCGTCCGGGGGCACGCTCCCGAGCACCGCGGCGTTCCAAAGGACGAACATCAACGCCGGAATCGCGGTGCCCACGAGCACGGCCGTCGTCGCGCGCTCCTTGTCGCCCTCCAACGACGTCGCCACCACGGGAATCACCTGGTGATACACGAACGCCACGGCGACGATCGGAATCGTCTCCGGCGTCTCGGACCAGTCGGACACGGCGAACAGATTATCGATCGACGTCGTCTCGCTGCTCGCGGCGAGCGCCAGCAACGGCACGAACGTTCCCAAGATTCCGGTAAACAAAACTGAATTAAATTTTTCAATCTTTTCCGGCGACGCCGCGTATAAAAACGACGACATCGCCGCCGCGTACGCCGCGGACGCCGCGCTCGCCCCACCGGGAACCCCCGGCGCCGTCTCCATCACCAACTGTCCAATCTTTTGCACGTACGCCACGAGAAGCGCGTAATGAATGAACGCGTACGACGCCGTCGCCGCCCGCGCGCCGCCCTCGCCCAGCGTCCGTCTCGTCATCGCGTTCACCGACACCCCCCCGCCTCGTCCGAGTTCGCACGTCGTCCCGAGGTTCACCTCGAGCACGCACAGTCCCGTGGCGGAGAAAAACATCCAGCACGCCGCGATCACCGCCGCGCTCGGCGCGAACCCGGCGTCTCGCAGCGCGACGGGCAGCGCCAACGCGCCCGCGCCCAAAGTCGTCCCCGCCACGAGCGCGATCGCCGCCGCCGTCGATCCGGGCCGTCGTCGAAGTCCGCGAGAAGACTCCTCTCCCGCGAGTTCCACGTTCGTCCAAAGACGCGTCGGCGGTGGGTCCGTCGCGCGCGTCGACGTCATGTTTTCGGGTCGAGCATCGTCGCGCGCATCTTCGCGCGCGCGGGACGGCGCACCGCGACCGCGAAGATGCGCGCGCGACCGGGAGGTCACCGAGCGAGATCGCGCGCGATCGAGGACGACGACGCGCGCGGTGACGACGCGCATCGCGGACGCGGTCGGACGCGAAGTGTCGTTTCGGTTCAATTCTTCCCGGCGGTTCGGTTCGTATTACGCCATCACGCGCGCGACGAATCTCTCGCGCCCCGTTCGCTCGAGGGGGTAAAACTCGCTATGATTTGGTCTCGGAAACTTCTCGGCGGCGCGTCGCCGCACACCTCGGCGTAGAGCGCGCTCGAATCCATGGATATATCGGGCGGCGCGGCGACGCCGCGGAGACGCTTCGCCTCTCGGCACGACGCGCGCGCGATCTTCCCGACGTACGTCGCCTCGAGCGTCGCGTCTCCGTTCGCGAGATACGCGGCGACGCCCTTCGCCATGTCCACGCGAGACACTCGATCCGGTCCGCCCATGTTGTACGTCTTGGGCGTCTCCGGCGGCGATTCGTACGCCGCGCGAATCACCGCGCACACGTCGTACACGCAAATCGGACTTCGAAACTCATCGTCGTAAAACGTCGTCCGTTCGCTCTTATTTTCGAAACTATCGCGTATGAAATCCAAAAACAGCGTCCGCTCGACGTCGACGAACGGCGGTTTCGGACCGGTGATGACGCTCGACCGCAAGACGACGCTTCGCGGATACTCTCGCGCGAGCGTCTCTTCGCATCGAACCTTACTCCTCCCGTACGCGTTCACGGGATTCGGCGTCACGCTTTCATCGCTCATCGCGCGCGTCCCATCGTACACGTGATCGGTGGACAACTGTATCCACAACGGCGGATTCTCACCCGTCGCCTCCGCCGTCGCCGTCCAGAGCGTCGACGGCGCGTTCGCCGCGTCGGCCAGCCTCGGGGCCCTTTCGCACGCCCCCGGCGAGCTCATCCCCGCGCAGTTCACGACGAGGCGCAACGATTCGTCGTCGGCCGTCGACGTCATCGCGCGCACCGCGTCGGCGCAGCTCGCCGCGGACGTGACGTCGCAGACGATGCGACGCGCGCGCGATGACGTCGACGTCATCGTCGATTCTCTCCGCGCGAGGGCGTAGACGACGTCGAACGGGGAGTCCGCGCGCGAGAGATCCTCGACGACGAACTGTCCGAGGTACCCATCGCCGCCGACGACGCACGCGGCGGCGCGCATGACGACGACGAGTGACGTCGTCTCGGTCGGCATCTCGAGGCGGGGACATGGGCGCGCGGGGCGGGTACGTCCCACCGCACGCGCGCGCGAGGAGGGGGAAGAAAACGTCGGCGTCGGCGTCGGCGTCGGCGTCGGCGTCGGGAACGGGCGTCGGCGGCGCGCGCGCGCTCGATGGTTTAGAGAAGGAGATGGTCGCGGCGGCGAAAAAGTGTAAGAAACGAGGCGTCGACGTCGCGGAGGGGTTCGCCGCGTACGAGCGCGCGCTGGAGGGATTGCGGGCGTTGGTTCGCGCGGAGGGGATGGACGGCGCGCGCGTGGCGCTGAGCGAGGGGTTGTTGGAGTACGCGGGGGAGGTTGTTCGCCGCGCGAGGCGCGAACGACTGGGCGAGACGTCGAGAGAGGATGAACGACGCGCGCTCGAGCGGGCGTCGGCGCTGGCGAAGGAAGCGTTGGAGACGTTTGAAGGCGTCGAGGGCGAACCGGTGGTGCGATCGAACGGGATGGCGACGGCGTTGAGTCAGGCGGCGGAGTACGGCGCGCACGGGGACGACGCGCGAGGCAAGGCGACGGCGTTGAGACGAGCGGTGGAAGCGTACGACGCCGCGGCGACGACGATCGAGGGGAGTGGGAACGTCGGTGAAGGTTTGTTGCCCGCGCTCTGGAATTGCGCGGACGCGCGATTGAAAGCGGCCGAGGCGGCGGCGGAGCTCGACGACGTCGGCGCGGCGGCGACGTTGTACGACGAGGCGTTCAACTTGTACGAGCGCGCGTGTGGGTACTGCGATGCGAGTCAAGGGGACGATTTGGGATCGTTTCTATACGATTGGGGGTGCAGTCTGACGAGCTACGCGCAGTTTCTGCTCCAAACGAACGAACGCGCCGCCGCGGCGACGGCGGCGGAGCGCGCCGTCGAAAAGTTGCGCAACGCGGCGCGCTTCTCCACGGGCGCGGTCGAACCTCTCAACGCCCTCGGCGACGTCTATCAAACACAAGCCGAGATCGCGCTGCGCGAGGACGAGACGGACGCCGAACATCACGCCGAGACGGCGTTACGTCGCGCGCGAGAGGACGCGTACGAGACGGCGTTACGCGCCGACGCCGCCGACCTCGACGCCACCGTCGGCGTCGGCGAGACGATGATGTCGTACGCCGCGATTTTACGTCGACGCGGCGACGCCGAGAGCGCTCGCGCCGCGTACGCAGACGCATGGCGCGCGTACGAACGCGCGCTCTCGCTCGACGACGCCCTCCGCCCCGCCGCGTGCGAAGAGCGTTTCGCCATCGTCTACAACGCCGCGTGCGCCGCCAATCGCACCGGCGACGTCATCCGCGCCCGCCAACTCATACACGGTCTCCTTCTCTGCGGTTTCACGTCTCGAGACGTCGTCGACGCCGACGACGACCTGCGCGAGGACGCGTCCTGCGTCTCGGTAGATGCATAGATCCCCCCAAACGCCATTCGAATACGTCCACAGAACCCATACACTATCCAAAGTACACCTAATCCACGCATCGACCCCACCGACCGACCGCCGACCGACCGCGCGCGATCCCTCGCGCCCGACGCACCAATCCACGAGTCACGACTCAGCACGACCCCCCCATTCCACGCGCGCGCGATCGATCGCGATCGATCCATCGATCCATCGATTCGATCCATCGACCGCGCGCGCGATCGCGCGTTCGTCGTCCCCTCACTTCGCTTCCGCACGTCCCGACATGCGCGGACGCGCGACGACCGGCCGCGGCGCGCCTCCCGCGCGCCGCTCCCCGCACGCGCGCGCCTCCGTCGTGGGACTCCTCGACGACGCCATGGCGATCGGACGCCCGGACGCCGCGATCGAGGACGCGAACGACGGCCTGACGCGGGATGGAGACGACGGAGACGATCTCGAGGAGGCTGAGCGCGGAGAGGAGGAAGCGACGGAACCTCGAGCGGGGTCGCTGGAGGAGGACGTCGTGCGTCGAGGCGCGCGAGGGGGAGGACGCGGGCGGGGCGAGAAGCGCGCGCGCGACGGCGGCGAGGAGGAGGACGGGACGGTGTTTCAGTTACCGGGACGAGCGGTTCGTAGTAGCGATGAGAATAAAGGACGGATCGGTGCGCGAGGAGGGGTGAGGGCGAGGAGGGATGAGGATGAGGATGAGGATGAGGAGGCGGATGACGAAGACGCGCCGGAGGGTTGGCGAGAACTCTGCGAGAGAACGTTCGGGGATAAGAAGGAGGCGCGCGTGCACGTCGTGGAGTGGTATAGTCGAACGAGCGCGTCGAGTTCGAAACTGATCGTCGATAAATGGCGAGAGAGTCGTGTGCGGTACGTGTTGAGGTGTCAACGCGCTGTGCCCAAACGGCAGGAGAAGGCGGACGTCGACGCGTGTCAAAGAATCGGCATGCGGTGTCCGCTCTGCATTAATATCACGTACGATAAGCGTCGGGAGGTGTGGCGCGTGCGTCGTTCGGAGAGTACGCCGACGCACGATGAATCGTGCGTGGATACGGTGCGTCCAAACGTGAGTTCGGCGCAATTCGCGGGGGCGCTTCGAGGCATCGGCGACGTTCCGCCGAGCGCGCGGCACGAATTCGTCCTCTCGCGTCTGCGCGAGACCGGGTATAAGATTTCAGCCGGGACGAAGCAACGCGCCGTGGCGCTCGCGCTCAAGCGCGAATCCATCGATTAAGAAGAAGAGTACGCGCGCCCGACGAAGCGTCCCGCGCGGATGCCGACGCGTCGAGAGAGTCTTCGAAAGAAACTCTCTCCGCGCGGCCACCTTGAAGAGTTGTTAGCGCGAGCGCGCGAATCGGTTCATTCGCGCCTTCACGCGTTCGAACGAACGATCCGATCCGCGCGCGTCGTCTATATTCGAGCATTGTAACGTCACCGTAACGCGACGCCGCCGAAACTGTTTGTGACCGTTACACGGACCGCGCGGTCCTCTTTTCACCTCATTTCGTCGCCCCGCGCGACGCTCGCCCCCGTCTTCCCGCTCAAAGACGCGATGGGTCCATCACACACCCCTTCACCAGCCGCGCGCGACGCCGGCGGGTCGAGCGACGACGAGGACGCGGCGAGATTCGTCGAGTACGTGCGCGACCACGTGCATCACGCGGCGGCGATGAATCGACGCGCGCGCGGTGACGACGACGATGCGGGCGACGATGACGATCCGATGACGCCGAGCGTGTCGTCACGCGTCGATCGTGTGCTCGCGAGCGCGAGAGCGAGCGCGAGGGAGGCGAGCGCGTCGAGAGAAGCGCGAGATGCGAGGGGACGGTGGGAAATCAGCGAGGCGCGCGCGAGCGCGAGCGCGCGGCGGTTGGCGGCGAGCGCGAGGCGGCGACGACCGATCGAGGGTGAGGAAACGATGGTGAACGAGATGGATGAGGAGAAGGTGCGAACGCCGGTGCGCGTGGGGACGTTGCGGTCGACGCACATGTCGAAAGGGGGCGAGGCGCGCGCGTTGCGATTCGACGCGGCGGCGACGGAGGGCGAGGAAAGGCTCGGGAAGGCGTCCATGACGCCGCCCAGAGCGCTTCGGATGACGGTGATGTCGCCGGGGAGACGGTCGGAGGCGGCGGTGCGGTTGAGTGAGAGCGTGCGGGAGAGTTCGTCGAGTTGGGCGGTGGCGACGACGACG
>Ga0208410_1000538_pt1 | contig 21726 bp, 19 predicted proteins | sample ETN02SmetaG_3_FD_185787 | JGI IMG/M metagenome (GOLD analysis project Ga0208410, IMG submission 185787) | Marine microbial and viral communities from oxygen minimum zone, Eastern Pacific Ocean - ETNP2014F10-02SV257 (SPAdes) (version 2) | ecosystem: Environmental > Aquatic > Marine > Oceanic ... | reverse complement strand
GCTCTAGCAGTAGGAAATGGTGTAACTGAAGCTGTGATCGAATGGTTAGGAAAAAGCAAATCGAATCTTTAGAGGTTAGTAAAGCTGTCGAAAATTTAGAAATAAAAGAGGGCGAGATAGTTGCCCTAGTCGGAGGTGGAGGTAAATCAACTCTTCTTTCAGCTCTTGGCGAGTTTCACGGTAGAGGCACAGTTCTAACTACTACTACGAAAATGGGCAGTGACCAGATTGGAGGGGCAAATTTGCTCATTAGACCTTCCGAAAAAGAACTTTCCAAGGCTTTAGATAAGACCTCCCCTCTTCTTATCTGGGATCGTATCGATGGCGAAAAAGCTTTCGGAGTTGACCCTTCACTACCGGAAAGCTGGTTGCCTAAAGCAGTCAGAGTGATCGTTGAAGCAGATGGTGCCAGACGACATCCTGCTAAAGCTCCTGCGCCTTACGAGCCTGTTTTACCTTTAGGTGTTACAACTGTTATTGCAGTCATCGGTGCTGATGCCATAGATAGAGTCATTGAAGATCAGTGCCATAGACCTTTACGAGTAGCAGCTGTTGTTAATTGTTCCCCGTATGAAAGACTCACACCTAAAAGAGCCGCAGTTCTTTTACTTAATTCAAATGGCTCTAAAAAAGGTTTAGAGCCTGAAATGCGTTTTGTTATAGCCATTACGAAAGTCTCACCTGAAAACCAAGACCTTGTTGAACAGCTAGTGGAAGAACTTCAGAATTTTGACCCAGAAGTTGAAATTTCTCTAGTTGCAAGTCACAACGGAGGGTAGATTTCTTAAATGATTTCAGGAAGTGTGAACCTCATTCCAGAAGCTTCAGTTGACTCGATGCGTGATTTAGCCATCAGATCTGAAGAATTAGGTTTTGAACGTTGCTGGGTATATGACGAAGGGCTCGCGACTCGAGATGTGTATGTAACCATGACAGCGATTCTACGATCCACGAAAAAATTAATTGTTGGTCCTGGTATTACAAATTCTTACACACGTCACCCGGGTCAGACTGCTGCTGCTATAGCTTCCCTTGACGAAATGTCTAACGGGCGTGCTTTTCTGGGAATAGGAGCGGGCGGGAGTTTGACTTTAGACCCTCTTGGAATTCAGCGTTACAAGCCCTTGGAGACTGTTCGTCAAACTATTTCTGCTTGTAGACAGTTGTTCGCGGGTGAAAAAGTTGATTTGCAGGGACCAAGGTTCTCTTTCAAGTCAGCAAAACTAGATTATGGAAGATCTGATATTGAGATATGGTTGGCTGGGCGTGGCCCTAAAATGCTTGATCTAGGCGGTGCTTTTGCTGATGGAGTGATGTTGGATTTTATTTTCAAACCTTCACTTGGTGAATACGTGAACCAAATACGAACAGGGGCTGAACGTGAAGGTAATGATCCGAAAATTTGCTACTCAACGATGATCGTTACTGACGATGAATCTCTTGAAATTGTTAGACCACACATGACATACAGGCTGGTGGACTCACCTGCGGTAGTGCTTGAGCAGTTGGGTATTTCTGAAAAAGATATTTCGAATATCCGAGGTGCTCTTGCTGATGGTCTTGAAGCTGCCGCTGAATATGTATCTGATGATTGGGTTTTACCTTTTGTTATCTCTGGAAGTGTAAAAGAATGTACTGATGAGCTTGCTGAGCTTTTCGAAATGTATGGTTTTGACGAATTTATGATTCCTGTATTTGAACCTGATAGTGGGATTTCTTTGCTTGAAACAACAGCCCAGGTTCTTGGAGGTTGATATGCCTAAGATCGGAGAGCCTGTTCTAACCAGTGATGTTCAGAAATTCTTTGAAAATGCCAACATCTACATTCCTGAATCTGAAGCCATGCCTAAATTGTGGGAACCTGAATCACCTGCTTTAGAAGTAGCTAATGAGGAATCTCTTGTTTCATTAAAGCATCCTCGTATTAAAACTCTGAATTGTTATTGGGAGGCAGGCTGGGAAAATGCTTTAGAAGGCTCTTGGCTTCGCGAATCTGTTGCTAAAAAACTCTATTGCATAGCTGAAGGACTCCCTGATAGGTGGGGATTAGGAGTTTTTGATGCATGGAGACCACTGGCTTTACAAAGTGAACTCTTTAAAGCTGCATGTGAAGACTCGGGAATACCTGAAGGACTGTTCGCAGAACCGTCAACTGACCCTTTTACACCGCCTCCTCATTTAACTGGTGGAGCAGTTGACCTGACTTTCACTGTTGATGAGATTCCTTTGGCACCCGGATCAGGATTTGATGATGTTACTTCTGCGGCTCAAGCAAATTTTTTAGAAGAAATCCCTGGATATGCCCGAGATTTTCGTAGATTTTTGTATTGGACTATGCGCTCACACGATTTCATTGTCTTCGAACCTGAATGGTGGCATTTTGAGTTTGGTACGCGCCGTTGGGGTTCACTAACTGGTCAAACAGCAAAATTTGGTATTTCTAATCCTTTTTAATTAATTGACACTTGAGGTTATAGATGGGGCCGGTTGTGAAGGGCCTTCAAGCACCTCAATAGCACCGCCTTGACCCGGTTTAGGTAAATGAAGTATCAAATTACTCCCAGAGATAGTCGCAGGACCACAAGTTTGACTTCTGATTCGTTTATGAAACTCCCAAGAACTTCCAGTCGTTGAAGAATAAACTATTAACATTCCTTCTGAACACACTGTTAACTTTAAAGTCCCTTCCTTACTGATTGTTAAATCTGGATCACCGCCTTCTAGAGTATGCATTTCAATAAAACCCTTGTCAGGATTTCCAATAAGAACTCTTATTTCTTGCTTGTCAACCGTCTTAACTGCCATAACCCAGTCATCGAGAATAACGACCGAGGGGTCTTGCACTCCTATCTCATCTAAAACTATACGAATAGTCTCAAAATTCTGACCGTCATATGACTTAAACAGACAAATAGGGCCCGCTTTTCTATTGGTTCCATTGACTGCTACAAGTCCGAAACTCCCATCTGGCAAAAGAAAGATATCGGGATCAATAACTCCTTGAAAAATATCTCCATCAATTGAAATAGGGCCGAGGTCAATAAAATTACCTCGGTCAATAATAGCGTGGTGAAGCACATGATCTGAGGCTGCCATCATCCATAGATGCGGTTTGCCATCAATCATTAGACCGTCGGCAACCGAGAATCCCTGTCCTAACATTTTTTGATCAATAATCACATCATCCGCAACTCGTCCTATCCACAATTCATGCTTAGCAATTCCTGCTTCAAAACTTGGCTGGCGGCGTGGAATGTCAGAGCAACCTGGTTGGTGATCCTTAACCAACTCAGTTTCCTCGGGTAATTCTTTACTACTAGAATTTTCAATGCCATCTACAACAGACACCTCAGTTTCAGATAAATCGAAAGTCGAAACCGGAGCCTCAGTAATACTTGGGATCACAGTCGTATTCGGTGCAACCTGCATATCCGGAACCTCAGTCGTACTAGGAACAACAGTCGTACTAGGAACAACAGTCGTACTAGGAACAACAGTCGTACTAGGAACAACAGTCGTACTAGGAACAACAGTCGTACTAGGAACAACAGTCTTCTCTGCACTCCCACTGCATGAGGTCAAAAAAAATAGTAGAAAAAAACTAAAAATTAACTTGAACTTAGAATCAAATATCAAAAAGTCTTTTCGCATGATTAGTTAATTCTAAATGAGCAGAATTCATGTCAACGTTTTTAAGTTCTGTTTCGTCAATAATTTGACTACCTCCTACGAAAAGGTGTCGTACTCTTCGATCAGGGCCCATAACAAGACCTGTAAGAGGATCCGGTATGTCGCCCAAATCTCCCCCTGGCCAGATAGCGATATCAGCTTTCTGACCTACTTCAAAGGTTCCTAAATCTTCTAGTCCTAAACAGCGTGCTCCACCTTTTGTTGCCATTTCGACTACTTCATGGGGCATGAGAGCATCGGGCTTCATTTCTCTTTGACGGGCTGTGAAGAGTGCCTGTCTGAGTTCTGGGAATAAGCCTCCAATCTCATTTGACGCCACCCCATCTACTCCAAGTCCTATTGGGCAACCGGCTTCCAGAAGGTCAGTCACAGGACACATTCCGGCGGCTAAACGTGCATTTGAGGATGGGCAGTGTGCAATTCCTGTGCCAGCTCCTCCAAGTCTTTCCATTTCATCATGATCTATATGAATACCATGGGCCAACCAGACGTCATCATCCACCCAACCCCACTCATCTAACATTTCGACCGGTCTTCGTCCAAAGTTAGCCAAGCAGTATTCTTGTTCTTCTAAAGTTTCACAAAGGTGTGTGTGGAGTCGAACTCCGTGTTTCCTAGCGAGTTCAGCCGAGTCAACCATCAACTCGGTTGTTACTGAAAAAGGACTACATGGAGCAACAACCACATGGATCATCTCAGCATCATGATGCTTAGCAATTATCGACTCTGTAGATGAAAGAATCGCTTCTCGGTCTTCTACAACATGATCTGGTGGTAATCCACCTTTACTCTCACCAAGATCCATTGAACCTCTAGACAAATGCAGCCGGATTCCAACTTGTTTAGCCGCTTCAACAATTGCATCAAATACCGAATCATCTCCGTTAGGGACTAAATAATGATGGTCAAATGCTGTCGTGCAACCAGTTGATGCGAGTTCACCAAGACCTACTAAAGCAGCCGCATGCACATCTTCAACTGAAAGTTTCCCCCAGACTGGATATAAATGAACTAACCAATCAAACAGGTTGCAACCAACTGCCTGACCTCTAGTCATCCATTGGTAAAGATGATGATGGGTGTTTATCAAACCAGGAGTTGCTATATCTCCTTCGCAAAGAAGCACTCGGTCTCCGTCTTTTGGTTCTACAGAACCGACTTGTTTTATGACACCATTTTCTAAGGCAATGTCACCTGGATATCTAAGTCCTCTGATAACCAAACGTTGGCTCATGGTGACCAGCCGCTAAAAGTATCAATCATTAACCTGACATCGGGACCTAGTGGGTAGAGAATCGGACATGTGCATCCATCTTTCATATATTGAGCTACTTTTTCTCTCACTTCATCAGGAGTTCCAGCAGCACAAATCATCTGAACTACTTCATCAGGAACTAACTTTGACGCTGCTTCTACCTGTTCATGCGTTGCTGGCCATGTTAGAACTTGACCAATCTCATCCAAAAGCTCTTCAGGGACTCCAGAAGCTTTCATAATGTGGGGCTGCTGGCCTAAATATTGAGTTACCATCAGTCGTGCCCCATCTAAGGCTTCTTTTCGATCTTCAGCTAGAGAACAAACAACAAGTTGAGGGCGATCAATTTCATCAATACTGCGACCAGCTTTTGACGCCCCTATCTCTAGGTGCTCCATAGCCCTTTTGTTGTATTCGGGTGAGACTAAATAATTTAGAACGACACCATCTGCTATCTCGCCAGTCAACTCCATCATTTTCATCCCAGTTGCACCTATGTATATTGGCACCTCTTTTGGTCGTCTTTCCTGGTATACATAATCGAGCTCTACACCATCAAGTTGAACAAAATCACCTGAGAAACTGACAGTTTCATCGGCTAACAATGCTCGCACCGCAGTGACCACTTCTCTCATTACCCCTAAGGGCTTTTTGCGCTCTATCCCCACTTTTGAAGCCAAAGGGTCCCACCACGCTCCAATACCGAGAATAATTCGACCTGGCGCCAAGTCATCTAAAGTCGAAAAAGTCGAAGCTAGGCGTGCAGGATTGCGGGTCCAACAGTCGACCACACCAGACCCTATTTTGATCTTTTCAGTCTTAGCAGCAAATGCTGCCATCGGAACGACTGCGTCACGGACAAGACGTGAATCAGCTTGCCACACCGCTTCAAACCCATTCGACTCTGCATACTGTGTGTATTCGATTGCTTCGCTTATCGAATGAGCATCTTGTAAGTAAATTGCTAATCGAGTCATTTTTTCTCCTATTTATAAAACCTAAACTTCAAACAATTTCAGCTAATTTTGCATGAACCTTTTTTGCCTGTTCAGCAGCTTTAGCTCTAACTTCATTAGCGTCTACACGAGTTGAAGCCCCATTTGCCCAAATGGTCTCCTGTTCAACCATAACCTCTATTGGATTAACTCCTGTAGAAAATGCAAGCTCCCACGGATCCATGTTTGGATAATTCCAAACAACTCGGTCATTCAATGCTTCAGGAAAAATACGGTACCCATTTGTCAACCATTCCCAAGCCGTCTCTGGGGAAGCTGCTACATCAGACTCGCGGTGGCGCGCATAAGCAAGGCGAAATTCTTCAAGCATGTCAGCACCGATCCCATCAGTGCCTAATGCAATTTCGTTGCTAAACCTCACAGGATTGGCATAACCAACAGAATTGTTCATATTCGATCTTGGGTTATGAACCAAAGTCCCCTTAAGCCCATGGTTGTCTTCAAGATGCACCCCATGAATAATAAGCCAATTGTCTTTTGAATAACCCTTTAATCTTGAAACAGCACTTGAATCAACTGCTCCCTCAGCTACATGCACATGAACACCCACGCCAAAACTTTCAGCGATTTCAACAGCAGATTCTATGGTCTCATCTTCACATGTAAAAGACGCATGTAAACCGACCATTCCGCGTCCACCTTCTTCTAGAAAACGCCTGTTTTCATCCAAACCTTTTTTCGCTCCATCAGATCCATGTCTGTCTGTCACCCCATAGGAACATAAGACTCTTATTCCCACAGTTTCACACGCATCAGCTATTACGCTCAAAGAACCTTCAATTGCTTCAGGTGATTCATGATGGTCGACAATCGCTGTACAGCCGCGTTCTACTGCTTCGAGGGCTCCAAGCATCGCAGACCATTTAATGGATTCAAGGTCAAGAGCCCTATCGAGACGCCACCAGACCATCTTTAATATTTCTTCAAAATTGTCAGGCTGACTCTGCGGTGCTGGCATTCCTCTAGCCAACGTTGAATAAAGGTGATGGTGAGCACATACAAGTCCATGAGTCTCATTCGACCCAATAAAATCGTCAGTCATCACAATCCCATTCTGGCCAGTTTTCCTGTTGAACATCTGAAGCCATTGGCAAACTATTCCGCCAAATTCCATCTTGAGCGTGTAAAGCTGCAGCGACCGCTCCTGCAGTAGGCACCAGTCCTATTTCCCCCACCCCTTTTATCCCGTAAGGTGAATCAGGTTGTGGTTCTTCGACCAAAATTACTTCAATTGGCGGCATGTCTTTAGGTCTTAAAATGCCAAGACTCTTCAGTGTCATATTCAAAGGTTTAGCGTCTTTATCTGTCGGAAAACCTTCTGAGAGTGCATAACCCAATCCCATATGAATGGATCCTTCAATTTGCCCTTCACACAAAACTGGATTTACTGCCCTGCCGACATCATGAGCAGCCACTACATATTCAACTTTCTCTTTTTCTTCACCCATTACTACAAGTTGTGCCGCGTATCCAAAGGTTGAATGTATCAGAGGATTTTCCACGTCATCTGAAATGGAATTAGTCCAATCAACCCGATACTCTCCCTGATAATCAACTTCAAGTTTACATCCATCAGCCAGCGCAATTCTGCAGGCATCCGCAACTGAGCCTGCCCCCATTAATGTTCCTCGACTACCAGTCGTTTGACCAACATTCATTTCTCGACTCGTATCGACGATTACCTCCACCAGAGAAGGGTCGATACCTAACTCTTCGACAGCTACTTGCAAAGCGACTGTGTGAACTCCTTGTCCCATTTCAGTCCAACAGTGTCTTACTTCCACTTTCCCGTCTTTACGGAATCTCACTATCGCCTTCGCTATCTCCTTTGCACCGTTTCCAAGACCCGAATTTTTTAGACCTAATCCTAAACCGACTACTTTGCCATCTTTGATTGCCTGATCATATGATTCTTTAATTGCCTCCAAACAGGAACTAGCGCCTCTGCTGCCTTCATCCATAATCTGCCCAGGTCCCCAGATCGACCCAGGTTGAACAACATTACGTTTTCTAATCTCCCAGCCACTTATTCCGACTTTCTCAGCTAGTCGGTCCATTACTCCTTCCATTGCAAACTGAGCTTGGTTAGCGCCAAACCCTCGAAAAGCTCCTCCTACTGGATTATTTGTTCTTACAGCAATTGAACGAACATCAATTGCAGGAACCACATACGGGCCACTTGCATGACCTGCAGCTCTTTCCAATACCTTCATACCCACTGAGGCATATGGACCCGAATCGCCAATCATTCGAACCCATAACCCAGTAAGTAGACCATCCTCATCGCAACCTGCTTTAAATTTCATTTGAATTGGATGACGCTTAGCGTGCATGAGTAACGATTCTTCACGGCTTAAAGTGCAACGTACCGGTTTTCCTATTAGGTGTGCAGCTAGGGCAGTCTGCGCCTGATTTGACATGTCTTCTTTTCCGCCAAATGCGCCACCATTGGAGACAAGTTCAACCGTTACCGTACTGGTTTCAACTCCAAGCACTTTTGCTATCTGATTTCGGTCATCCCAGACTCCCTGACCACCTGAATACACATATAGTCCTTCTTCATTAGGTATCACAAGTGTTGATTCAGGCTCAAGAAAAGCCTGTTCAACTCTTTGAGTCTGAAATATTTCTTCAACTATGTGTTTTGATCCCTGAAGAGCTTTTTCAGTATCACCCCGTTCATAACTTGACTCTGACAAAACATTGCCTTCTAAACCCCAAACGGCGTTTTCGTCAGAACTAACCGCTTCTACAGGATCACTAAATGGTTTTAAAACTCTGTACTCAATATCAATTAATTCAGCTGCTTTGCGCGCTGTCTCTCTATCTTTTGCAACCACTAAAGCCAAAACATCCCCCAAGTAAGAGGTTTTCCCTCCTTCGGGAATGAATATTGGCCAATCTTGATGTATTAAACCGACTCTCAACTCTCCTGGTACATCAGAGGCTGTGATTATCTTCTCAACCCCTTCTAGCTCCTCCGCAACTTCTAAATTTATTTTTACAACTTCTGCTCTTGCATGGTCAGACAACCTGACGGCCCCATGAAGTAAACCACTAGGCGTAATATCGTCAATAAATGGTCTGTCTCCTAAAGTTAACGCCTCAGCTTCATAACGGCTTCCTGAAGTACCGACACCCCCAGTTTCAATTTTTACAGGTGTTTCACCAGCAGCTAGAGCTTCGACTGCATCTAAAATTTTGGTGTAACCTGTGCACCTACAAAGATGCGCTCCTAGGTGTCTAGATGACTCTTCACGAGTTAGTGCATTCCCTTTACGATCAATCAATGCCTTAGCTCTAACCAAAATACCTGGGGTGCAAAACCCACATTGAAGGGCTCCGTGCGCTGCGAAAGTCTGTGCAAAGAACTCACGTTCTTCAGGGTCAAAACCTTCTAATGTTAAAATTTTTGTGCCTTCTATTTTTTCCATTGATGTCTGGCAAGCGACTCGCGCCTTACCATCGATTAAAACTGTGCAACAACCACACTGACCTGACGGAGAACAACCATCTTTTGGTGAAATAAGCCCAAACTCATCCCGTATCGCAGCTAAAAGATGCAGATGTGACATTTCAGTCTCAACGCTGACACCGTTTAGTTCAAAGGTTGTCATATCACTAATCCTCAAGGCATCCATCGTCTTGTTTTCCAACTCCAATTCCTTCAGGTATTTCAATGCCAACTTGTGATGTGATTGCTTTATACACTTCTGGCCTCCTGTAACGATCAAAATCGAAAAGAGTGTCCTTATAATTTGCACACATATCTAAATCGGCGACTGCTGACACCAACTCATCCTCTACCGTTGAACACTGGGCAACGATCTCTCCAGATGGAGCTATTATCGAACTCTCTCCTAGAAGGTCACACCCTTCTTCATTGCCAGCTTTAGCTACTCCTACTACCCACATCCCATTCTGATAAGCACCAGATTGCATAACTAAATGGTTATGGAAACCTGCTAAAGCATCTTGGCTCGGATCAGGTGGATAATGAACTGGGGTGTTGTACCCAATGAGCGCGAGCTCGCAACCTTGCAAGCCCAGCACTCTGTAAGTTTCTGACCATCTTCTGTCATTGCAAATAGCCATACCTACGACGCCATCAAAAGCTCCAAATACCTTAAATTCATTTCCGGGTTCGAAATAGTAGCGTTCTAGATGCTGAAAAGTTCTCCAGGGCTCGTGCTCTTCGTGGCCCGGGAGATGCACCTTTCGATATTTGCCAAGCACCTCCCCATTTTTGGAAACAAGAATTGAGGTGTTATAACGGTGACCATCAGGTGTCATTTCTGCATAACCTAAATGAAACCCGATCCTTAATTTTTTTGCTTCGTCAAATAGTGGTTGAACTTCCCTACTTGGCATTTCGGTTTCAAAAAAATGGTCGAATTCAGCTATATTTTCTGACCACCATCTTGGGAAAAAGGTCGTAAGAGCTAACTCTGGGAAAACCACTAGGTCACAAGAATCCGCTGCTCCCTTGTTGAGAAGAGCTATAAGCCTTTCAACTACTTCTTTTCTATTGTCATCTCTCTGTATAGGCCCGAGCTGTGCTGCACCTATTTTTAAAACCCGTGTCATTTGCTTTCTACCCCTTCAAAATCAGTCATATCTAATTCAAGAATCGTCTGGAATAAAACATCACAACCTGCAATAAGGTCGTCAGCATCTGTATGTTCCGCAGGATTATGGCTTATACCTTTATGACTTGGAACAAATACCATCCCTGTTGGACAAACCCTTGCCATCATTTGAGCATCATGTCCTGCACCAGATGGAAGTTGCATAACTGGATGTCCCATTCGGGAAGCTACATTTTCTACGGTGTTTACAACTTCTTGATTGAATTCGACAGGTTCAAATCTGGCTAATTGTCTTTTTTCAATTTTCAAGCCTTCGCTCAAACTTAATTCTGAAATGAAATCAGAAAGTTTACTTTCAGCTTCTAACAAACGTTCTTCGACCGTGTTTCTTAGATCAACAGTTAAAACAGCTGACCCTGCAACCACATTGACTAAATTAGGATTGAGTTCCAATCTGCCAACTGTAGCTACCTGACTTCCTCCCATTTCTATCGACAACTCTCGTACATAAGTGGAAATAGATGCTGCTGCGAAACCTGAATCATGACGAAGTGTCATTGGAGTGGTTCCTGCATGATTAGATTCACCTATGATTGTCAGCTCTGTCCATGAAATACCTTGAACTCCTGTTACCGCTCCAATTGTTATACCTTCTACTTCCAAAACAGGACCCTGTTCTATATGCAATTCAACAAAAGCTCTCGGTGAGGGGCCAGGGCATGGAGAAGTACCTCTGTAGCCAATGCGATCTAACTCGTCTCCTACTTTGGCACCATCAACACCTTTTATGTCTAAAGCTTCCTCGAGTGTCATCCCACCTACGTAAACGAGACTTCCAAGCATGTCTGGTGCAAATCTCGATCCTTCTTCATCGGTAAAAAATGCAACTGCAACTGGATGTTGAGTTTGAATATTGTTTTCAGAGAGAGATTCGATTATCTCTAAACCTGCGAGCACTCCTAAATTTCCGTCATATCGACCTCCTGTTTTGACTGTGTCAATATGGCTTCCTGTCATAGTTGCCGGTCCGTCATTTTTTCCAGCTCTAACTGCTACCACATTTCCGATTGAGTCAATACTTACATCAAGGCCTAAGTCCTTCATCCATGTAACTACAAGATCGCGGCCCGCTCGATCTTCGTCCGTGAGAGCGAGACGGCAAGACCCACCACCATCTATGGCTCCTATTGAAGCAAGTTCTTCAATGCGAGTTAAGAGGCGTTCACCATTTATTCGAAGATTTTCAGTCATTCTCGCTCTTTTCAGAAAAAACAATATCTGTAGGTCTGATCGGAACCCTTTGTAGGTCTAATCCAGTAGCGTTTCTGACTGCTGAAGCAACAGCAGCTGTCGACGAGATAGCTGGCGGTTCTCCAACTCCTTTTGCCCCAAAAGGAGCATTGGGTTCAGGTTGTTCTATCAAAGCCGCTATTTCTACTGGTGGCATATCTAGAGCGGTAGGCAGCAAATAATCAGTAAATGAAGGGTTGAGAATTCGACCATCTACGACATTGATTTCCTCAAGCACAGCTAAGCCAAGACCTTGTGCAGCACCACCTTCCAACTGCCCTTGAAGCTGAAGTGGGTTTAGAACTCTACCTACGTCTTGTGAAGTGATCAATTCTACTACTTTGATTAATCCAAGTTCCTGATCTACGTCCACTACCGCTCGATGAGCTGAAAAGGCGAAGGAAACATGAGCATCTCCTTGACCATTTTCATCTAAAGGATGGGTTGGCATGTGCCGATAAGTCTCTTCTACTTCTATCGATTCAATAGTGGCTTCTTTTAGGCTGATAGAAAAGTCACTTGATAAGGAGGCTATGCCTCCATCTACTATTACTAAAGATTCAACATCTAAGTCATGGGATTCTGCGATACGAGACAGAAGTCTGATACGCACTTCCTCACACGCGCTCTTTACTGCTCCACCTGACATCCAAGTTTGTCTACTTGCTGAAGTTGATCCTGCTGAACCTACGTTACTAGTTGAGGCGGGGGCCAAAATTACTTCCTCAACACCTAAAATTTCCCTAGCTATTTGTTGAGCCAAAGTCACGAAACCTTGCCCCACCTCTGCACATGCACATGTGATCGTTGCAACGCCGTCTAAAAGTTGACAGGATGCCGTGCTGAAATCATCAAACCCTTCTGAAAACATTAGGTTTTTGAATCCAACGGCAATCGCTTCTCCTCTTACAATATTTTTTGGATCAGCAGTTCTTCCTGCGCCTCCTGGTAATTCCATTTGTTCTGATGCTGCGCCTACAGAGGTTGGATGTTGAGCGCATGTCTCTATTACTTCAGCTACTGGAGCTGTACCAGTGATAGTTTGTCCAGTTATTATTTGATCTCCCGATTTGAGGGCATTCTTTAAGCGCAATTCGACAGGATCCATACCTAGTGCAATCGCTAGCTTGTCCATCTGTGCTTCATGAGCAAAGCAAACTTGCACACATCCGAATCCTCTCATTGCTCCGCACGGAGGGTTGTTTGTTCTGACTACCGCTCCGTGAATTTGCACGCTCGGCACCCGATACGGTCCCGCTGCAAAACAAGCAGCATTCGCTAACACGGCGCTACTGGTTGAAGCATATGCTCCTCCGTCTAAAAGCAGTCTTGCTTCAATTCGTGTCAGGGTTCCATCAGGCTTAGCATGATGCCTGTACCACATCTGAGCTGGATGGCGGTGCACATGGCCATGGAAGCTTTCGGTTCGAGAGTATGACATCTTTACGGGCTTTCCTGTTCTTAGGGCTAAGAGGCACAGATGTATATGAAGACTTATGTCCTCCCTGGCTCCGAATGCTCCCCCCACACCTGCCAACGTGAGTCTTACTTTTTCTGAAGGAAGATTTAAACATGCGGCGACTTGGTCTCTATCAGCATGTAACCACTGGGTGGATACAAACAGGTCAACTCCCCCATCTTCTGATGGAATTGCCATTCCGGACTCTGTTCCTAATGGTGCTTGGTCTTGCATCCCAACTTCGTACGTTCCTTCAACAATAATTTCTCCGTCTTCCTGACTGTTTCCATAGATGAGATCTATTTTCCTAAAAAGATTGCCATCAGGATGTATCGCTTCAGCTTCTTGAGCCAATTTTGAGTCCGAAAGAGGTTCAATTAACTCATATTCAACCTCTATTGCTTCCAAAGCGAGTCTTACATTTTCAGGATGGTCAGCTGCAACTATCGCTACAGGTTCACCCTGATATCTCACGACTCCATCAGCTAAAACAGGCTGATCGGGATGTTCGAGCCCATACAATGGCATGCCTTCTGTATCTTCGCTCGTTAGGACAGCATGTACTCCTGTCATTTTTAGAGCAGGTGCTGTATTGATTGAAACTATTCTTGCGGCCGGATGTGGAGAGCGAAGAGTTCCTCCCCAAAGCATCTGTGGATGACGTAAGTCATTAGAGAATACAAATTCTCCTTTGACTTTTGGAATCCCATCAGGTCGAAGAGCACTTTCACCTATTCGAGGTCCTTTCGTGACTGTATCTGAAGTTTGAACTCGGCTCATTTGCCTTTTTCCTGTTCATTTTGGACTGTTCGGCTATTGCTTGCTATTCGAACAGCTTCAAGGATTCTTCCATATCCCGTACACCTGCAAAGATTTCCACTGATTGCTTCCCTGACTGTCAGATCATCTGGATTAGGATTCGTATTCAATAGTTGGTCTATCGCAACTAGTAGTCCTGGTGTGCAAAATCCACATTGAACTGCTCCAGCGTCGACAAAAGCTTGCTGAACATCTGAGATTTCATTGCCTGAGCCCAAACCTTCGATTGTGACAATCTCGCGCCCAACAGCAGATGCAGCAAGAACTAGGCAACTACAAACGATTTCTCCATCAAGAAGAACTGTGCAAGATCCGCACTCCCCTTCTTCGCAAGCATTTTTCGATCCGGAAAGTTCCAGCCTTTCTCGCAAAACCCATAGAAGGCTTTCAGATGGATGCCCGTCAAGGATTTGATAATCATTTCCATTTACCGTAAGTGTGTAAATTTCAGAATTCACGATCTCTTACCCTCACAAACTCTCTCAAGGGCTCTTTTAGCTAAGACCCCTACCGCATGTTTTCTGTAATCTGCAGTTCCTCGATGATCATCTATGGGTTTAGTTGAGTCAGCTACCATGTCGGAAAATTCTTTTATTACTTCTTCTGAAAGACTGCTGTTTGTCTCCCAATCAAATTCTTGCGAAATGAATTCCTCTGCTGCAGTGGCTCGGAATGGAACAGGCGACACAGAGCCAACACCTACTCTCAACTTTTTTCCTAAATAATCAGTTACTAACGCCAGTGAAACAACTGAGATGACCATTGCATTTCGTGTGCCTACTTTTAAGAATTCCTGTGGTCCTTGGAATACGGGCATTGTGATTGATTGAATAATTTCTCCTGCTTGTAGTGCATTTGTTTTAACTCCAGTTATGAAATCTGTAATTGCAACTTCGCGATTTCCTGATGATGACTTCAATTGCAGAACCGCATCCATTGCTACAAGCACCGGGATCGTATCTCCGGCAGGTGAGGCAGTAGCTAGATTTCCTCCCAAGGTACCCGCGTTACGTATTTGTGGAGAACCCACAGTTCTTGCTGCTTGCGCCAGAGCAGGAACAACTGTCGCTATTTGCGGCTCTGCTAGATCTGTATATGAAATACCTGCCCCTAAAACGATCTCGCTGTCTTCCAAAGTCCATTCTTTTAATTCAGGTACCCGACTTAGATCTAAGACACTGTCCATGGACTTCATGCCTCTATTTGCTTGCACCATAAGGTCAGTGCCCCCTGCAAGTACTGTTGTTGCAGGATTTTCTGCCAATACAGCACATGCTTCATTAACCGACTTAGCGATAGTTACCCCCATCTATTAAGGGTGCCTGAACTTCAACATTTTGTCAACGCGTTTGTTGCCTGTATCTTTAATCTTGTGGACATGCTCAAACACCCTTTATTGGAAGCTCTCTTACCACTAGCCGATGTTCTTGGGATTCAAATTCTAGATAAAGACGAAGTTTCAGAGTCTGACTTACCGCTGGAATGGGAAGGTGAAGTTATTGGTGGCATACGCCGACACAATTTAAATGGAGCTTTAACTCGTCTTTTGTCCGCCGTCGAGCTCGAAATGAACTTAAAAATTAAAGATATGAACAGAATTCAAAAACAGCAAGCTGTAGCTTTACTCAATGAATGGGGAGCGTTTAATTTAAGAAAATCTGTTGAAAGCGTTGCAGAAGCTTTAGAAGTTAGTCGTTTTACCGTTTATAACTATCTTGAGCGTTCTGAAAATGACTAAATGATTTTTAGGCACTAGTTTCTTTCTTATGAGTGAACCAACTTCGAAAAAAGACATTAACGACGAACTATCTCTCGTGGACGCAGTTTCTTTAGCAAAAATGATTAGAGATAAAGAACTTTCTCCAGTCGAAGTTGTTTCGATGACTATTGAAAGAATAGAACGTTTAGATAAAGACTTGAATTCAGTAATCCACCGACAATTTGAAAAAGCTTTGGAACTAGCTGCATCACCTGAACTCCCAGATGGACCTTTTAGAGGAGTTCCTATGCTGATCAAGGATCTTTGGGCAGAGGAAAATGGGGAACCTCATCATGCTGGAGTTAAAGGAATGAGCGATGCAAACTACATCGCTAAAACCGACAGCGATCTTGTTACTAGATATAAAGAAGCTGGTTTCGTAATTGTCGGTAGAACTAATACACCTGAAATGGGAGCAGTTGCAACTACCGAACCCTTATCTTATGGCCCTACCAAAAATCCATGGAATCTTGACCACGGCCCTGGAGGCTCATCTGGTGGTTCTGCTGCTGCTGTAGCAGCAGGTTTTCTGCCTGCTGCTAACGCAAGTGACGGTGGAGGTTCCATAAGAATTCCTGCTGCTATGTGTGGATTAGTCGGTCTGAAACCATCAAGAGGAAGGGTTCCAATGGGACCCGACAAAGAAGAATGGGGGGTTTCAATTCAACATGTTGTTTCACACACGGTTAGAGACACCTCAGCAATTCTTGATGCCACTGCTATAAATTTTCCAGGTGATGGGGTTTTCGCTCCTGAATTTGGCCGACCTTATTTCAATGACAATTTTCAAAATTTAAAACAACTAAAAATTGGAATAAAAGTTTCTGACCCACGCGTAGAGGTAAACCCAGATTGCATCGAAGCTGTATACAACACTGCTTCTCTTCTGTCAGATTTAGGACATAATGTTGAAGAAACATCTCCGGAAGCTCTAGATAATGCAGAAAGAGTGAGCGAGTTGGGTTGGGCGTTTGGAACGAACTGGTCCGTAAACATTGCAGCAAATTTGACTTATCTTGCTAAACGTCTAGGCCGTGAACTAGTAGAAGATGATCTTGAGCCTGGAACGTGGTTTCTGGCTCAACGAGGAAAAGAACAGTCGGCTATAAATTTTGTCAAGGCTCAAGGCATAATGGCAAATCTTCGAAGAGAGTTAGCGGATTGGTGGTCGAGTGGATTTGATCTGCTTTTGACACCCACGACTGCTCAACCTCCTCCTCGTATTGGTCTTTTAGCACCAACTGAGGATGACCCCATACGAGCATCAATAGAATCAGTTCCTTACTCTGTATTTACCTCGCCGTTCAATACAACCGGTCAACCAGCAATATCCCTACCAATTGGGAATTCCAATGGTCTACCTGTCGGCATTCAACTCGTTGGCGCTTATGGAAGAGAAGATTTAATTCTCGCTGTAAGTTCTCAATTAGAAGAAGCGGTTAACTGGTCTGAAAATCGGGCTCCATTCCACGCTTAACTTATCAAGCGTCAAGAACCCCGTAGCCCGCTTGACCGATGTCAACAACTGGTGGTTCAGTCGACCACGGAAAATTGACCCATTTGTCAGTATGTTTCCAAACGTATTCACAATCAACAATTGAATGGGGTTTTTGATAGAGAACTGCAGATTTAACCTCAGCGACCTTTTCTAGAGCGTGTCCATGAACTAAAGCAAGAGTATTTCCAGTGTCAGCTACATCGTCCACTATGAGTACCTTTGCTTTGCCTAAATCAACCCAGTCAACATACGGCGGGAGTACTACTGGTAGGTCTAAGTGTTCATCGACTCCTGTGTAATATTCAACATTCATTACATAAAGATTTTTTACTGCTAATGCATAACCAAGTGATCCTGCTACGAGCATTCCACCACGAACAATCGCCAGAATAATATCTGGTTGGTAGTTGTCATCTGCAATTGATTGGGCCAGTTCTCTAACTGCTTTTCCATAAAGATCCCAATCCATCTCTTCGCGTTCGGTCACAAGTCCTCCTGATTGTTGAACACATTAGCGTGCAAATGGAACTATTTCTAAATGGATCCTAAATAACTACCCTGTCATTAAAACCAGACCGAATAATGTGTACAGAACCATTACTGCCAGCATCGGGTACTGACTGCGCATCGCTTTCTTCAGTTCAAATTTCTCAATTCCTCTATCATGTGAAACTAACACTCCGACTAAATGCCCGCCGACAATCGAAAGAATTTGGACCCAACCGATCACTCCAGAAGAAACCAACGTCCAGTTGATTGGATCAGTCGCTGTTCCAAAAATATCCCAACCTTTACCAAATGGATCTGAAATAAGGACCTTAAATGCTTGGCCCTCTAATAAAAGCAACGAAAAATAATGGGCTAGATCATAACCGAAGAGTATTGGCACTAAGGAAGCTCCAAATCTTTCCGAGAATATAGCGTCTCCTGTTGTTCTGCTACCTAACTTGCCTGCAAGGTGATATGCAACTCCCACTAATGCAACTATCCATACAAGTCCGATCGTGTTAAAAAATGTGAGTTCCCATTTGCTGCGCCCGAAGATGATCTCCCCCCAGAAACGAGTTCTTGAAAAACCATCAAAAGCTGTACCCCCTAGAGCGGCTAGTACTACTGCAAGTTGTGCTGGCGAAGTTTCATAATTTGAAACGCCTACAAAAGGAGCTCGTATAAAAACCTTTCTTGGGTGACTCACTTCAGTTTCTTTTACCCGAAAAGGAGAAAGTTCAGCGAAAGCAGCAAAAAGAATCCCGAAACCTTCAGCTTTTCTTGCCTCCGCCCAACCCCATTTCCATGTGATTCCCATTAAACCGATGGTGTAAATCAAAGTCCACCATCCGAGAATTCTTGGGCTGGCTCCATCGTGATAAGCCAGCTCGAACCAGTGGAAAATACTTATTGGAACAAGAGCTACCCATCCAGAAGTTAACCATCTTGGAGCAGGTTCATTATCTTCTTTTCTGAACTGGTCTACGAATTTACCGAGTGTTTCCCATGGGCTTATTTCTCTCCAAATATGTCCAAAAAGAACAGAAGCGCATGCCATTCCTATCCAAAAAACTACGAAAACTGTCACTGGCGCCAAGTTGGCAACAGTGTTGTCTTGGCCGATAAAACCGGCAATTACAACAATCAAAAACAGAAACAAAGAAACATAGCGGAAAAATAATTTAAATAAATTTGAACCACTAGGAACATTGAAGATAGGACGACCAAACGAAAGTTTCTTCAGTAAAGGTTTGTGCCAGAAATATCCAAGCGCTGCAAAAGAAAAAACTAAGGCTACTACCCCTGCCCAAGCTACTTGCCATTCAGATAATGGCAAGTCAAGACGACCTCCAACACCGTGGGCAAATATGAACAGTTCAGTCACGAAACCTGAAGTTCAAATATTCTGAACCCAGCTGAATGTAATTCAGCTTCAAAAATTCCAGGAATGGTCGCTTCCACATTTATTACTGCCGGAGCACCAGGACCAACATTTACCATGTTGTCATAGACATGTAGGTGCACCTCATCACTTTTATCGCTGTAAACAGTTATCTCTACCAAATCACCTTTTGAAACTTCAAAACGCGATAAGCCATCTTTAACTTTCCCTTCCAATATCTCTACTTCAAATGAGACATCAGGAACCTCGGCGTTGCTACCTCCGGAGATCATGACCATGACCGAATCAGAAATAGGTTTTCCATCTAGGTAATAACTTCGATGATCTATAGATGAGAGCGAAACTGCTATTTCATGCTGACCGTTAACTAAATTACTTAAGTAGTAATGGTTCTCAGATATCATCGCCACAGTCTCACCATCTAGATCTACATGCAAATGCCCTTGCCTCGGCTGATTCCCACTTTTTGTTTCTATAGGTACTAGCTCAAAATTTTCCAATTCAATTGCAAGCATCGCCCCACCTTCAGCATCAGGGGTTGCTTCAAATGAAATCACGGGGGGGTCTTCAACTGAACTTAAATCAATCACATCTCCAATGTCGCCATGTTCATGTTCATGTTCATGTTCATGTTCATGTTCATGTTTCATGTCAGCAACTGTTTCGGCCGAATGTATTTTTTCTTCAGCGCTACTCTCACCACCGCATGCCACAATAAAGAAAGCTAAAAAATACAGAAAAACTTTACTTAAATTCACACACCCACTCTAAGGAAAACAATCATTTTAACAAAGTGAGCCAAACCTAATTTTGATTTGGTGTCTGATCCTCTGGCGCCCATGGCAACAACACACGCCCCAAAATTTTCACTAAATAAGTAAAACTGAGTCCCAACAAAGCAGAAATAGCTATGCCCACATATGTTAACTCTGGCAGAAATAGCGTCCTCCCTTTCTCTATTAGAGCACCAAGTCCATCGCTGGCTAAGACAAGCTCAACTCCTATGAGCATCAACACAGCTACACCTGCAGCTATTCTCAGACCTACAAAAATTTGCGGTAGTGCACCTGGAAATAAAACATGTCTAAATAATTGCCATTTATTCGCTCCAAAACTTAACGCAGCCTCTCTGTAGCCATCCTCAACTCCCATAATGGCTGACATGGTAGAAATCCATACAAAGAAAAAAACCGTTACTGCTATTAAAGCAATTCTTGGCAACTCTCCGAAACCAAACAAAGTCACAAAAACTGGTATTAAGGCTAATTTTGGAACTGTGTATAAAGCAGTCAGCAACGATTCAAATGCCGCTCTAAACAAACGTGAAACTCCCATTAAAACACCTAACAAAACACCCAAAAACGATCCGGCAAAGAACCCTTTAAGCATTCTTTGGACACTCGTCCATATCTCAGACCAAAGTTCAGCTTCTCTTAGTTTCTTAGAAGAAACTATTTCCCAAGGTGATGCGTAGAAACGATTATCAATCCATTCATAATGAAAACCCAACTGCCAAAGGACAATGAGTGACCCTGGAACCCCAAACGCAAGAGAAGTCTCAATCAGCCGTCGACGTTTGTTGTACTTCCTAGGACTTGTATCAGCCAAAGTCGGCACTCTGCTTAATGAGTAGCTGTCTGTTTTAACTTCACCCTTCATCATGAGTCCCAATTTTGTCGTCAACAGAATTAACACGTTCCAAATAATTTTCAACTTCACCCTTAAGACAGAGCCAAAGTTCATTTTTGAACTCATTAAAATCACTCTGTGCTCTAAGTTCAGGCAAGCGTGGTCGCTCAAATGGAACTTTCTGATCAAGTACTATTTTCCCTGGTCTAGCGCTCATAACTATCACTCTGTCGCCAAGAACAATCGCTTCCTCCAAACTGTGTGTAACAAATAAAACCGTTCTTTGGTCCTTTTGCCAAATAGTCAATAGTTCATCTTGAAGCAACTGTCTTAATTGAGCATCTAAGGCAGCAAATGGCTCGTCCATAAGTAGTATTTCGGGTTCAACCGCCAAAGCTCTTGCTATGGCGACACGCTGACGCATCCCACCCGAAAGAGTATCTGGATAAGAACCAGCAAAAGCCTTTAAATCCATTCGCTCCAACCAGTGATCAGTTATTTCTTTTGTCCTCGGTTTTGGGATGCCGGAAATTTCCAACCCAAAGCGAATATTTCCTTCTACAGTCTTCCATGGGTAAATTCCATAGTCTTGAAAAACCATTGAAATTGGCGTTGGGTTTTTTGGATTAATCCTTATATCTACTCGCCCAGCTGTTGGATTCAATAGCCCGGCAACAATTCTCAAAAAAGTTGACTTGCCGCATCCAGATGGACCGACAAGACATACAAACTCGCCGTCCTGGACTTTAAGGTCCAAAGGGCCTAAAGCTTGCACCTCATCTTCAGAGTCTGCCGAAAAAACTTTTTCAACTGCTCTTGCCTCAATCTTGC
>Ga0208410_1000535_pt1 | contig 21882 bp, 15 predicted proteins | sample ETN02SmetaG_3_FD_185787 | JGI IMG/M metagenome (GOLD analysis project Ga0208410, IMG submission 185787) | Marine microbial and viral communities from oxygen minimum zone, Eastern Pacific Ocean - ETNP2014F10-02SV257 (SPAdes) (version 2) | ecosystem: Environmental > Aquatic > Marine > Oceanic ... | reverse complement strand
TATCCAAAAAAATACTACCAAAAAAAACCAATACACCCATCGATCGCGCGCGGGCCGCCGTGACGTCACTCGCCGCCGGCTCGATTCCGCACGCGCGACGAGGACGAGGACGAGGACGATGATGATGGGGACGATGACGACGACGACGACGACCGTGTCGACGACCGCGACCGGTCGCGCGAGGGGAACGGTGCGTGGTGCGCGCGCGGAATGTGGGCTCGATGTGTTTTTTACTCGCGTCTGCCCGAACGTCGGCGGAGGGGTCGTCGGTGGTCGGGTGACGACGCGCGGGGGCGACCGGGGGGCGGCTGGATGGCGGCGGTGACGCGGGGCGACGATGATGGACGCGATGCGATGCGATGCGACGCGAGGGTGGAGACGGGCGAACGATGCGCGGGATGGATGGATGCGTTCGTGTGTCTCGGAATTCGTGGGAACTCGTGGGCATTCGTCGCGTCCTCGCGCGGGGCGCGTCGAGTGGAACGCATCGATTGCCGGGTCGGGTCGCGCATCCCTTTATCCCTTGCGCGCGCGCGCGGTCGGGAAGCGAAGGACGGACGCGCGAGGACGCGAAGGGGGGAGGCGAGGCGGGGGAGGGTGGATAAAAAAATAGTCCTTCCTTTTTCGTCGCTTCGTCGGCGCTTCGTCGGCGTCGCGCGTCGTTCGCGGGCGAATGAGTGCATGTGATGCGTGGACGGCGACGGACGGCGTGACTGACTGACCCTGTGTGATGCGCGGTTTTCCCGTCTTTGTAGAAGACCGCCGGACGCGCGCCGCGAACGCGCGTGATTCGCGCCGCCAAGGGTGAAGAGACGGAAGAGCGTGGAATCCCGTTGGAAAAGTACCGTAACATCGGTATCATGGCGCACATCGACGCCGGTAAGACGACGACGACGGAGCGCGTCTTGTACTACACGGGTCGCTCGCACAAAATCGGCGAGGTGCACGAAGGCGCCGCCACCATGGATTGGATGGAACAAGAACAAGAGCGTGGTATCACGATTACGTCCGCCGCGACGACGTGCGCGTGGAAGGATCACCGCATCAACATTATCGACACCCCGGGCCACGTCGACTTCACCTTGGAGGTTGAACGCGCGCTTCGCGTGCTCGACGGCGCCATCTGTCTCTTTGACTCTGTCGCCGGTGTTGAACCGCAATCCGAAACCGTCTGGCGTCAAGCCGACAAGTACCGCGTTCCGCGTCTCTGTTTCGTCAACAAGATGGACCGCATGGGTGCCAACTACTACAGAACGATTGACATGATCGTGTCCAACCTCGGCGCTCGCCCGTGCCCGCTCCAAATTCCGATCGGCGCCGAAGAAGACTTCGCCGGTGTCGTCGATCTCATCTCCATGAAGGCGCTCGTCTGGAAGGGTGAAGAGCTCGGTGCGTCCTGGGACGTCACCGACATCCCGGATGACCTCAAGGAGAAGGCTGAAGAGATGCGCGCCAACATGATTGAAATCGCCGTCGAGCAAGACGACGACGTCATGATGAAGTACCTCGACGGCGAAGAGCCGACCGAGGAAGAGCTCATCGCGTGCATCCGTAAGGGTACCTGCGATCTCGCCTTCGTCCCGGTCATGTGCGGCTCCGCTTTCAAGAACAAGGGTGTCCAACCGATGCTCGACGCCGTCCTCGCCTACTTGCCGGCGCCGACGGACATCGAAGACGTCCAAGGCACCGCGGTCGATGACGCCGAGGAAAAGCTCAGCCGCAAGGCGTCCGACGACGAAGCCCTCTCCGCCTTGGCCTTCAAGGTGATGACGGATCCGTTCGTCGGCTCCCTCACCTTTACCCGCATCTACTCTGGCCTCATGGAGGCTGGTTCCTACGCGTACAACTCCGTCAAGGGTAAGAAGGAGCGCATCGGCCGTCTCCTCGAGATGCACGCCAACGAGCGTCAAGACATCAAGGTTGCGCGCACCGGTGACATCGTCGCCATCGGTGGTCTCAAGGATACCACCACCGGTGACACCTTGTGCGATCAAGGCAAGCAAATCATCCTCGAACGCATGGAATTCCCGGATCCCGTCATCAAGGTTGCCATCGAGCCGAAGACCAAGGCTGACGTCGAAAAGATGTCCACCGGTCTCATCAAGCTCGCCCAAGAGGATCCGTCCTTCCACTTCACCCGCGACGAAGAGACCAACCAAACCGTCATCGAAGGTATGGGTGAGCTTCACCTCGACATCATCGTCGACCGTCTCAAGCGCGAGTTCAAGGTTGAAGCCAATGTCGGCGCCCCGCAAGTCAACTACCGCGAGTCCATCTCCAAGCCGGCTGACATCAAGTACACCCACAAGAAACAATCTGGTGGTTCCGGTCAATACGCCGAGGTTCAAATCAAGTTTGAACCGCTCGAGCCGGGGAGCGGTTTCGAGTTTACCACCGAACTCAAGGGGGGCACCGTCCCCAAGGAGTACATCCCGGGCGTCGCCAGCGGTTTGGAGCAAATGATGGGCTCTGGTATCATCGCCGGTTTCCCGGTCGTCGACGTCCGCGCCACCTTGTTCGACGGCAACTACCACGACGTCGACTCCTCCGTCATGGCTTTCGAGATCGCCGCCAAGGGCGCGTTTAGAGAAGGCATCGCCAAGTGCGCGCCCAAGCTTTTGGAGCCCGTCATGGAAGTCGACGTCATCACCCCGGAAGATTCCATGGGCGACGTCATCGGCGACTTGAACTCTCGTCGCGGCGCCGTCAACGAGCTCGGCGACAAGCCGGGCGGCATGAAGACGGTCAAGGCGTTCGTCCCGCTCGCCGAAATGTTCAACTACGTCTCAAAGTTGCGCGGCATGACCAAGGGTCGCGCCAACTACTCCATGAAGCTCGCGAGATATGAGCCGGTACCTATGTCTGTGCAGGAAGAGCTTCGATCGAAAAAAGCGGAGGCTGGAAATTGAGCTTCTTTCTCCTCTTTCCTTTCTCCTGGCAAGCTCCTTGTAATTGATTAATTGCGTTACATTCTTCTACAAAAGCGTCGACCCGAGCCAGCACCGCACGAACCCCGCCTGATGGTGCTGATTCAACTGTTCAGCCGGTTGTAGTTCATACGTCCCGACGTTCGTCTTCTTTTTCGTCGACCTGAGCTGACAGCATCGCCACTCGCCTCTGTACAAGACGCACATCTTGTACTACTGCGCCTTGGGTTTTCTGAGGAGACACGTCGTCGGGTCGAAACGCCCCGCGAAGGCGAATGATTTACAGCAACAAAACATTGTTACACAGCGCGACTCTAGATACTCTAGATTGAAATTTGACGATCACCGTCGACCGATAGCGCCGCCGCCGGCGCCGATGGCGCCTACGCCGAGACCGCCGGCGCCGCCGAGACCGCCGCCGATGAACCCGGCGCTCCCTCCGGCGACGCCGCCGATGGCGCCGCCGCCTATACCGCCCGCGACGTTCCCCGTGACTCCGTTCACAAACGTGCCCTGGACTTCGTCCACACCCGCGACCGGCTCCTCGTACGCGTACTCCTCGGCCTCTTCCGCCGCGACTTGCTCGCACGCGCTCAGACGATGCTCCGGCGCCAAGAATGGATTTAAAAATTCACACACGGGATCGAACACCGCCCCCGCAGAGAGCTCGAACCCGAAGACGTCGAAAAACGCCGACCCCGTGACGTCAACGAGACTTCGTCCGCGTCCTCGACCGTCGCGCGCGTCGCTTGAGAACGTCCATCCCTCGGCGGCGCGAACGCTCGCGAGCGCGAGCGCCGACGCAAACGCAAACGCAAACGCCGTTCGACGCCTCGCGCGCGCGTCGCGGGCACCATCGCGCCGCATCATACCCGTTTTATCTCTCTCTCTCTCTTTCTCGCGCGTCCCGTCGTCGACCGGACCGTCTCGATGTGACGTCTCCGGTTCGCGACTCCGAAGACTCCGCCGTCGACTCACCCGCCCGACTCTTCGCACCGCCCCCACGCGCGTCCACCCACGCGCGTCTTTTCGCGCCAAAATCTGAGCGCGAAGAATAACACGCGCGCCGCGTCGTCGTCGTCGACCGCGTCGACGCGTCGCTCGCGTCGCGAAGGAAGTCGCCCGAACGATTGTCGAATCACATCCAAACCGTCACCGTCACCATCTTCTCGCGGTCGCGCCGTCGCGATCGCGCCGTCGTCATCGACCGCGCCGCGTTCACGCGCGGCGTCGTCGTCGTCGTCGAACGCGCCCACCGAGCGAAGACGCGCGAAGACGCTCGCGCGAACGCTCGACGTCGTCGTCATGATTCGAATTCGATTCGCCGCCGACCGCGAATGAAGACGACACACGCGCGCGCGCGCGCATCGATCCGTCATGTCGCCCGTCACCGCGCCGACCGCGCGTCAAGCGCGCGCGCTTCTCGTCGGATGCACCTCCCTCTACCTCGCCCGCGCGCGCCTGGCGTCGCGAGCGACGACGGACGAGGGCGCGCTCGTGTCTCTGGCCACGATGCTCCTCGCCGCGCTCGGCGTCATGCGTCGCGAGACGCGCGACGGGGCGCGCGATTCGCGCTCGTCGACGACGCACGGTGCTTTCACCGCGTTGGCCCCGGTGTGGGCGCTGTGCGCGATGTCGGCGCGGGCGAGTGGACGTTCGACGCGCGGCGCGTTGGCGGCGTCGACGGCGAGCGCGTTTAGCGCGGCGGGAAGCGTCGCGTACGTCGACGCGTGGACGCCGTCGAGCGCCCGGCGTGCGTTCGTGAGCGCGGTGGTGTGGATGATGGTGATGCGGGCGGTGATGGGGACGTTCGGGTCGGACGCGGTGACCGTGGCGACGGCGCGCGCGTTCGGTTGGGGACTCGCGGGGGCGGCACACGCGAGAGAGACGACGACGCTGTCTCTGGGCGCCGCCGTCGTCTTGGAGACGTGCGCGCGAGCGTATTCGAACGCGCCGCGTGATGTGTCCGAGGCGACGGCGTTGGCGTGCGCGTTCGCGCTCGCGGGTGTGTGTTTCTTGTCGGCGAGCGCGCGGTTGGTGTGTTGGCCCGAACCGGCGGGCGGGACGACGCGCGCCGTCGTCGTCGGCGCCGCGTTCGTTCTTCCGGAGATGTTTTACAGGGCGTGTACGAATTCAACCAACATGCTCGCGGGCGTCGTTCGATACGCGCTGCGCACGGACGCGGAGAGTTTGAAGACGTTGACCGCGCTCTGGGTCTCGGGCGTCGTCGTCGCGGCGAGCGCGGCGTACAACGCGCGCGCCGTCTCGCTCACGATGCGACGCAAGGCGTTTCACTTTCTCGTCGTCGTCATGTTCGCGCCGACGTTGACTCGAGACAGTGCGCACGGTGAGCTCGTGCGCGTCGCGTTCGCCGTCGCGTTCGCGGTGTTCGCCGCGGTGGAGTGCGCGCGCGTCTTCGACGCCTACTACGGCGTCGGCGTCTTCGGGTGGAAACTCAGTCTTCTCCTCGCCCAATTCGTCGACGAGAGCGTGGTGTCGCTCATCATTCTCGATCACTTCTCGCTGTTGCTCGGCATCGCCGTGCCGGTGTGGATGACGGCGGTGGAGGACACGAACACGCTCGCGCCGTGGGCGGGCGTGCTCGCCGTCGGCGTCGGCGACAGTTTCGCCTCGCTCGTCGGTTCCTCCGTCGGTCGCGTTCGCGTCTTCGGCAAAGAGTCGCCGAAAACGCTCGAGGGTGCGATCGCGTTCGCCGCGAGCACGTTCATCGCCGCGAGATTCGTCGGCGTGGACATCGGGATCGTGAAATTAGCGGCGGCGTGCGTCGCCACGGCGGCGTGCGAACTCGTCGACGACGGCGTCGATAATTTCGTACTTCCGCTCTATTTCGCCGCGCTCGTGGGTCTATGATGTTTTTTGATTTTTTTGAGTTTGTGTATACATAGCATACGTGTGATGACGACGACGACGACGCGCATCAATCATCTCTATTTCGTACAAACTAAGCAGCCCATGAGTCCGCCCGGACTCAACTCGAAAAATTTCGCCTCGCGAAAACCCGCCGCGCGCGCCAACTCCACCTGTTCCTTCCCTCTCGGAAACCGCTCGATGCTCGGTCGCAGGTACCGATACTCCGCCGCGACACCGTTGAGATCGGCGATCGGGACGACGACGTTATCCAACACGAACCCTTGCACCGCCGCCGTCGTCGCGTCGTCTGGATTGTTAAAATCCAAAACCGCGAGCTTCCCGCCCGGTCGCAACACGCGTCTCAATTCATCCAAAGCCTTGGGAATATCGCTCACATTTCTCAACCCGTACGCGATCGTCGCGCAATCGAACGCGTCCTCATCGAACGGTAGATTCAACGCGTCTCCCTCCACCCACTCGATCGGCGCCATGCGCCCGCCCGCGCGTCCGCCGTCGCCGCGTCTCGCGTCTCGCTCCTTGGCCGCCGCGCGCGTCAATTGATTCGCCGCGAAATCCAATCCCGTCACCGCACCGCTCGCGCCCACGACGGCGCTCATCTTGATCGCGACGTCTCCAGAGCCGCAGCACACGTCCAACGCGCGCGCCCCCGGCCCGCACTCGATCCATTTCGTCGCCGCTCGCTTCCACGCGCGATGCAACCCGAGCGACAGGGCATCGTTCAATCGATCGTACACCGGGGCGATATCGTTGAATAACGCGCGACGTTCGTCCGCCGCGTCGGAAGACTGTTCGAATGGATTCCCAGCGACGTCCTCGCGCGGGTCGGAGACGGCGCGGGCGCGCGAGGACGACGCAGACGTCCCGGCGGCGCGCGAATGGGACGGATTCGTCTTATCCGGGACGCGACCATCGAATGCGCGTCTTGGACGACGCGCGACGACGCGCGGCGACGCGCGCGCGCGTGATTCGAGAGATGACGTCACCACGGTCGTCATAGCGCGTCGGTGAACGTCGACGAACCGTCTACGCGCGCGAGAGTGCGGATGCACGCGACGATTCGATTCGGGTTGGAATGCCGAGCGGCGCGCGCGATGCGCGCGCGCGGAGGCGATCACACTACAAACTACCGATGACTACGCGCCGTCGCCGCCCGACCTCGCGATGTCGGCGACGAAAGCGCACGCGTACTGCTTTCGTTTCATTTTCACGTGCGCGTCGACGAAAGCGTCGAGCTGTTGACGATCGGCGACGCCGCGCGCGCTCGTCGACGCCACGTCTCTCGCGAGCGCCGCCGACTCGGCGTCCGAGAGCGACGCTCGACGCTCGCACGCGTCGATCGCTCGATCGATGAGCGCGTCGCGCGCGTGTGTCATCTCCAACACGCGTCGTCTCGCGTCCTCGTACGCGCGCTCGGCGCGTCGGAGGACGGTATTCTCCACGAGCGCGCGTTGCGTGCGCGCGTTGTTTCGCTCCGACGTCGCGCTCGCGTTCGTCTCGAGCGTTCGCTCGACGTCCTCTCGCAGGTCTCGAACGAACCGCTCTGATTCACGAATCGACGGTAACGACGATGCGAGCTCGACGAAGGCGTCGTCGCGGGACGCGCACGCGCGCAACCGCTCGTTCGTTTGCGCGCTCGCCGCGTCCCGACACTCGCCTTCGAGCGCGCGCGTCGGATTCGAGGACGTCGTCGTCGTCGCGCGCGTCGTCAAACGCTCGAATTCACGAACGTCAAACCACGGCGTCGGGTCGTCCTCGCGCGACATCGGGTCGTCTTCCCTCGGTTCCCGTCGTCGAGAATCTGATTTCGACGCGATTGCGAAAAATCAATGGGAACGACGACGACGACGACGACGACGACGATGACGGGACCGGCGCGCGACGGGGGATGAAACGAACGATGACGCCCCGCGCGCGACCGACCCGCGCGGTGCGTTGCGTCGACGCGCGCGCGCGCGTCGGTATGGTGAATGCGACGCGCCTCGAGACTTTTTTAGACTTTGCCAGTGTATTGCTACGCTTCTCTACTTTTGTTTACTTTAACGCGCCGTACGCCTTGTTGAGCTTTTGAAACGCCTCTTTCGCGCCCGGTGCCGAACACTTATCCGGATGTAAGAGCTTGGCGAGCTCGCGATACGCCTTGGTGACCCATTTCTTTTGCGACCCGGACGGTAAATCGAGCACCTGCCAATCCGTCCCGGCGAGCGTTACGCGTTGCACGGCGCGTCTCTCGATCACCTCCTGCGACAGTTTCACCTCTGGCGCGACGAACCCACCGTTCGCGTCGCCGTCGTCCTCGTTTCGTTTGCGCACGCCTCGAAATCCACTGAGTAAATTGCCCGCCGCGCGTTCGCGTCTCGCCGCGTCCGCCGCGCGCTCCGCGTCCCGCGCCTTCTTCTCTCGAGCCTCTCGAGCCTTACCCTCCAACGCCGCGCGCAGTTTCGCTTTCTCTGCCTCCACCTTTTTCATCTTCGCCTCGAGCGCCTCGCGCTGCGCCTTGACGCTCGCCGGTTCAAACGCCGACGCGTCCGCGCGAAGCCGTCTCGTCGTCTCGCCGCGTCCCGCCGCGTCCTCGTCCCCTCTCGACCCATCTCTCGTCCACGTCGCGCGACGCTTCGAACCGACCGTCGTCGACGGCGCGGACGATTTCGCCGATTTCGACGTCGTCGCCGTCGCCGTCTCCCCCCCGTTCGCGCGATCCCCGCGCGTCCACGTGCGTCCGGGCATGTCGCGAACGACACGCGCGTTCGTTCCCGTGCGACTTTTCGCGCGCGTTCCAGTCGACGCGCGCTCGAGTCTCCGCGCGCGCGCGCGCGACGCCGTCTCTTCTCTCCTCACACCGAGTCTCCGCGTCGACGTTCGATCGAGGGCGACGTCGCGACGGTGTCCCCGTCGAGGAATGCGAATGCGTCTCGACGCGCGTCGCGATCGGTCGCGCGGGATGCGACACACGAGGGCGCGCGCGAATACGCGGAGCGTCGAGGGAGAGAGGTGATGACGACGGTGACGATGCGCGTCGTCTCGACGGGGGCGCGCGCGACGACGACGAGACGGGTGAAGAGGGCGCGAAGGGGACGCGCGACGACGTCATCGATGGTGGCGACGAATCATCGGTGCGTCGAGCGCGCGTCCGTCGTCGCGCGCGCGAGTGAGGGGGGCGATGACGAAGAGAGCGATGCGTACGCGTTCGGTGGCGCGAGCGGACGGCAAGGGGCGCTGAATCGGGAGAATCCCGAGCTCGAGGAACGATTCGCCGTCATCGGTCAGGGCGACTGGCAGTGCCAGAGCTGCATGTACGAATACAGGCCCAAGGTTGGGGATGATTTCTATCCCGTCTCCGCGGGGACGCAATTTAAGGATTTGCCCGAGGACTGGCGGTGCCCGACGTGCGGGGCGGATAAGACGAAGTTTAAGTCGCTCGGGAAGAAGGTGGCGGGTTTCGAGCAAAATCAAGGATACGGTTTCGGCACGAACTCGATGACGGAGGGTGAAAAGTCGCGATTGATTTACGGATCCTTGGCGTTTTTCTTTCTGTTTTTCATCGCCGGGTATCTCATCGATTGATGGACGCGACGACCGCGACGACACGACGATTTCTACACGCTTTTTTGTTTGACTACGATGCAATACGACGGGCAGCTTTCTTTCTCTCTTTCTCTCTCTTTCTCTCTCTCTCTCTCTCGCGCGCGCTCTTCCAGTCGATGCGCGAACCGCGGTGCGTTGACGGCGTGTTCTTATTGCGTGTGTGCATTAAAAAGAAAACATATGTATTCAATCATCGATCGATCGCTCTCACAGACGCAACAACTGCACGGTGACGTCGTCCGTGCTCCCCTTGGCGACGGCTTGTTGGATGAGTTCCTTGGCGAGCGTCTCCGGATCCTTATCCGCGGGCGCCGCGAGCAAATAGTCCGCGATCTCTTGGTTCGTCCAGCCACCGCCGCCGCCGCGCTCGGGGTTCTCGAACAAACCATCCGACGAGAGCAAGACCCACGAATCCGCCGGGGTGATTTGCTCAATGTAACAATCCGGCTCCGCGTTTAACCCAAATCCACTGCCGTAATCCGCGTTCTTCTCGCCGATGCCCTCGAATCGACCGCTCTCCTTTAAGAAGGAATCACCGAACGCGCGCGAGAGCGCCAAGACACCGCCGACGCGCCACGACCCCTCGGTGAACGTCACGAGAGACTTGCGCAGGTTGGGATTCCCGCGATCGATGCGTTTCCGCTCCGCCTCGTCGTCCGGCACGTGATCGACGCTCAACTGCACAGCCTTACCGTCACGAACCAACAAAATACGAGCATCACCCACATTCGCCGTGCACAACCGCGTCGAACCGCCCTCTTCACACAACGCCACGATGGCCGCGGTGCTCCCGCACTTGGCCCCGCCGACGCCGCGCTCGCCGAACGCCGCGAAAAACCCCTCCGGCGGCTGCACCAACACCTCATCCGCCCTCAAGCACGCCACACGAAGCGCCTCGAGCGGAAAATCAGCCCTCCTCCATTCCTCGAGGATGATTCCATTCAATTTATTCTTCAACCACTCGCTCACCGCGTCCCCGCCGTGTCCGTCGAAGACGCTCAGAATCATCCCCGGCGTCCCGTCCCCCGCGGCGTCGTCGCTGTACACCGAGTACCGATCCTCGTTTTGTTTACGAACCGTCCCTTTCACGCTCGCCGATCCGAACGACGTTCGCATCGACGCCGTCGCGACGCCACCACCGCTCGCCCCCGCGCGCGGTCGTCCTCGACGTCCGCGATCGTCACCACCGCGACGACGATGCCGATCGCATCCGCGCGTCACGCGTCCCGACGCGCGCGGTCGTCGCTCATCGCGCGTCGTCACCGCACCCGTCGTCGTCGTCGTCGTCGTCGCGAGCGTCGTCGTCATCGCGTGCATCCTCTTCCGATCTCGACGTCGTCGCACAGTGAGACGCGCGCGCATGCATGCATCGCTCGATGACGTCGATGCGATGCATACGTGCACGCTATCCAGACGCGGGCGGGGCGACGCGCGCGAATGAATGATGATGAATGTAAATAATGATTGGTGTGCGTCATCGAAGGGCTAGGGAGGTGTAAAAATAGGAATAGGACTAGTGGATGACGTCACATGGTGACGCCGGCGGCGCGAGCGCCGTCGGCGACCGCCTTGACGCGACCGTGGTAGAGAAATCCGCCGCGGTCGAAGACGGCGCGCGTGATGCCCTTGTCGACGCACATTTGACCGAGCATTTTACCGACTTGCTCGGCGGATTCGACCGTTTTACCCTTCCATTCCTCTTCACCGATCACCGCCTTGACGGATTTACTCATCGTACCGAGCGCGGCGATGGTGGAGTGGTTTTCGTCGTCGATGACTTGCACGTAGACGTGTTGATTCGAGCGATAGACGGAGACGCGCGGGCGCGCCGCCGTGCCGGAAACCTTGGCGCGAATCTTACGGTGACGCTGTTGCCGCTTCGCCTCTTTCGGCGTCATCTTCGCCATCGTCACGACGGCCGCTATTTCACGCGAAACACACGCGCATCATCGTCAGTCCTCGTCTCCTCGTCTCCTCGTCTCGCGCCCCCCTCTCTCGCGGGGTTTCCCTCCTCGTAGGGTTTTCTCTACCCACGACGGCGCGCGCGATGCGCTCGCGTCGCGTTCGCGCGCGCGATGGGCGTCCGCGACGACACCGCGACGACGACACCGAGACGACGCGAACGAATGAAATTTCATTCCATTCGCGCGCCGTCCTCACGCCGTCCATCGTCGTCGCGGACGCGTCGTCCACGCGCGGCGGTCGACGCGAATCGCGCATTCGACCCCACGATGCGATGCGATGCGATGCGATGCGATGCGATGCGATGCGATGCGTACCTCTCGCCTTACCGCCGGCGCGCGTCGCGCGCGCGCTCTCGGACGCGCGCACCGCGTTCATCGTCGAGGTCGTCCACGCGAGCATCGCCGTCGGGCACACCTCCCGCGCGAGAGTCTCACGACGGTCTCGCGCGCGACGTCCGCGGGGCCGCCGCCTGAACCCTAATAGGGGCGGGGGCGAGGGATCGTCCGATCGATCGATCGTCCGATAGGGAAAACACCGTGTACGTATGGGGTCGTCGATCATACACTCTTTTCACAAAGTGGTGTTTCGGACCATAGAGCGCACACGCCCGGGCCCATGAGCGAGCACGAGCACGCGCGGTCCCGATCGTCCCGATCGTCCGATCTCGCGATCCGAGCGGGGAATGAATGAATGGAATGGAATGAAATGCAATGCACGAACGAATGCGTGCGGGAATGAATGAAACGCGTGACGTGAGACGCCGACGCGCGCGATCGTGAGGACTGAGGGGGGAGAGTCGAGCGAGGAGAGCGTCTGTCGCGACGGAGGACGACGAGCGAGGCGGGGGGCGAGAGTGACGAGGGTGACGGTGGATCGCGATGAAGGTGCTGGTCGTCGCGGGAACGCACAGTGGCGTGGGGAAGACGACGATATCGACGGCGTTGATGCTGGCGTACGCGCGTAGAGGGTTTAAAGTGCGAGCGTATAAGGTTGGGGCGGATTTTGTCGATCCCATGGCGCATCGCGCGGCGCTTCGAGAGGGAAGGGGGGAGAGCGAAAACTTGGACGGGTATCTCATGAGCGAGACGCGCGCGACGACCACCGCGGCGAGAGGGGCGGAGACGTGCGATGTCGCCGTCGTGGACGGGGTGATGGGACTGTACGATGGGAGAGATGGGGTGAGCGAGGATGGGTCGACGGCGCAGATGGCGAAGTGGTTACAGGCGGGGGTGTTGTTGGTGGTGGATTGCGATTCCATGGCGCGAAGCGTGGCAGCCGTGATCAAGGGATATCGCGAATTTGACGCCGATTTAAACCTCATCGGCGTCGTGTTTAACAAGACTGGGGGAGAGGCGCACACGGAGTATCTTCGAGAGAGCCTGTTGGCGACGTTGGAGAACGTGAACGTGTACGGGGGGATTCCCAAGGACGCGAATGCGCAGGCGGCGGATAACGCGTCGGGGGATTCGCTCGAGCAAAAGATTGAACACATGGCGATGCTTTTGGAACAAAACGTCGACCTCGACGCGTTATTGGATGCAATGCCGACGTACGAGGTGCCGCCGCGAATCGCGCGCGAATTGGCGATGGAGAGAGCGGATCGCACGAAGGAGGCGGGGACGTCGAAATCTCCCACGCGCATCGCCATCGCTCGCGACGAGGCGTTTTGTTTCTATTACCCAGAGAATTTGACCAAGTTGGAGGAAGCGGGGGCGGAATTGGTATATTTTAGTCCCGTGGCGGGCGATAGTTTACCCGCAGACATTCAAGGTGTCATCTTCGGAGGAGGATATCCAGAGTTTCACGCGCAGGCGTTGCTGAAGAATAGACCTCTTCGCTCGGCGGTGACGGCGTTCGCCACAGCGGGTGGCGTGGTGTACGCCGAGTGCGGCGGTCTCATGTTTCTTTCGCAATCGCTCTCCGCCCCGGACGGAAGCTCACCGCGATCCATGTGCGGCATCGCGCCCTTCACGACTCGACTCACGAACTCGGTCAAGACGGGGTACGCCGAGGTCACCGTCGCCAAGGGTAATCCTCTCTTCAAAGCGGGCGAAGTCGTCCGTGGGCACACGTTCCGGTACAGCGAAATATACGGTGATCGTCCGAGTAAGATGCGCGTCTCGGAGGACGAGATCGCCATCGGTTGGGGCGCCACGTACGAGGTGAGAGAGGAACAAAAATTTGGAAAGGGCCAGCAAGGCGTGGAGCTCGATGGGTTCGCCTGGAACAAGGTGTTGGTGTCCCAAATTCATCTACACTTTGGCGCGAATCCATCGCTCGCGTCTTCATTCGTCGAGGCGTGCAGAAACACCGCGCCCGGGTGTTCCGAAGCCGCCGTTCGAGCCGCCATTGTGGCGCGCAGAACGATGAGCAACAGCTTTGGGCCGTTGACTCCGACGTCTAATCGAAAGTTGCAGGAGGAACTCTTGCGCCACAGCAGCAAAAGCGAAGAGGAGCTCTCGCAGCTGGGCAGTTACTCCTCGCCGGAGAAGATCAAACAAGTCTTACCTCCGCGTCGAGCTCGCATGCCGTCTCGGGATTTCCGCGAGTACTCGGTCGATCTCGACTCGGCCGAGGGTCTGGGCATGTTCCGTTCACGCTCGTCGAATTCCGTGCAGTCCCTGGGCGCGCACATCACCAAATTTTCCGAAAGGAAGACCAAGCAGAGTCAATCGGAGCTCGACATCGCCCTTAACGTGCACTTTGGCGCGGCGCAGGTGATGTCGGATCACTTGCACTCGCCGTCGCAGCTCCAACTGCCTCTGCCGCAATCCGTGGGATCCATCATCTCGCTCTCCCCCGTCGCGACGTCCATTCTGTACGCACTCGGCGTAGGCGATCGTCTCGTCGGCATCACCGACGCGTGCATCGTCCCCGAAGAGGCGAACGACACGCCTAGAATCGTCGCTAGACACTCGCACGCGTCTCTCTCGCCGCACTCGATCGGGACGCTTGCAGACGGGCGCAAAAAATCGTCGAGCTCCTTGGGGAGCGAGTTCGACCTCACGAGTCTCCCGCACGGTTCGAGTTACGGGTCGTTGACGCGATTGGAGGCGAGACAGAGCGCGACGCACGCGCCCAGGTCGGACAGGTGGGCGTACTTCGACGTCAATTTCGTTCGACACGCCGAGGCGCGATTAATCTTCACCCCAGATGTGTGTTCGGAGTGTACTGAGGTGCGATTTGGCACGGCCAAGTTTTTACACGAGGCCGAAGTCTTCCTGACGAACGCCGAGTTCGATTCCGACGAGGATTCTCTGGAGGTGGACGCCCAACGTCCGTCGATTCTGCCCGTGGCACCGAAGACGCTGTGTGAAGTCTTGGACGTCATTCATCAGGTTGGCGTCTTGTGCGGAGAGAAAGACAAGGCGGCGGCGCTCTTAGCGCAGCTTCAATCTCGTCTGCGTACGGTCGCGCGCGTCGTCACCGCCGCGGATGAACGACCGAAAGTCATGTCGCTCGAGGGCATCAAACCGCTCGTCGCCGCGGGACACTGGCTTCCCGAAATCAAATCCATCGCGGGCGGCGTCGACGAGTTTCAAGAACCGGGCGTCATGGCGGAACGCATTCGTTGGGAACAAGTTTTGTCGTACGCGCCTGACATTTTGCTCCTCACGCCGTGTTATACCGGTAAAAGTAGCGAAGAGACGATGGAAAAAACGCTCGAACAGCTCGAACACTTGGCGAGTCAACCCGGTTGGTGGGTGATTCCCGCCGTGCAAAATCGGCGCGTCTTCATCCTGTCGCACGAGATGATTTGTCAGGCGGGCCCGCAACTCGTGGAAGGCGTCGAGATGTTAGCGAGAATCTTGCATCCAGACTTGTTCCCGATGGAGCTTTGCACCGGGGTGTGTCTCAAGCTCAATTTAGAGGCGGGGCGCACGTGTAGACCGAAACAGTTGCGTCAACACTTTTCAGAGTGGCGTTGACAACGACGCTCGCGTAGCATTGTAGTAGCAGCAGCATTTAGTTCTCACATGTAAACAAACGCATACAAGAAGCATATGAAAGTTACAAGTACGGATCGTCCTTGTCGAGAAACTGAACGATTTCGTCTCGAAGTCCGAATCCCCAGGGCGACGCAAACTCGCCGTGCGCGAAGCGATCCTGATAAATAATTCGCGCCTTTGACTGTCTCAAAACGTGTCTCGCGATGGCGTCGGTGTCGATGAGCAGATCGTTTCCCTCGAGAACGACGAGCGAATCTTCTGGAAGATCATCGGCCCACAGATTGTACCGAGCCCACCAAAACTTTCTTCGAAGCGCCGTCATGACGCCGATTTCTCGAAGCAAAAAGTAATCGCGTAAACAAAAGTATAACAATGAGCCTCCCTCGTGCCAAAAATCAGAGGAAAACAGCGCTCGCGGTCCCTCTCTGACGCGTCTCTTGAAATCAACCCAGCTCTTATTCAACTGATACAAAATGGACACCGTCTGCGGCAGACATAGACACACGGCGACGGGATCGATGAGTACGACGGAGCTGACGCAGTAGCGTTGACACGCCCTCGCGACGACAAAGGTACCAAAACTGTGCCCGTAGAGCGTCGGTTCGCGAAACGCGTGCTTTTTTGTGATCTCCACCACGGTATCCACCATGTCGTCGAGTTCAGGCACTCTCGGCACCGCTCGCATGCTGATGTGCGGAAGCGTCAAGAGGGCAATCTTACGACGAGGTTTACTTCGCAACAGTTGCGCGATGTGCGGTAAATACGGTGCCAACCCGACGCCCAGACCGTGTATGAACACGATTGGACGCGTTTCATCATCGCGTTTGCCCTTGATCGCACCGCACAAAACCGGTTTTGTCTCTCGTCCTCGTCCGTGTCTCGTCGTCACGACGACGGTTTTCGGCGTGCGCGACTTCCAATCCTCGGTCGTCACCTCACTGTTCGTCCAATACGCGCACCCGTTCGATCCGTGACGCAGCGTGAACCCCCACGCGTGCAACACCAATCCTGTTACTCCCGCAACGCCGTTCACCCACGCGGTGAATAACAACGGTTGATGAAACGCGCCGAGTTTCTCCTTGGTGTGAAACATAAACTCAAAGGATTCCTTTTCCGCTTTATCGTCGAATCGCAAGTCCCAATGCGCCTCGATCTCGTCCATAAAGAACCGTAACTCACGCTCCTTCTGTTCTCCGATCTCCTCCGGTCGCAGAGCGTCGTGAAACCCGAACCGTAGGAAATCTAACGCCGTCTCGCGATGAAAATTCGCCTCCGCCGGCGCGTTGTTCGCGCCAGGCGTCGACGTCCTCGGCGGCGGACTCGACGGCGGCGACGTCTCCTCCGTGGATCCACCGTAAAACGCCAGTTTCTTCCACGTCTTCGTCCATCCGCGCAAATACGCGTTAAAATCTAAGACACCGTCGTATCGAAGCTGTAAAAACCGATCGAAATCTTTCCTCGTCGGCGTCGCCTTCATGTTCGTGTATTGGCAAAATTTCAACCCGACGCGCCGACGATACTCGTACCATCCACACTCCATCGCGAGATACGCCACCAGCGCGCGTCGACGCTTCACTCCCATCGCCTCTCGATCCTTCCGCCCTCCCATCACCCGTCTGAACGCCCACACCGCGCACGCGCACGGTCCGAGCGCCCAGGTCGCGCTCAGCGCCGCCGTCGTCGCCGCGTCCCACGCCTCCCAACGGCTCTCCCCCCTCCCACGCACGCGCACGCGCGGATGATCGCGCCACTCCAGGATCATCGCGTCGAACGCATCGTTCGGAATCGCATCCTTGGGCTCGAACCGCTCGAGCGTCTCCGCGCGCGTCTCCGTCGTCGTCGAGGTGGACGCCGCCGTCATGCGCTCTTCTCGCGCACTTTTCACTCGCGCGATCGTCGCGCGGTGCTCGACGGCCTCCGACGCGCGGAGACGCGCGAGAGAGACGGACGACACGGATGGGTTCCCGACGCGTCGCCGCCGTCGACGTCCGCGCGTCGCCGTCGTCGTCTGAGGAATGAATGAAAGAATGCGTGCGTGCGTGGTCGTTACCACCACATCATGTCGCGCGTCGCGGGCGTCGTGACGTGCGGCGCGATCGCCGCGCTCGCGCACGGGACGTCGGAGACGATGTCCATCGCGCGAGGGGACGGTCGACCGAGTCCCGTGCCCGCGGCGCCGCTCGCGGTGGCGATCGGGGCGATCGCGCGCGCGGTCGCGTTCGCGGACGCGACGACGTTCGAACGAACGCTTCGACGAGGGGTGACGTTTTGCGGCGGGAGCGGGTTGAAGATGGGCGTCGCCGCGCTCGGTGCGAAACTGTCGCTGACGGAGATCGGGGACGTGGCGACGGCGGCGGCGCCGGTGATCGTCGGGACGGTCGGCGCCGGGCTCGCGGCGACGCCGGCGTTCAACGCGGCGGCGACGCGACGATTGGGGAACGCGAGCGGTGGGTTGACGGCGAAGACGGGGGCTCTGCTCGCGGCGGGGAGCTCGATATGCGGTGTGACGGCGATCGGGGCGTTGGCGCCCGCGATAGGGGCGAGTCAGCGGGAGGTTTCGGTCGCGGTGGCGAACGTGGTGGCGTACGGGACGATGGGCATGATGACGTATCCGTATCTGGCGAAGTGGATGTTTCCGGACGGTGGGACGCCGGCGGGGGTGTTTCTCGGACTCGCCGTGCACGATACCTCCCAGGTGGTCGGGGCCGGGATGACGTTTCGGGACGCGTTCGACGACGAGGACGCGTTCAAGGCGGCGACGGTGACGAAACTGACGCGAAATCTTCTCTTGGCGGTGGCGATTCCGTACCTCGCCATGTCGTTTCGAGATTCGGTGCCGAACGCGGTAAAAGGTAAGAGACCGCCGTTGGTGCCGGGATTCTTGATCGCCTTTTTGAGCGCGGCGGCGTTGCGTTCGATGGGAGACGCGACAGAGAGCGTTCGAGACGACGAGAGATGGAAGCGAGGGACAAAGTTTATGGGAGATTTCGCGTCGCAGATCGCGTTACCGACGGCCATGGCCGCCGTGGGGTTATCGACGACCGCATCGTCGCTTGCGGGCGTCGGGACGGCGCCGTTCGTGGTCGGAGCGTGCGCGGCGCTCTCCGTTGGGTGCGTCGCCGGCGCAGGCGTCAAGGCGCTCGTCGCCGCGGGTGTATTTCATCAAAGTGAACAGTAGATTTAGCGTATTTGCCACATGCGAATTAACAACAGTAAATTCTGGTAGAATCAATCGAATTTTTAGCTAAGTGAAGACCAACCGTCCTCTCTCTAGAAGAGAGGCGCGTCCAACGCGTCCTCTTGGAACTTGAAGGCGCCATCCGCGACGACTTGTTCGAGCTTGCGCGCGTTGTCATCGGAGATGCTCAATGCCGCTTGGAGAATCTTGCGCTCTTCCACGTCCGAAACCTCTTGGACGAAGACAGAGTACATGTCGAACACTTCACCCTCGACCTTCCATTCCAACTTGGAGTCCGGCGCGACGGATTGGCACGCCACCAAGTTGCGGCAGCACACGAGCACGTCGGCAGCCTTCTTTTGACGCAAGACGGCGACACCCTGAATCATTTGGGAGCGCTTCTTCTCCGCCGCGATCGTCTTGAGTTCTTCCTTGGCCTTCTCACCGTCAATCTTGAGATCTTCGACCAAGGTACCGGTGAGTGCGTCGATGTCGGCGCTACCGCTACCGTCGCCCAGGCGACGCTCGGCATTCTTGCGGAACAAGTTCATGCGCTTGTCTTCCGGAATCATGCGTTCAATCTCGACGCCAGACTCAATCATCTTGCGCACTTCGGCCGCATCGAGCGTACCAGCGGCGATTTGACCCTGCACGTTGGACATCACGCGTTGCGCGGTGATGCCCTTGATGATTTTTTGAGCCTCCTCCTCTGGCATGTTGAGTTGCGTCTGAATCTCCTTGAGCTTCTCAGCGCGCTCGGCGGTGAGACCGCGGCCGTCACCGAGCATTTGTTCGGCTTGGGTGCGGAACGCCTTGTCGGCCAAATCCTTGTGCACTTGACCGACTTGCATCATGTCGAGGCCGAGGATGTCGCCGAGTTGAGACAAGCGCTTAAACTCGCTCTGGTCACGTTCGATGTTGATGCGCACGCCCATCGGCGCGTTGACTTGATCACCAGTCATGCAGAACATGAGGTAATCCTTGTACATGGCTTGACGGGTGACGGCATCTATGTCTTCAGCGAGCGTGATCTCCTTCTGGTGAGGCACTTCCTCCTCCTTGACCACCTCGGCTTCCGGCTCCTTGGCGTCCTCCTCGACGGCGGCATCAGCCTTCGTCTCGGCAGCGGCGGGCGCGTCGGCATCTTCGGCGAAACCTTGACCCTCCGCGGCGCTTCGGAGGTTGTCGTCGGTGGCATCCTCAGTGGCGGCCGCGGCGGCCTCAGCCTCAGCCTTGGCCTTCTCCTCGGCTTCCTCCTTGGCGGCGGCTTCTTGCGCCTCCTTCATGAGGGAGGCAAGTTCCTCGGCGGCGGCTTCCGCCTTCGCCTTGGTGACGTCTTGCACGAGCGGCGTGACGACGGCTTGGTTGTAGAAGATCATCTTACGGATTTCCTTCATGGAGTCGGTCTGGTTTCTAATGGACTTGGAGGTCCGGATGAAGCCGTTGAATTGCTTGCGAGCCTCCGCGCCGAGAATCTTGAGCGCGGTTTCGTCGTCGATGCGAACGGCAGCCTTGGCATTCTTGCAACGATCGCGAAGAGCCGGGGTGAAGGATTCGGTCGGCACGTTGAGCGCAGAGCGAATGGCGGTGCGGTACACTTCACCGCAGATTTCAAAGTGAAGCTTTTCGACGACACCCTTCGGCACGCAAAGAATCTTACGAATGCGACCCAACGCCTCGACGTCGGCGTCTTCGAGCTTCTTGGTGGCGGAGATGATGGATTCGAGCTTGGTGCGGTAGTTTTCTTCGTGAATACCCGCGGCAACTTCTGGCGGGAAACGAAGACCTTCGCACAAACCTTGAAGCACCTTGGCCGGGGATTCGGCGCTGTCGAGGGTGCCGCTTTTCACCGCGTCGCGAAGCGCCATGCTGTAGGCATTCGTCGACGAGGCGAGGATAATTTCATCCGCCTCCTTGTTACCCATGCCGAAGACGAGACGAAGCTTGCCGAGGTTGTCGCTCAACGCGGCGGAGAACGTGAAAGCCTTGATGCCTTCCTCGAGGTAGGTGGTGAAAACCTCCTTGAGTTCGCCCATCTTGGACTCAAAGTCGCCGCCAAACAACGTCACCGGACCGACGCCCGGGAACGAGCCTTGGGCAGCCTCGAGTTTGGCGTTGTAGCCCAAGACATCGTCGATGTTCTTGCAGATGGTGGTGACATCGCGCGCGCTGCCGCGCTCCTTGCACAACGCGATCGTCGCGTTGACAATTTCCGCGACGTGCGCCGTGGCGAGATCTTGCGCGATTTCACCCGCGGCGTCGTCGTCCAAGTTGAGCGTCGCCTTATACTCAGCCGCTTGCGCGATGGCCGCGGCGTCGACGTTGGCAATCGCGTTGGACGCCGCCATGGTCGTGCGTAAGAGTTGGCACGCGTTGTCTCTGTTCGCCAAATCAACCTGGGCATCCGAGACGCGGAAAACGCGCTTCCACGGGAGCAAAAAGCGCGCCTGCTCCTCGCCAAAGGTTTGCGTGGAGATGAAGACGAGCTTTTGGAACTCCTTGCGCGATTCCAAGTCGGTGTCCTTGTCCGTCGATCCGAGCTCGATGCGCTTTCTGAACAATCGACGACCAGCCTCCAAGTGCGCCTGCGCCGCGGAGGCGTCGTCGATGCCGAGCGTCTGACGAAACTGCGCCAACGCCGCCGCCTCCCATCCTTGCACCGGATCCAAGCCTTGCGGCACGAGAGACATGAGATAGACGTCGTACAACCCAGTCATTTGCGTCGAGCACGCTTGACCGAGATTCGCGATGCCAAACTGCGCGCCGACCGCCGCCACCTCCTCCGGCGTCACGCTCATCGGATCTCGCCCTCGCAACGCGTTCCACAGCGTCTTCGGCGCCGCCGTGTACCGCTTCTTATCCGCTTGCGTCACCGCATACGCCGCGCCACCACCCGCCGCCGCGGTCAACACAACCTTCGCACCGTTTCTCACGCCCACAGGCATCACTCCTCCGACCGCGTTCCCGATCGCCGCGCCCGCCGCGACGACGGCGCCGTACGCCCCCAGTCGCGCCGGCGTCGACAGCGCCGCCAATCGCGTCTCCACGCCGTCGAGTTCTTGTTCAAACGCGAACGGGCTCTCACGTCCTCCCTGAACGAATCAATCGCAACGCACGCCGTCAGTCGGTCCATCTCTCATCGATACGTCGTCGTTCATCGCGCGCGCGCGCGCCTCGCCGTCGTCCCCTATCCATCAGGGTTTCCACCGCCGTGCGTCGACGCGCCGCACCTCGGGGTCGCTCGCGCCCGCGCTCGCGCGCACGCGCGCGACGAGCGGTCGACCGCACCGACGCGCGGTCGTCTCGGACGTAAATCGTCGCGTCGTTATACTCCTCCGCATCGTCGCACGCCGCGTCGTCGTCGTCGGCGGCGTCGTCGGCGTCGTCG
>Ga0208410_1000534_pt1 | contig 21915 bp, 20 predicted proteins | sample ETN02SmetaG_3_FD_185787 | JGI IMG/M metagenome (GOLD analysis project Ga0208410, IMG submission 185787) | Marine microbial and viral communities from oxygen minimum zone, Eastern Pacific Ocean - ETNP2014F10-02SV257 (SPAdes) (version 2) | ecosystem: Environmental > Aquatic > Marine > Oceanic ... | reverse complement strand
CTTGCGCTGCTTGGCGTCCATCTCCTCAAGCGCCAGCCTGCGGGCCTCCAGCTCGGCCTCCATGGCCTTGATCCGCTTAGCGGCCTCAGCCTCTGATGCTCGCCTGGCCTCGTCCTCGGCCTCCTGTCGCTTAGTCGCCGCTGCAGTCGCCGCTAAAGCCGCTGCAGCAGCCGCCTTTGCCTTTGCCTGTTCGGCTGCCTTTGCCTTTGCCTGTTCGGCTGCCTTTGCCTTTGCCTGTTCGGCCGCCTTTGCCTTTGCCTGTTCGGCCGCCTTTGCCTTTGCCTGCTCGGACGCGATCTTTCTAGCCTCATCCTCAGCACGTTGACGCTCGGCGGCTAGTGCGGCCGCTGATATTGCAGCATCTACTTTGACAGATGATTCAGTCTCAGCGGATTTACGAGATTGCTTTGACTCGGTGGATTCTACAATTATGCCTCTGCGGTAATCAATGGTTGCCAGCCATAGGAAATGAACCGCTCTGGCCACTTTGAATGTTAACATGAACTCGTATACCCCCTCATCGAGATCATCTGGATCGCGATCTTCCAATTTCAATCTGAATACTATTTTATGATCATTCTGTGAGAGATCTTCGCCAGTAATCTGCTCTACGACCGTGATGTCAAATTGTGGTCCTGAGACGGTTTTTATGTCATTTGTATTGATGCCCTCGAGCGTTATTATTTCGGTGCTTAAGGCGCTACCTCCTGCTGTAACCATTGGAGTCGCCTCTAGAACGTAAGGGTCTTTCTTGGTGCCTTTACCGCTACGGAAAGGCGGTTCTGATTTTGCAACTGGCCCGGATTTTGAGCGTCTTCTCCAATCAATCAGGAGCCACATGAAGACAAGCGCCAGAATTACTAGTTGGAGATACTCCTGTAGGCCGAGTGTGCCGGGTTCTGAATAGGCAGATGGGGCATCCCTACCCAATAGGAACATTATGTGATAGTGAGGGTGAAACTTCGATGGGTATACTCCGGTTATTATGGCAGGTAAGACTCCCAGATATGAATTTAAAATTAGAGACAAGACTATCGCAAAAAACGAAAATCTCATCAGTTTTCTTAGCCGATTGCCCCTTTCACCCATAGTTGTCCCCGAACATGATAGAAACAACGCGCTGCTTTAACTATCCTATCCGCACACAATGAGAATTTGACTACATCTAGATTCTATTTTGTATCGATTGGTGCTCGTGCCGGGATTTGAACCCGGGTCGACGGATCGAGAGTCCGTCATGATGGACCGAACTACACTACACGAGCTAGCAAACCGTTCGGCAGGCCAGAAGTTTATGAAAAGCACCCTGATAAGTAGGAATTATCACTTTCACTTTCACTTAGACCACTCATTCGGCCATTCATATGCTGAAAGTGATTGTTACAAACCATGAAGGAAATGAAAAATAGACATGATAGAGCGTTTACAATCGTACCTTTCTCGTCACTGAAACCATCTGGAAAGGGACGATTGAAGTCGGAATCATGGATGGTTCATGATGATGGATTTGTGGGAGAAAAGAGTAATTTCATACCTGTAAAGGGTAGAGTTGAGTTTTCGATTAATGCCGTTCAAGGGCTTGTTCGGAGAGCCAGGCTAGCTAACGCTGTTGAAGGAGTTGCCTGAAATGTCCCGTACCAAAAGGCTACGGGCCGAGATCGAATGTCTTCTGAAGGAGGGGCCTGCGAATACGGTCGAGATATTCGATCATCTGAATGATCGTTTCAAATGGGGTGCAACCATGAATCAAGTTGGGAATATACTTGCAAAGGACAACAGATTCTCAAAGATGGGGCATAAAAGAGGAGAGTTTCGAGGAAGCGTGTACACCGTTTGCGTGTGGGGTCTTGCTGAACTTGGAATGGTGACTGCCGCATAATCGTCATAATCATACATCTTGGACTCTGGGCCGCGTCATGGCCGATGGATTGGGGGCTTACTCGGATCTTTTCAGAGTGGGGAACTCGATTACAGGATTGGTCGGGGTCGGAGTAGGCGCTCTTGTCGTAAACGGAATGGACATTTCTCTGAATCAGGGAGTCACCGTAACATCATATGGTCTATCCGTCATGTGCTTCATGTTCGGTTGGAATGCCTACAACGACATAACCGATATTGAAACTGATAGGTCGAACAGGCCTGAAAGGCCCCTCCCTTCTGAACGTCTTAATCTCGACGAAGCAACCAATGCGATGAGGGCATCGTTATTTTTGTCCGTGCTATTTCTCGTAATCGGTGCAGTAAACCTGTCTGATTCTACAATGGATGAGGAAGCGATTGTTAGTATCGGGATATGGCTAGTTGCAATTATCCTGCTAATCTCATATGAAGGTGTTAGAGGCAGCAATGGATTGAAACACAGAGGTCTGACTGGAAATGCAGCAATAGCAGCGGCTATTGGAATGGATGTCCTATTCGGAGCTTCGGCAGTCTCGGGCACTACTGATCCAAAGGTGATTTCTTTAGCCATAATGGCATTTTTTTACAGCCTAGCTAGGGAGCTTATCAAAGATATAGAAGACATGGAAGGCGATATTGATCGCAACACTATCCCGAGAAGTATCGGCGTGGACAATGCCCGATCGATCGCATGGATTTTCACCATGGCTGCCTTCGTTTCTCTGTTCTTACCGTTTATTCTGGAGGTTTTTCCAACAGAACATGCGATTCTAGTATCTCCTGGAGGCCTTCTTTTGATGTTGGTTAAATCGAAGCTCTTCATTGGAGAGGATCGTGCTGCACAGAGGCTAATCAAGAGGTCTCTTCAGATTTCGATGATTGGGGTAATAGCCAGTGCCATAATCATCGGTTAGACTAGGTCTCTGTAAGTGGCCCATGCAGGCTCATTACAGAGCAATGTCAGGATTGACATCTGAGCCCACATCCTATTCTCCGCCTGGTCAAAAACAGCGCTGTTGGGCGAATCGATAACTTCGTCAGTCACCTCGTCTCCCCTGTGTGCCGGGAGGCAATGTAAGAACATGTAATCTGGTCTGGCATTTGAGACGAGGAATTCGTTCACCTGGAAACCTTGGAATGCATCAGATTTCTCATCAAGGTGCTCCTCACCCATCGATACAAACACGTCGGTGTAAATCACACCTGCATTGGTGACGGCTTCAAACGGATCATTTGTACCCAATATCTTGGAGCCGTTTTCGGCCGAAATACGACGGGCTCTGTCCAGTACTTCCGGATTTGGTTCGAATCCTTCCGGCGTTGCATAGAAAATATCGAACCCACACATCGCAGCAGCGAGCATTAGATCATGCAGAACATTATTGCCGTCCCCCACCCATGCTATGTGTCCTTGATCTGGTTTCCTTTTTTCCAATATAGTCATCATATCTGCTGCAGCCTGGCAGGGATGATGTAAGTCGCTCAGTGCATTGATCACTGGAACAGTTGCATGCTCCGCTAATTCAGAGACTGCATCATGTCCGAAACACCTGTATGTAATTCCATCCAAATATCTCGATAGGACCGCTGCAGTATCTGCAACAGATTCCGAAGAGCCAAGCTGGATATCATTCTTTGAAAGTGTTAGAGGTTGTCCGCCGAGTCGCGTAATTCCAACTTCAAATGAGACTCTTGTTCTGGTTGAGGGCTTTTCATAGATCGACCCAATAGCCATCCCATCTAGAGGTTTGAAGTCACGTTGCGCTTCTTCATCCATTTTGTAGGATATTGCCCACTTAACTACGTCTGAGAAGCAATCATCAAAATCGTCAATTGAAAGTAGATTCCGGGGGTAATCAGCCGATTTCATGTTCTATATCTCCTGCAAATCCATCTCTTGCATCTGACATGCCGCCAAATACATTCTGAGCGAAAGAAAGCACATCCGCCAGGCCCTCCTCGCTTTCACTGGAAAGAGGTACTAGACCCGGCACAATGGAAGCATGCTGCATCATCCTGAGCTGTCCTATGGCAAATTCAGAACGTTGTCCGGTAGTGGCAGCATCCATTCTCTGGGATGTCGATTCTTCGTACAGGGCTGCCTCGAGAACATCGAGATTTTGACCCCATTCCATTATCCGCTCAAGTACTTCTGGTTCGAGTAAGTCTGATTTGGACAAGAAGTTAGCAGTGGGTAGTCCCAGCCTGAAATGGACGATCGAAGAAAGAAGCATCTGAGAAACAAATCCACTGGGTGTTTGTGAGAGCATGGGATCAAAAAGAAATACGAGACAGGCCATACCTTGACCGAGAACTTGTACTAGATGGCTTGATGCTTCCCTGAATGCAAAAAGCTCAACCTGCCCAGGAGTATCTATTATCAGGATGTCTCCTGAAACGCCCTCTATTTCCTCAAACACATCTTCGGCCTGAGCTGCTACTAAGTCTGCAGCCAGTATCTGGGCGCCGTTCGGACCTAAGTCATACTCGTGCATTACATCAGAGATGGTGACCAGGTCTCTCACATCAAACTCTGGATCATACTTCATACTCTCAGCACCCGGATCTAGATTGATCGCAAGGACATCCACCTCCAGAAATCTTGCCCACCTCTGAAATGCTGTAACGAGAGAGCTTTTTCCGGCTCCAGCGGTTCCGACAACGAATACTACTGGGGGCATGGTTCCATCTTGGGTACTCACATGACGTCGACAACAGTCAAGCACTTCAACATCACTCGGAATCAATGCGTATAGTCCGAAGGTTCATCGCCGACCTGTCAGCAGTGAGGCACAGGTGGACGTTCTAATGGAGGACGATTCCGAGTTTGTAGTTCCCTCGAAAGAGGCTGTTAGATCGCCCCTATCAGACTCGTTACCAACGGATGGGGATGCTGTCATATGTCGAATTCGTGAAATAGAGCGTACAGTGATAGATTCGGAAGGCATGATTGAATCAAGAGATATAGATGGAAGCGTCGAAATACTGAATCCCAGTGCAGTGGATCGTATATGGGGGGTGTCTCTACATCTCGATGGAACTAATCTCACGTCCATAGATGAAGATGTCATAAAGCTAAGAGAAATCCAACCCGATTCCTCGCACCTCACGCGTTATACGGCTAATCCTGAACCCTTACTTTCAATTCGAGAAATCATTGACAGCGAGCCTGTTCGTGATGATTTTCCATCTATCTCTCTCCCTTACACGAATGAACCTCATCCAGTTAAAGTTAGAATCGAAGTCGAGAATGTCGGATCTGAATCGCTTATAGACATCGAAATTGTCCGTTCCATACCCTTGGAATGGGAGTTTGCCCCCGATCTAGGGTATTCAATATCTGAAGACGCCCTTATCTGGAAAATCCCTAGGCTCGAAGTCAATGAAGTGAAAAGTCTCGATTTGGAGCCTAAAATCAACATCAGTTCCACCCAGACAATTGGCTCTGGCGAGATATCTGCGACATACAGAAGTCCTGGTCTGCTATCCACGCTGGTGCCGACATCGCTCCGGGCATCAACTCGTCATGTCTCCTACGTGACAGCCACTGAAGGAGAGAGACCCGGAGAATGGGGTTGTGTATGCTCCTTTGAGAATGCATCTAGTTTCTCACTCACAATGGAGTCGGCTTCGATGGAGGTTGTAGGGAGGGAAGAGCCTCTTCTTTCAATAAGTGGCATGAGGGAAGTAGTCAGACCGATGGCGAAGTGGGAATCTCAATCTGTCCCATATGCCTCGAATGAGCGCCCTCGATTCACACAGAGAATTCAGTCATCTGTCGCTCCCGCAATAGACATTGGTTCGACCGGCTCTGTAATTCTTAGATCGAAATCCCTCCCCATAGTCGATGCCAGAGTTGAGAAGGGATATGCGAGATCTCGTATTCGATCATACACTGAAGACGTCGTACAAACGAAGATGAAGATCGAGAATGTGGGTAGTGCGACCATAAACCTGCTTCGGATGGTAGATGACCTCCCGCCGATTTTTGAGAAGGTCAAACTTTCAGATATCTCTGTCGAGATAGGTTCAAGGGCGGTAGATATGGAAAATATGAGGCTCGATATTGTCGATGGTCGAACCCTTACTGTCGAAGAGGTCGCTGGACACGGGCATACGATACAGCTCCTCATAGGGACAACCTCGCCTATCGCACTTCAACCGGGTGAAGTACTGACAATCAGATACCCCGCTACTGCTTCTGATCCGGCTGCAACAGGGGTGCCGATTGGGTCTCCTTGTCGGGCTGATCTTTCTTCGGAACGCCACGGACCGGTGATAACAAGAGAGTGTGTAAAAATTCCAGCAATCAGCGTAGTTACGCAACGAAGGGAGGTTCGGACTGGAAAGTCCATATTCCCGGGGCCTGAGCTCGGGCAACACGAGATTCGTCTTTTGTTCACCAATACATCCGATACGCCCCTAGAAGATGTGACGATCTTGGATTCGATTGCCCTAGAGTTCGAGATGTTATCGAGCGAGGTATCGGTTACAACAGGCAGAATCATCGAAGTGAATCATTCTTCTTCGAAAAATGACCGGTCGGAAATTCATCGATGGGGTGTTGGAAGAGTGGAATGTGGAGAAAGTATTGAAGTCGTGGCTCTAATCGAATCTGAGGACTTGTCTGCGGATCCAGAAGCAGAAGGTTCGTTGGGAGCGGAATTCGGAGAAGAAGCAGAGGTGGAGCCAAATCTCCCAAAATGGTTCGGAGAAGATGGGGAGTGGATTCATGGAATTGAAGAAAATCTAGAGGTGCCGGTACCTGTTTGCGCGGTTTGCGGCGGGGATATTCCCTCAGGCGGGCTGATTTGTGTCAATTGCGCGGAGACATCAGCATACGAATCAGTAGCCTCTGAAGAGGAGGAATGACCGAAGCGTTCATTCTAATGGTCGGAGGGAAAGAGACATGGCACAGTCTAGCGCGAGTGATGCGCAAGCACAGGCATTATCTGGAATGATGATGCCGATGCTGGTTTTACTTGGATTAATGGTAATTTTGAGCATTAATGAAGGAATCAGAGTTGGCTTAGCTGATGCGGCAGGGGCGGTCATTGAACCCGTATTGCCGTATGACGGCGAATACTTCGTTCTGACAGTATTTCTTGTAGGAACTACCATGATGGTCATCAATACAGCAATTAGAGGAATTTTCATGGACCCGATTATTCAATTGCATTTATCTCACAGGAGTCGTGAAATACGTAAGCAGTTGATGGATGCGAGACAATCGAGAGATACTGCCAGAATAGAGAAAATGAACCGTCTCCAAATGGAAATGACTCCTGAAAGTGCCAAGATGACATCCATGACGATGCGCCCCATGATGTACACAATAGTATTCGTAATCGGCATATTCACGTGGATTGGATACTCTGTTGAGGGTTTCAGAGTCACATACGTCAGCCTCCCGTGGAATCCTACTTGGGGCCTTGAAGATAGAGTGATGTGGATTTTCCCTGCTTGGGTTGCTATCTACATAAGCCTGAGTGCGCCTTTCGGGCGTATCATAGATCGCCACATCAAAATCTTCAGACTGGCCAGACACAAACTTGTTCTTGGTGGCACCACGATACCTGAACCACTCTTGCACCTCCTGGAAGACAAGCGTCCGGCTGAAGGTAGATCTAGAGGGCAGCGTTCAACTTCTAAAGCACGCAGCACAAGAAGGGCGGGGGCCTCGAAATCGAGTAACAAGCCATCTTCCTCTCGGCCATCGGTGGATAGTTGTCCTTCCTGTGGTAATAAGGGGGCTCATAAGACCTCTAGGGGATCCTTGCGCTGCCGCGTTTGCCTAGAGGAGTGGAGATAGGTGCTCCAAGCAACGATAAGCGGCCCTCCGGGAAGTGGAACAAGTACCCTCGTCGAAGGTATATGTAAAAATCGTAATTGGTCGAGTCTTAATGGCGGAGAAGTATTCAGAGAACAGGCAAAAGAAAGAGGCCTGACTGTAGAAGAGTTTAGCGAGTTATGTCGAGAGGATCTTGATGTCGATAGGCTGCTTGATGAACAATTAAAATTGAAAATGGCCGATATGAGTGGGCCCGATATTATAGAGAGCAGATTAGCGGCGTGGTGGGCCATGGAGATCGCTCCTAATGTACCAAGAATACACATTTCCACATCCATAGAAGAGCGAGCTAAGAGATTGATGAAGAGGGATGGCGGCACATATGGCGAAAATTTTCAACGTGCAGCCAATAGACATCGAGACGATCAACACAGGTATCAATCGCTATATGGGATAGGCCTAGACGACATGACGCCCTACACCCACGTAATCGAAGCGGATGACTTGGGCGAGTCAGAAGTTCTGAGTATGGCGCTAAAAATATTGGAGGGATAGTTTGACTTCACGAATCGTAATAGACGAGTCTCCAGCCAAGAGTAGCCGACATGGAAAAATTCCCTCAGAAAGAGGCTTGGAGGCCTTGATGGAGGCAGGAGTAATCCTAGTTGACAAGCCACCTGGGCCAAGCAGTCACCAACTTGCATCATGGGCAAGGGACATTCTAGGGTTGAAGAGGCTCGGCCACGGCGGGACGCTCGATCCTTTCGCAACAGGAGCCCTGACGCTACTACTTGGAAAGGCAACCAGATTGACCGAAGTGGTACTATCTGGAAATAAGACGTATATTGCAGTTCTAAAAATTGACTCTTCTATTTCTTCCAAGCGGTTAAAAGAGGTGTTAGAAAGATTCGCAGGAGAGATATACAACGTTCCTCCGCTTGAATCTGCTGTAAAAATAAGAGTCAGGACTAGGGTCATAAGTGAAATCAAACTACTCGAAAGTGATCAAGAGAATGGATTCCACACAATTAGCGTTTCATGTCAGGCTGGGACCTACATACGTACTCTTGCTCGCGACATAGGGCTTATGCTTGGTTCTCCCTGCGTCTTATCCGAGCTTCATCGTCACTCCACGGGTAGTTTTGAACAATCTTCGCTATGCACCATGCAACAACTTGCAGATGCTGCAATGCTAGCCGAAGAAGGCGATGAAGAGGCTCTTTGCAGATTGATAGCGCCAGTAGAGAGGATACTAGGGTCAATCCCGGGAGTGTGGATAAGAGACTCGGCTATAGCTTCAATTTGTCACGGGGCGCCACTCGCAGTTCCAGGCGTAGTTAGCCTAGATAGCGGCATGTCTGCAGGCGATAAAACAGTAATCTGGAGTTCAAAGGGCGAGGCTGTTGCAGTCGGCGAGATGATTGTCAATTCTTCAGATGTCCGAGACATGGATGAAGGAGAACTGGTCAAACCAAAAATAGTCCTGATGGACAAGGACGAGTATCCTGGCGCGTGGTCTGGGCGCTAGCGATTAATTGAGATCGTGCTCCTCATAGACCCACTCAAGAGTCTCGAGACGAATTAGCAGGGTGGATGAAGCCATTATCAAAACCTCGGAACCGTGACCCGATACCTGGCTCATATAAGCATTATCTGGTTTGAGAACATTATCGGCCCTACGTCAACGATATGGCCTTCTCACCTTATTTGGTCCCAGATAGAGTGCAACCCCGCACAATATAGAAAATAGAATAATGAGCAATGCTATGGTTGTATTATTGCCTGAAAGGATGGACGTCAAAATTCCTGATTCTTCATCCTGTCCTTCGACGGTTGCTACAATACTGTACTCCAGTGAAGAAGATGGATCTATTACCTGATTCTTGGATTCAATCTCTACGAATATTGTGAATTCCCCCGACTCAGTGGGCGAAGGGATGGCACATGTCACCTGAGCAGGTGAGTTAGGCTCAATCAATGGAATTCTTATCGTCTGATAGAGGATACCCTCGACATGACAATAGACATCGATATCGAAGGCAGCACCCTCGCCTTGATTCCACACCGTTGTTGACAAATCAATCAGAGTACCCGGGGGTAATTCTTGATTCAAGTCATCGTTGAAAGAAGATACGTCATCGATTATCAGTCGAGGAAGAGCTCGCACGATTACATCAATTTCAGTATCAACGTAGACATTGCCGTCGCCGACAGTGATTACGAGTAGACTGGAACCGGGCACGACGGGCGTGAGAACGAGATGGTTGTCGTCAATATCAGCCCATGAACGTGAGGTTGTTATCGTTAGTTCCTCCGTATCTGGATCGGTTATTGCTAAGGGTATTCTCAATGTTTCACCGAGTTCGACTGTAATTGTAGAAGGAAGTCCTTGAACAGAAGGCGGGTCAGCAACGGGCTGTATGTCAACCAAGAAAGAGCCAGACCAATGATTTTCTGATGAATCTGTAACTGTGATGTCCACCATTGTAGAGCCGCTAGAGTCCTGAAGAGGCTGGATCTGTAAATCTCCCCCGGAAGTCTTCAGATCCAATAGCCCATCGATTCGAGAAGTAGCAGTTATCTCGAGTTGCGAGTAGGGGTCCCTATCATCCGAACATGCGCTAAGAATTGGAATCGATATGCCGCCCTCATCTTCAACAAGATACTGGCTCGACGGTGTTAGGCAAACCGGAGAAGTGTCGACATCTATGGAATATCCTCCAGATATGGCCATCGATTGAATAGTCATGGTCACAGATTCTTCTTCGCCGTCTGAAGACCATTGGAACCTCGTACCTATTCCAAGCAAGAGTTCTTCCCCCACGGAAGGAAGAAGGTCGCCGATGGGCATCTCATAGGAAAATGGACCATTTTGAAAGGGGGCTTCAAGTGCAAGATTGCTCCCAATCGCAAAACGGATATGACTCGATTCAGATACTATTCCGGACAAATTACCGTCAACAGTGCCCGTTACATAGAGAGTTGGGTCGTTTATATCGACCCTTAATCCGCCCACGCATCCATCTCTTATGACGAGCATGATATCGAAAGACTGCGACTGCGGGAGCAACGCTCCTTCTGACCAAGTTGTCCATTCTCCCCCTGGAGTCCTAATGGCAAGAGTGGCATCCAATCCCTCTTCGGATATTATGTGGATGCGTCCAAAAGATTGCTCGAAAGGCGGGATAACGGACAAAATTGACCATTCCCCTGGGGCGCTGCCTGTTGGTTGTAATCCGCAAGGTGATATCTCAAGACCTGCGATGTTTCCGCTATTGACATCGAAATCGATGACTGGGTAAGAAGATGGATCTATCGTTGCAACTGCCTTTGCATTCTCAAACCCGTACCACGGTTGGAAGAAAGAGGCTTCCAACGCTACTGCATCGACTTGAATCTCCGAATCATCAGGAGCACCGTCTGAAACATAGTCTATCTTGACGGATGTAGAAGATAGCATCGTCCAGTCCCATACGCTGCCGTTGCCAAGATCATAATTTAGTGGGATAGTGAAGCGGTCGATTGGACCTGTGGTTCTTGCAATTGTCGATACTAATGTGGCCGAGGATCCATCATCTACTACAATCATGACTTCGTCCGAGGGCATCGCATCAGGTATTGAAATATACAACCTTAGAGTTACCCCGATGATGTCTCGACTTTCGAGCCCTTGAAAATCAAAACCAGAAACAATGATGTCGGGGCCCTTCGACCACGAGTAGTCTCCATCGGGCACCCCTGTTGCAAGTGTAGCTCCTGTTTCGGAATTGGATGCGTACGATATGTGGGACTGGTAGTTTCTCGGTCTTTGATGGGTGAATTGTAACGTCCCTGAATTGATGCTTGCATCCGTGTAATGTGCTTCATCTCCCGCGAATCCCGAGGTCGCGCTCAATGTCCAGACGTTTTCGTCGAATGGATGTGTGAAAATATCTTGCTGGCTGGAGTCAATCGGTGTATCAGCAACTACCATCGGAAAGAGCAGCAAGGTTACCAGAAACGCGGCTGCCCGTGTGCCCATCGTGACGAAATAACATACTTGTGCGTTTGAAACCGTTGGTGATACGTTAGCAGTATTTGCGGAAGAGATGAAATACGGCACTATCAAGGAAAGTACACACGGCTGTGGTAGTGTAGCGGTTAGCACGGTGGGTTGTGGTCCCGCCGGCCCGGGTTCAAGTCCCGGCCACGGCCCCAAATCATGGGCTATCTAGATCATCATCTGATATCGTATGCCCCATCCTGCTTGCTTTGGTGCCAAGATACCCCTTATTCTCATCACTTACACCGACTATCAACGGCATCCTATTCACGACTTCCACCCCTAACGAAGTAAGTTGGTCGACCTTGTCCGGATTATTTGTCATCAGATTGATTCTGTTAGTTCCTACTGCATTAAGGATCGTAGCTGCTAGCGAATAATCCCTGGCATCAGCAGGATGCCCCAACAGCAAATTTGCATCGAGTGTATCTGCTCCTTTGTCCTGTAGATTGTATGCTTGTATCTTGGCTAGGAGTCCGATGCCTCGGCCTTCTTGTCTGAGATATACAAGACACCCATATCCTATTTTGTTGATTATTGATAATGCTGCATCGAGCTGTGGGCCACAATCGCATCGAAGACTGCCGAAAGCATCGCCTGTGAGACATTCGGAGTGTATTCTGACTGGCGTGGGGTCCGGACCATCCATATTTCCCAAAGTAAGAGCTACATGATCAAGATTAGTGGATGGCTCATTGAATATACGTATTCTAAAATCGCCGTGAACTGTGGGCAAGTTTGCTTCGGCGGGCACTGAATCGATTTCTTTTATTTGCGTGGACTCTTCTACCAAATTACACTCCCCCATACTTCCCGTACATGGTTTTCCGTTCAATCTTTACTCTGCTCGTATCAGATATCGGGGACAACTATCCTGAATAGAATAACTCCATTGTCAAGTAACTCATGATTGCATTCAGCCTGTCTCCTCTCACAGAGTGCGGGTATATCATGAAGCGACTCTGGATCATCGCTGAATATCTCGATTACTGCGCCTGGTGAATGAGCATCTATTGCTCTTCTCGTCTCATGCACGGGTATGGGGCAAAGATGCCCGGTTAGATCGATTCTGAGGTCGACCACGCCTAGGCCAACATGGAAGCACGATTGAATGCGACGGCGGGACGATCTAGCAATTCTGGTTTGAGACTCGACCCCTCCCATTCACGTCGCTTCAATATCTCAAGAGTCGCGCCTGCCTTTTCGACATGTATCTCTATAATTGCTGAATGATCTTCCTGAAGAATATCTCCGATTGCGATATCTGGAAGTTTTGCCTCCGCCTTTAGCCAATCACTGAATTCTCGCTTTGATGCTTCTTTTCTACCAACTGAAACTCTGATTCTAACCATGCCGAAAGAATCTGAAACTTCATCCCAGTCTTCACGCTTTCGAACAGGATCTCGATCGACTCCTTTCGGCAGGTCTGGTGGCTGACTGGATGGTATATTCAGATTCCATGTAGAAGAAATACGATCAAGTTGAAGAACGTCATTTGCTGTCACAAGAGACCAAGCAACGCCTGATCTACCCATGCGCCCTGTGCGTCCTATCCTGTGGACATATGCCTCGGTTTCATCAGGTAAATCGTAGTTAACGACATGTGTTATCGTATCGATATCTATCCCCCTAGCGGCAACATCAGTTGCAATTAGGACTGTATGTTTTCCTTCTCGATAGTCAGAGAGTATCCTCTCACGTTTATTCTGAGGCATGTCGCCGTGTAAGGCCACCGATTCGAACTTGTGCCTATCAAGGCGATCGACGAGCATATCCGCCATCCTCTTGGTGTTGGTGAATACGAGCATTTGATCTCCCTCTCCGAGAGTGAGCATGATTCTGCCGAGGACCCAGAGCTTGTTGGCACGCCCTACCCTGACATGTCTCTGTTCGATTTCGGGAACCTCGATCTCAGTTCCGCCAGTGAATACCTGCTCAGGATCATCCAGTAAATCTTCAGAGGCGTCTAGAACCTCTTGGGGAAATGTGGCACTGAACAGAAGGGTCTGACTACGATTAGGTGCTTGTTCTACGATCCAAATGACGTCTGGGAAGAATCCCATATCGAGCATCCTGTCTGCCTCATCAAGGCAGAATGTGCTGATTCCCGAGAGATCTAGATGCGATCTTTTGGTCATGTCGATTACACGGCCAGGCGTTCCCACTATGACATCGGTACCAGAAGCTAATTCCTTTGCCTGGCGCTCAATATCTGTCCCACCATATACTGTTCGAATCTTTAGCCCTTTATTCCCCTGTAGCCAGTTCATCTCTTCTGCAACCTGTACAGCTAGCTCTCTTGTTGGGCAGAGCACTATTGCCTGAGGGTGCCCACTTGGCGTACATCTCTCTATAATTGGAATCCCGAAGGCGGCAGTTTTTCCCGATCCCGTACGGGCTTGGCCTATTATGTCGCGACCGGTGAGTGCAGCAGGGATCGTCTCACGCTGAATCTCAGTTGGTTCGACCCAACCCTTGTTGTCAAGTACCTTGGAGGTTTCTTTTGACAGATTGAATTTCGAAAATCCAGAATTGCTCATAACTAGGCCTCAGAAGCTCTCCGAGTCCTTGATCTGCTGCTGAAGCTCGCCCATCCAGTACTTTCTACAATTTTCCTTCGTCAGGAACATGTGCTTGCTTGTAAAACTGTGATTATAATGGCCCTTATCTGCACTAGCGAACTGTTCCTTGCGTCGCTTGTGGTATTTCTGAAGGACATGCTGTCGCATATACTGTCTGAACTTGAGTGCCTTAGTTCGGTTGACTCCCTTCGGTGTCTCTCCAGCCCAGAGGCGCTCAAAACGCGCCTCTTTCTCGCTGATGGCTTCACTCATTGTCATTCCTCGTCGGCCTGCCGACCTTCCACCTGTTTATGACCTTCACGCTGAGCCGGATTTCTCTTTTGGGGTGTTAATATGGCTTCTTTATCGTCTTCTATCACGTCTAAATCTGCTAAAAATCGATTCTTCTCCTCTTCAGTGCCCTCCATCTCGGGATCGAAGGCCAGAGCCTCAAGACGCCTTTTCAGCTCAGGGTCCTTCTCAGTTCTTGCCAACTCTCCAGCAGTTTCCCTGAGATCTGTTCCCGTCAAAACAACAGATAATTGGTCTATGCAAGCCTTCCTCAAGCGTATATCTTGATCACCGGCCCCATCTATGACCAACTTGGCTACTCTCGGATTCTGCATATCGAGGGATTTTATGGCTCGTAGAATCTTCATTCTAACTGTTGAGTCTTTCTCGCCCAGGGATGCTTCAACAAGTATTGCTGCGATTCGAGGTTCGGCGGAAGCCAGCTTCGGGAGGCAATCCGCGCCGGATGAGCGCACATTAGAGTCAGTATCCTCCAATGCCCATGCTATCAAATCCCAGCCGACTGCTCCTCCGCGTTCCGTGACTATTCGCAGCAACTTTGCTGATCTTCTACGAAGATCGACCTCCTCTTCCTTCATCAAAGATTCAAGATGTTGACATCCGGCCTCAACCCATTCTCTCGAAATTGCCTTGAGGACTCTGAAAGCACGGGTTCTATCTGTCTGATTGGGCCTTCTCAGGAGATCCTCGAGGCATAGTTCGGAAGACGATGGGAAGATTGGCGCTATGCGTTCAAGTGTCTCCCATGCCAACTCGGAAACATCTGCATCAGAATCGCCTAACCTGACGATCAATTGGTACATCAGATTCTCAGATTTCCTCAGCATCATCCTCGGAAGGCCCGTAATTGCAGATAGCCTGACTGCAGGGTCATCGTCATCAATCGCTTCTGATAGCGTTTCATGGGCGCTATTAAGACGCTCTTCCGAAACTCGGTGTAGTGCGACAATCGCGTCGTTGCGAGTCGCGAATCCGCCGCCGTCGCCAAGAGGTATCTCTGCAGCGGCCAAATCAGATTTGGCAAGGGGTATTATCTTGTCCAGGGGTATTACTGCCCAACGGCCCAATGGGGGAGTCAGGGGCCCGAGATTGCGACCACTTCTACTAGACGCCTTACGAATCGGAAGACCGGTTCGTGGGTCACGTGCGATGTACTCTGGCACGACGGCGAGAGGGGGCAGGAGGATTCAAACCCAGCGGAAAGGGCATATCGATCTAAGCGCCTCTTGATTTTGCCTCTGAAAGGAGGAGTGCGGGGAGTACGAATAGGGCAAGAATGAGTGAAAGGGCCACAGAAGCTGCACTAACAAGTCCGAAGTCCTGTATAACTGGGACGGGGGAAAGCAGCAAAACCAGGAAGCCGGAAGCAGTCGTAAATGCAGACATCATAAGAGCCGTGCCAGTTACGGAGTACGTTGTAGCCATTGCTTCCACACGATTTGCGCCAGCCTCTAGTTCATCTTCGAATCTTCTCCACATGTGTATCGAGTAGTCTATTCCTAGGCCGATTGTCAACGCTGTGATCATGATGGTGAGGACGTTCCAGTTTAGGCCAACTACGGCCATTGTTCCGACCACCCAGACCCCAGCAAGAGCAACTGGGAGGATGATGACTGCTGAGGTACTCAAACGTCTAGTCATGGCCATAAGCACAAGGAATGATGCGACTAGGCTCAAAGCGGTCGATTCAACTTGAGAGATGAATAGTCCATCAAGCACAGACTCGATCACGATAATTTCTCCAGAAAGGTATGCTGAACAACTGCACTGCCCATCGCCCTCTAGCCATTTGACATGATTCGCAAAGCCATCCGCGATTGCATCAGTATCTTCGCTGGAAGATGCTCTGACGGCCACGTCAATCATAAGATACTGGAAAACGCCACTTTCCTCATCGATCGATACTGTTCTTGCAATTCGATCCGCCCAAGTATTGCCTCTGAGGGGATCGCCCAGAGATTCATCCTGCATCAGGGCAGATACAGCGAGGAATAGGTCGCCTTCCGAATGCTCAGAAGAAAGGCCGACTTCTCCGTCAAAAAGTTCGATGCCGTACTCCTGACCCCACTCGGAATCAACCTCCAAACGATCGCGAAGGACAGTGTAGAGGCCCTCATACTGAGGTCTGCTATCCTCTGTTCCATCGGGCCTTATCACCATCTCATCCAAGACCAATCGGCTGTGTAAACCGCGTATTGTTTGCATGAGATCGTCATCTCCAAGAAGTTGATTTTCACCTGTTAGTTCGATTAAAATTATCGCGGTCTTTACGAATTCAACCTCATAATTCTCATAGATCTCATTTCTGGTTTCTATCGATTGCATGTCGTCATCCAAGAAATCTGTCAGTTCGAAACTAGTTTCCAACCTTCCCACTGAGACCGCTGCAGAGGCTAATGTGAGTATTGCGACTATGGAGACTACCTTGACAAGGCTCCTATCTTGGAGCCTTGAGGCGTTCCTCCATACTGAATGCTGGATTGTCTTTCTGCTTCTGTGCCTGCCAGTAGAGCGTTCTGAGACTACATGAATTGCTCCGACAGTTATAGTGCTGGCCGTGAAGGCGCATACGACGCCTATTGCCAACGTTATCCCGAAGGCCCGAAGAGGTATTATCGGCGAGAACGCGTTTGACAGAAACGCTGCTACAGTGGTGATCACTGAAAGTGAAAGAGCCAGCCTCAGCAAATCAAAAGACTCTACCCACGCCCTAGCCGGCTTCATTCCTCTTGAAACATTGAGTTCATACCCCCTCTGAAGATGAATTCCATAATCGATTCCAAGCCCCAAAATGACCGGGGCGACAGCGATATCTAGAACGGTGAATTCGTGTCCAAATAGGGCTACTAGGCCATATGTCCATGAAAGCGCTGCAGTGAGTGCTACAAGTGGCGCGGCCACCATTACCGTGGACCGGAAGGCGATGGCGAGTATGCCGACAATGACTACCAATGATGTTGCAAGAAGAATTGTGAAGTTGGAAAGGGTCTCTGAATTGATGTCCTCGCTAACTAGATCTTCCGAAACTACACTGTAGGATAGAATAGATTCGGTTTCAACTCCTTCATTGGATAACTTTTCTCGGAGTTCTAGAGAGAAGCTTCTGACGCGCTCCTGGTCTGAGGCTTCGGAGATCTCGATAACCCACATCGTTGATGTGGCGAATGGGGTCGGATCGGCACCATCTATACCCTCAAGATAATCACAAATCCCTTCAAAGACAAGGTCTTCACTCACCAATGTGGAGACTGCATACGAAGCTGTAGAAGTAACTGCTGTCTCACCTGCCAAACTTGTACAATCTTCACCATTTTGTATCGCGTCGACTATATCTCCCCAGTCGCCCATACTGGAAAGATCACTGGAGGGGGATTGTTCCATTATGAGGGTGTTCAAGGTTCTTGCAACATTGATATGGGATCCGATTATTACCTCGTGTTCTTGGGCCAGATTATCAACAAATTCAGATTCCTCATAAAGGACATTTAAAGCGTCGACAGAGAGTGGATTTTCAACTCCATCAGAAGATTTCACGTCAACGTATATCCTGGACATTTGAGAGGGGAATTCAGACTCTATAGCTTGAATTCTATCTTCAGATTCGTTTGGAGGGGCGAAATCAGAAACATCTGTCGAGAATTCTGGCAATGGTATTAGTTGAGACACCATAAGTACAGTCAGCAGGAGAGAGCCGATCACGATGCCCATCGCATATTTCTCAAGAGCAGATGCGAGCCTACTTGTTGGCTCCTCGACCCTGCGCATGGTCTTCGCCAAGTGAACTGGGGTATAATCCCGGCTGCCGTAATTGGACTTCATCACGTTCTTCCACAAGAGAAGGTATCAAAACGGAGAGTAGTGACGCTCGGCCATGCCTGTTAGACTTCTAGCAAATGACGGTGTGGAACTCAAACTCAGGATTGTCGGAGAAGGAAGCTCTACGCTCCAACTTTTTAGATCGAGGTTGAATGATCACCCTGATGTGGAATATGCGAATTTCTTCACAGGTCATCCCGATCTCGATGATCCAGAATTGTATCTCAGAGTCAAGAAGGGCAAGAATGCCTCAAAAGTAATGTCCGAATTGTGTGATTCGATCATCGGGGACTTCTCAGCCCTCAAGATATGATTCGGTGATCTCGTGTTCGACCGTGATGAGGTCGAGAGTTATCTTGGTCTGGATTATTTTTGTGTCCCCCATGAGGGAATAGGAGGCGTACTAAAAACGCGTGTGGATGATTTCAGAGTCAAAGAGCAGGCAAAAAAACCCTCTATTGATCCCAAAGGGAGATTTACTGCAATAAGGGTGACACTGAGGAACTGGGAAACTAATCGGTTCATTGGGAGGCTTGCTTCTGCGTGTAAGATTTCGAGGAATAGGGTATTCTCGTCTGGACTGAAAGACAAAAGAGCCGTGACTACCCAGGTTCTTGTTGTCGATGCCAGTTCTAATGTGCTTGAGAAGGTGGATATTCCAGACTCGCAAATAGAAATCTTGGGAAGGACTCATCAAAAGGTAGGGATGGGTGATCATGATGGAAATAGATTCACCATCACAGTGAGGGGTTGCGCGTCTCCGGACGGGAAGCCCCTTGATAGCAAGGAGGCCATGAGTCGCGTATTGTCCATTAGGTCGGAAATGGAAAATTTCCATGGCTTGAATGCATTTCCTAATTGGATTGGTCCTCAAAGATTTGGTTCCACTAGGCCGGTTACTGCAGAGGTTGGGCGCTGTCTTGTTAATTCTGATTTTAAGGGGGCTGTGTCGACATACATAGGCATGCAAGGAGACGGTCACAGGGAAGATGTGGAGTCATTCAGATCTGTTTGGAGAGAGACTGGGGATCCCTCGAAATGCTTGGAGGTAATCCCAAAACATCTCGGCTTTGAAAGATCGATGCTTGAACGCCTAGTTAATCGTGAAGATGATTACCTCGGGGCATTCAAGAGTCTGCCTCAGTCTTTACAGATTTTGATGGTTCATTCCCTCCAATCCCTAGCTTTCAACCATGCTCTGAGGAGTCGCCTGTCAAATTCTATGAAAATCACACACCCATCCGTCGGAGATATCGTCGCGCCTCTTTCCGAAAACGGACGGGCGGATGTTGGCAAGGCTGCTTTAGTTAGCGAATGGAATCTTGACCGTTGTACCAAGAACGCTGAGAGGGGGAGGGTAGCAGTAACGGGAATTCTTCCAGGTAGCAGCGTTATTCTCGCAGAGGGGGAAGCGGGCCTTCACGAGGCAGAAGGCGTCAAATCTGCAGGATTGGACGGCATAGAATGGATGGTTCCAGAAATTCCTAGGCTCTCCACGAATGGAACACGCAGGCCTCTTGCAGTCCCTTTTAGCGACTTCACCGTAGAAGAAGCCCCCCCAGTACCCGACGACGATCTTTCAGAGAGATGGGATCGAGGGCCCAGGGATATGGATCGCTGGCACCCGGATGGTGCTTGTCTGAGGCTCAGATTCGTTCTACCGCCCGGAAGCTACGCTACCGTACTCATGCGAGAATTCATGAGATCCCCGTTGGACCACTATTGATGCTTAGAGACGCCCCATCTCAAGAGCTTCTATCTGAGATATCATCGAGTCTATCGAGCGGATCTTGTCCTCGAAGCCATCGACGATCCCCTCGCCTTCCCCCAAAACAACATCTATTTCGATGAACATCATACCAAAGGCTAGCGGTTTTATTGCGATGGCTTGAACTTCCTCTAGGACGGATATCTTGCCTGCAATCCCCTCATAGTCCGGGCGCTCGTCTTCGGGTTGATTTAACGTAATTTTGTACTTAACAACGACTTGTCCCATAGTGATCACTCCAACATCATGGCCCTTCGAATGAGCATTTTGGGCATCTGTATTGGACACCCTGATCCCTACATCTCTCGCTTCGGCCGATTGGCTCGCCGCATTTCGGGCAAGGAAAAGAGGTTGCCTTGGGCTCAACAAGTGGAATTCCAGAAGATGTACAAATTGCTGCTCTATCACTCATTACAGGACACCTGATGCGCTTGCGAGATGCCAACCCCTTTTATGCTTGACCGAAGGGACATCGGACAGAATCAATAACCATTATTGCCCACTACATAGGCATGCCAGTCATGAAAGAGGATGAATTGGCACTGACAGGGGAGCAGTTGGATCTTGGAAAATACATAACCGATGAGGGTGGCATCTGGAGCCTTCGGGATGTAGAGAAAGTACGCGGATGGAATAACATCGAATACGGTGCTGGACTATCTGGAAAGAATACCCCCTCGACCGGCCTTTCCATGAACAGAGCGTATATCCCTCCTGGGGGGATAGCAAAGGCCCATATCCACGTAGATTTCGATGTGATGATTTTCCTGTTGAAGGGGAGCGTTAGGCATGAATACGGACCTGGCTGCAAGAAATCAGTAGTTCACAGTGCGGGAGATATGTTCTACATCGAACCCGGGCTGCCACACGAGGTTTTCAACTGCTCCGAGGATGACTGGGTACATGCTATCGTAGCACGCTCGGACTCCTCTGAATGGCAGAACATAGAGCCGTACGATAGGAACTCCGAGTGAAATTGTACGGAGAGTCGATTGAGACTGATTTGTTTTGACAGGCTGGGGAGTTTCCCCCCCAGCCTGCTTACGTATGTCATGGGTGCTCTGACTAATCAGAGCATTTCGTCGATCTTGACGCCTACAAGGGCACCAACACCGACGAATAGGCCATCGAAGATCCAGTTGACGAGCGTGTCCACGATGCCATCGCCCATACTTGCGAGGGACGCTGCCATCTCGTTACCGCCGTCTAGCATCATTGCACCGCCAACGATCATCAGACCAAATGCACTTGCCCAAGCACTATCGCACCTGGTGTGAACCTGCCACCAAACTGCGCCTGCAGCTACCATGGCAAGTACACCCCAAAGGTTGTCTGCTATGTCTGGCAGCCACATTTCCGTTGCTTCCCATCCGGTCTCAATTCCACCGAACTCTGTTGCGAGCAGTATAGCTAGCAAAGCACCGATCATCTGTGCTACTAGGCGCATACCATTTGCCATCCAGTTACCCTCAACGTCGCTGAGGTCCCCAGTCATCATGTTGCACCAGGTTACCACAGGCAAAACATGTGCTCCGGCGAAGGCCATCCAAACAACAGCCAATGCGACTGCCCATTCTAGTCCACCTCCAAAGCCAATTGCCCACGATACCGCAAAGGCACCGCCGATTTCTGCTTTCATTGCGTTCATATCCATTTCCATTTTATTCATCTCCTCGATATACGAGTGGACACGCTTCACATTGTTGAGTATATAAGTGGAAGGGGC
>Ga0208410_1000533_pt1 | contig 21917 bp, 20 predicted proteins | sample ETN02SmetaG_3_FD_185787 | JGI IMG/M metagenome (GOLD analysis project Ga0208410, IMG submission 185787) | Marine microbial and viral communities from oxygen minimum zone, Eastern Pacific Ocean - ETNP2014F10-02SV257 (SPAdes) (version 2) | ecosystem: Environmental > Aquatic > Marine > Oceanic ... | reverse complement strand
CGTCGAAGTCGATTACTAACCGTGCCCAAAGAAACACCGATTTCCACAGCGACAGATCTCAGCGACATCCGTGCATCTGACTCAAGACATTTGATGATCGCCCGGTCGGTATCGTCTAGATCCATGGAGAATGTAACCGGCGGGATATCATGAAAGTATTGCCTACGTCGTTCATACCTTCTCCAATCCTCTTAGCCCCACCCGACAAGTTTGCTCATGTTTAGACACCATGGCTGTTATTTTACCTCCTATCCAAACAGGAAGCGGTTCTGGATTCGACTCACTGGAAACCAGCCATCCACCTCTAATATCTGTCTTATCCGGTGGTATGCAGTCTGTTTCAATCGCCTCTCCAAATAGCAATTTTTCGAAGTCGCTATCTCCAATCTTGACAATTCTATCAAGTGCAATTTCCCTAGCTAGGTGTGCACCGTCTTCGATAATCCGCGATGGCCTACCAGAGCGCATTTCTGAGATTTCACATCCTACATGCACGATGTTCATTGGACGCCATCGATGCCCTTCGACAATCGCTTTCCCATTGGATACTATTGTTCTCTTGCTCCAGATATCAAGCATACGTTCAGTTCCGATAGCGATTCTTTTTCCTCGTCTCCATAGCGGTTTATCACAACCCCCAAACTCCTTCTCGAATGCAAGGCGATCAATCTCACAAAGCGGTTGAGAGGCTTGCACGGAATCTTCAGGAAACCTCACCTCAGAAATATCCTCCAAGACGTCTTCGGTCTGAACATGTTTTTTCTCAATTATTGCAAGGAAAAAGCCTCCAGCATCCATCATATGCCCCCTTACTCTAATGCATTTGCTCAACTCCCCAGATATTTCCTCCGATGGAGGATGAGCCCATGGACTCCCCTCGAGAGGCCGCATATCGTCATCAGTGGGGACCCATGATTGCAAGCCTTCCTGAATACTCACCCCGTCTATATTATCCGAACAACCGATTAGCCTCACATCTTCCCGCTTCTGAAGAATCTGGGATATGACGGCTTCATTCTCTACAGGATCCAGTGAACAAGTTGAATACACAACTCTGCCTCCAGGTTTGAGAAGATCTACAGCTCTGTTGAGAAGCCCAAACTGCATCGAATGTAACCCCAATCCGCCACTCGGCTTCCATTGTCTCCACACTTCTGGATTCTTCCTTGTCGTACCAGATCCAGTACACGGAGCATCCACCAATATCGCATCATAACCCTCTTCTCCGCTGAGATAGGGGATGTGCCGCCCATCGTGATTGGATACGATTGTTACTCTCGAACGATGACGCTGTATGTTGGCAACCAAGAGATTACAACGTTTTCTTGATCTTTCATTCGCTATCAGGACCCCCATCCCACCCATGAACTCAGCTATTTGACTTGTTTTTGAGCCGGGACTGGCACACATGTCCAACACGGCTTCTCCAGCTTTCGGATTCAGAGCCATCACTGGAATCATGGATACCGCTTCTTGTCTGGTCAGACGTCCTGTTTCATGTAATGAGATAAGCAGCTTCCGAACCTCGCCTTCTGCCCCTCCCCGTTCAAAGGGCATTACCCATGAAGATCCAGGCCCTCGATACCAGCTCATCGGTTCGGCACCCACAGATCGCAGCCAAGCTTCAACAGAATCACTATCCTTTCTCAGGGGATTGACTCTGATAGTTTCAGGAAGCCTTTCGAAAGATCGTTCGAACCATGTTTCAGCATCATGCATCCACGCGACCGTTCCACGCCTCAACAGGCTGTTGTCAGCTGAAATCCGCCAGTCAGAATCCGATTTCATCCGCAATCCCGCCCCCTCATGATCACCATGTGAACGCCTAGCAGTTTCAATGATCCCTCTAAATGGCGCTCAAACAGCCGCTCACTCGGAGAACGGTTAAGAGTACGAAAAGTGACTTCACTTTGCGGCCTCGGTCGTAGGATGGGATGCGTGCACACAAAGAGCGGAAGCAGGAGAATACTCAGGAAAGTTGGAAGGAGGGTTCGTACAACCCCCAGCAAGGGGAAAAAGAAACTCGAAGAACTAGTCCTCCGTGCAAAAAAAGCCTCAGACGCGCTCGTAGATCTACTTCCTGTAGAGGCGATCATAACTGTGACTGAACATGAATGGATTTGGCAGGTAGTAGACAGTTCGATGCTGACATCGCTATCCCATCGCGTAATCTTGGATAATCCTACCCTCGGAAGAAGAGAACTAGTGATGACTACGGGCATAGATGCTGCAATGGGCGTCGCTCGTACGGTCACTGAGATAGAAGGTGGCTGCGTACTCATCGAGACATTGGAACCTTGACCCTGAGTCATCATTCTCATTCTGGGCTTCCTTCAAATACACTGCCACGGTCCGGCGAATGTGGCGAAGAAAGACAAGAACAGTGGAATCCAGCAGGCTGCTGGGTTAATTCGCTATTTCGACGAAGAGTCCGAAGATGCGATCCAGATACCCAAAAGTGCGGTATATGGAGCCTGCATAGTCTTCTCAATCGTCATCTATCTCGCTCAACACGGCGTCATACAATGGATATTCGGATGAGCCAATCAATCGCCGGTTAGGTCAACCACTGGAACCTCTTCGGATTCAAGCAGCACACTCCAACCGCCATAATCGCTTTTCGAATCAAACCCCTTCTTCATTTTGAGAGCTGTAAGCGCCCTAGACATGGCACGCTCAAATGCCTGGCCATTACGATCCTCCAGCGCAAGCTTAGCAGCTTCAAGATCCGACGAAGCTGATGCTGGAACTTCTTCTTTGTTCGTAGTGTACAACTTTGTAATTTCATCCAGCATATCGCGCATCGTCCTTCCAGCCCGTATCTCGCAATCTCGCCATATTTTTTCGTGGCTGTCCAAGTCTACACCGCTCTTCTTCTCAAAACGACTTCTCCAAAACGGCTCCCATGGATTCCTCCCCAGAGATGCCATTGCATCAAATACGATCCTATCAACCGACGGCCTTGATCCAGATATACAGATCTCATTTAGAAAGCATTTAGTGAAAATACCAAACCCCCAGTAAGGCTCTGATTTGATGGACAAGTCTACTCCAAAGGCACTAGCCAAAATCTCCCAACGTTGTTCGTCGAATCTAAGCTCACTCAGAATTACAGGGGGGTCCGAGGGCCCCAATGCACGAATGAATGACTGAGCAACATCACCGAGTATTATGGAACCCTTCTTCGATTTTCCTGCAACCATCCTCAAACAATTCTCCGAGTCAATTTCCATTCTGGGCATCGCTGACTCAACTTGAGCCCAAAGGCGAATTGACACAGTTTCGCGGGACTCCATGATGGGCCCAAGAAGCATGGCGGATTGAGCCTTCGCATTAGGTGAAGGCTATCTGCCGCCAATCACAACTCAAGCCCGTGCCTCGACGGAAGTACGGCCGCCTCACGAAAAAAATCGATCATCCCCCAAAGGACAATTGTAGTCGGTGTAGGAGCGGGAAATACTGTCCGATAGAGGGTCATTCAGGACAAGAAGTAAGGCCCGACAGGTCATGGCAAGGAGTCGAGCAGCTTAGAAAGAGAAAATCCAAGAAAAATCCCTCACGAAGATAATGGGTATGTGCTATGCAGCGTCCCCTCGATATCCGCTTCAGGAGCGGGATCCCCCATGGGGGGAATAGGCCGCTGGGCCCTTCGATAAATCTCCCTCAGGGTCTGATCGCTTATCTCAAGATACACCCTGGTAGTCGCAATACTGGCATGGCCAAGCAATCTCTGAATCGTAACTAGGTCCGCCCCCCTCTCAAGAAGGCCAGAGGCGAATGTGTGGCGTAGTGTGTGTGGCGTCAATCGTGATTTGGGTATAGAAGATGCTGCAGCCAACCTATCCATCAATTTCTGCACCCATCTCGGAGATATCCTGCCGCCAGTCTTCGATATGAAAAGAGGACGTCTCCCACTCCTTTCTTCTACGTCGCCCCGCGACTTGCGTTCAATTAGCCATGACTCGATCTCATTCGATGTCAAGGCTGTGAATAGAACGGTCCTGTCCTTCTCCCCTTTGCCTCCGATAACCAGGGCTGAAAGATCGTCCAGATCAATATCTTCAACGTCCATGTTGCATGCTTCAGAAACTCTGAGGCCTGTTTCAAGCATCATTATTGTCAACGGCCTTGCTATGGGATCCTTGAATTCGGAAACAGCAGCCTTGAACCTTGATAACTCTCGTCTTGAGAGCGTCTTTGGAAGAGGTCTACGTCGTGTGGGTCTCGATACCCACTCAGGCAATGAGTGGCCAATCCATCTAAGCAGATGAGTGCAGGCCGCAATCCTAGCATTGATGCTTGAGGGGCTGAGCCCATCTAACCCGGATATCCATGCATCTATCCTCCCATCATCAGGATCCAGAAGAATGTATGCCTGCTCCACATCAACGTGAAGAAAACCACCTCCCTCGTAATCTTCCCCTGGTAGAGCCGTACTCGCAATTCCCTTCGCTGCCCGTTCGTAGGCTCTGATTGTATGCTCACTTTTTCGCTCTGCTTTGAGCTGTGCCTTCCAGCAGTCAAACCAAGGCAATCCTCTGAGTCGGTGAAGACGATTTGGAAGCAGCCTGCTCCCACCGAGAAGAGTCTGCTGCCTAGGCGAGGCCAAGCCCTGTCCAGCATGCCTGTCCACTGTCTCGCCTCCTGTTACACCCGGGGGTGCGTGCATCCCTGTCCCTCGCGGAACAATCTCCAGCCCACCAATCATGACTTCAATACTTGCCCTAATTCACCCAGATGCAACCCAAATAGGAGGCAACAAGTGCATACGCCGTGTCCTAATCAGATTCGGTAGGGGGCCCGAGATCATTTGCACTTTTCTCGAGGGTATCGCGCATATCTTCAGCCGCCTCTGATGCTTCTCTTACTCTGGCACGTAGACTAGATACGATCCTAGCAGCCACATTGACCCCAGTCGCTCGCTCAATACCTTCCAAGCCAGGGCTTGAGTTCGCCTCAAGAAGTAGTGGACCTGATGCCGACTCAAGCATATCTACACCGGCCACATCTAATCCAAGCTCATTTGCAGCCCTGACCGCGACATTGGCCTGATCGGAAGTTAAGCTAACAGCCTCAACGGAACCGCCTAGATGGAAATTAGATCTAAACTCTGAACCCCGTGCCTTCCTCACCATGCTCGCCACGACCCGTCCTCTGACCACTATCACCCGAACGTCTCTGCCGTGAGACTCTCCGATATACTCCTGAACCAGTGGCCTCATGCCCCGTTCAAACATTTGAGAAAGTAAGGAGATAGCGCGGGCTTCATCGTCTATTAGGAATACGCTTGACCCTTGAGTACCCTCACTTGCCTTGATTACCAGGGGATAACTGCCAATCGCTCTAAGCGCATACATGCAATCATTCATTGAGGCTACTCTGATTGTCTTTGGAACAGGTAATCCGCATTCCGCCATTACCTGAGTAGCCGCAATTTTGTCCCTACTCAAAAGGATGGAATCTGCAGTGTTGTGAACAATCGAACCAAGTCGCTCGAATTGCCTAACTATGCTGGCCCCTTGGCGAGTAATTGAGAAGCCAATCCTTGGGATTACCGCATCAGCCTCAATAGGCCAGCCCTTGTGATAAATCCGTCCACCTTCGCCATCAACTGCAGTGGTTATGCTCATCGGATCTATAATCCTGGTACTGAATCCATATCTTTGCGACTCCTCCATGAGCCGAGTTGTTGAGTACAAACCCGGCCCCCTTGAGAGTATGACCAGTCTGGGATCCATGTTCATGCGCTCGAACCCTCATACTTTGAGTCTGGCGTATCCCGGAGCCCTCGCATAAGTGATTCAATCACCTACCCAACACAGGGAGGTATTGAAAGCGGCCTCACCTCGCTTCACCTGCAAAGGGAGGCCGGCTAACGTGGATTCTGAAGTTCTTGAGGGCATGAAGGTCTCCGAACTCAAGATATTGTGCAAGGAGAAGGGACTGCGAGTTACGGGCAATAAATCCGAGCTAATCGAACGGATCCAACAGTCTAGTTCCAACTCTAAATCCGTTAACAGGGATACGACCATGGATGCAGACATTGACAATGCCATCGATAGATTACTCGATCGACATGATCGAAGAAAACCCGAATCTGTTCCCAAGGACGCACCAGAAGCCCTCGAAACGTCCATAGTCGAAGCAGAGATAATCGAAGAAGAGGAACCAGCACAAGAGGAATCAGTGAAGGAGCTGATTCTCATAGACGATGAACCTGATATCGAACTGGATAGAGAAAAGCAAGAACATCCTGTAGAAAGGCAAGATAGCAAGCCCCTGAAGAAGAAGGTTGAGAAGAAGGCCGAGAAAGAAAGTGTGTCGTCATCACGACCATTCAGAATCACCCGACTTCAGGTGGCCGCGGGATTCGCAGCCGCTCTGATTCTTAGCGCAACTCTCTGGGTATTCTTGCAACGTGACTCGTCTTTTACAGCACAGCAGGTCAGGTACGGCGACTCGATTGAATTCTCAATTCAGCAAACTACGATCAATATAGAGGGCGATGACATGGTAGCGATTCTCAGAGATGCCATCTCTCCGAGCGCATTTGATCAGGTCTGTTCTGAGATTGATGTCGATATCTCGGGCATGGGTTCTCTCTCAGTAGCAAGAGGCACTGATCTCGACACCGTATTCCCTAGCGATACAGAGCATAGGGGTGCATACAGCGTGTATGATGCATACGGAAGGGTAAGTTTAGCAGCTAAGCAGTCATTGAACCATGAGTTGGATGTAGATTTACAGGGGAAGACGTGGAGAGAAAACGGCATAGAGTGCAGCAATGCGGGTTGGTCTTACCCCGAGAACAAACTATCCATGACCACCGAATCATGGCGGCATATATCGGATAGAGATGTTATCAGGACAGAGACAGATCTAGAATTCACCGATTCAGACGGAGAGTCAACGCATGTCGATGCAACGACTTTTGGCACTAGCATACTTCCTGGCTTAGGTGCGATTGCGCCGTTGCTCTCAATCCCACTACTTCCGATGGATTTGCAGGAGTTCTTCGGGGACACCGTGCTGAAGGAAGGAGCATCATCTTCTGAGGACGAATCATGGACCTGGAATGTGAAGAAAGAGCGAAACGATCCAATCCACGGATATGTGTATCCGATCTCTATCTCCAATGATGAGATAGAAGCCTGCTTCGGATACCTTAGAATGGATATTCTGGTAGATCCCGATATCCCTTGGCCAGTGCAGCAGACTGCAGACATACGATTGGACAAGTCGCTGGCAACCTCTCAATGCAGCGTCTTCGCCAGCGCGGTTAGCGATGCTGCACTGCCAGAAGGCAGATTGGACATGCGGATGGATATGACGGTCACATCATCATCCAGGGGGACGAATGAGATTGATTGGTACGATGAATACGACTCTGAGCCGTCACCAGGAGACGACCGGCCCACCAGCGCAGGCAAGAAAGATTGGGCATCGCATATGCCTGATGAGTCTGACAGCAGAGCCAGCCTAGAACAAATCACGACCTGTCTGCGAGCCTCGCACCCCCTCTCTGATGCGGCTAAAGCACTCGATGGGGGAGGATACATCTGGGAGGCAACTCTATCCTTGAGCGATGAGGATTGGAACCTCTCATGGGTAGATATCGAAGATCAATCTGGGTGGATAATACTCGACTGGGAACTCAATGACGAATCATGCCCCATAGTGGACTCGGGAGACTGGGGTAATGACGATCCAGTCTCATGGGATAAATCTGCTATCCCCTCAACCTTAACTTTGGATTATCTAGAGAACAGGCTCCTCAATGAGAATCGTTACGAGGAAGTCAATGAAGTGATGATCTTCGACTCGCCAGAAGAGATGCAATATCTCGGATACAGGGCAGTATCCGGGGAGATAGACGACATCTCGGACTTGCTATCCTCCGAACTCTCGACGGGAGTCGTCACTGTGGTGTTGCACAGTGAATGGACCAGTGCCGACCGCACAAGAGACTACACGTTTGACGTTGCGATGGATGCAACAACATCCAGAGTGATCGGCTGGATCCAAATTTCCACGTCCTCTGAATGATCATCTCTGAACCCTAACTCGATAGTCTTCGATCGAAACAGTCGGTATCTTGAACTGTCTCTGAGACCCCCTCGGACTGTGTATGAGGGGGGCGACGACAGCATCAGCGAGGATGTCGAAGATTCCCGCATCATTGACGTTGAGTTTGTTGAACACGAGAGGCAGGATGCGACTAGACCGAATGAGAAGCCCCCAAGTCACAATCCCCTTGCACTTCCAAGGGGCGCGCCTTCGCAAAGAGGCCAGGCTAGGGTTGTTACGATCACCAATCAAAAAGGCGGAGTAGGAAAGACCACTTCAGTAATTAATATCGCGGCACAACTCGGTTTGAGAGGACATCGAGTACTGGTTATCGATGCGGATGCCCAGGGCAATTGTGCAACTGGACTCGGCGTGGACAAGAGACTCGTTACAGCCACGACCAGAGACCTCATCCTGCAACCCGAGCGAGCGATAGAAGCACGCCATCAAACAGCTGTTGACGGTGTACACATGATCGTTGGAGATAGATCCCTAGTGGGACTAGATCAAGAACTCCTCCGCCAGTTAGGGCGTGAAAGAAGACTCTCAGATGCAATCGCTCCGCTATCTCCCCATTATGATCTAATCATAATCGACACTCCACCCTCGCTTGGCATTGTAACGGTGAATGCGTTGGTTGCAAGTCACGGCCTGGTCGTCCCGGTCCAGACTGAGTATTTTGCATTGGAAGGGCTAGCAATGTTAGCAGGAACCGTGAGAGAAGTGAGGAATCTTTTCACAGCATCATTGGGTGTGGATGGAATTTTGTTGACAATGCACAATGAAAGAACACTCCTGAACGTGCAGGTTGCGAATGAACTTCGAGACACATACGGCCCCCTCATCGTAGAGCCCGCAGTACGAAGGAACATACGGCTAGCCGAGGCACCAGCACATGGCGTCCCGATCCATTTACATGATCCATCGAGTCATGGTGGTAGTGACTATCTTTCAGTCACATTGGAACTTGAAAGAAGGTGGGGGCTAACTCCTGCATGAATGATAACGACTCTCCAAGAACAGCTGTTGCTTGGATGTTATTTGCCAGTTTTTCATTCGGTTCAATGAACGCTCTGGTAAAATGGACCTCTGCTGAAGTAGATGTCTGGACGACTGTTTTCGTTCGTTCGCTAGTCATCGCATTCGCAATTTACATCATCGCCAGAATCGGAGGAGTGGATCTCGTGGTACACGATCGCAAGAATATGGCTTTCAGATGCTTCACCGGATTGGCTGCAATGATTCTCTACTTCTCAGCACTAGGGTTGATTCCAATCGGCCAAGCAGTAACTCTCCAATATACAAATCCACTCTTCGTAGCACTCCTCTCAGGATTCTTCCTCTCAGAGCGGGTCCATCCGCAAGTGTGGGCCCTGGCTGTGATATCTTTCCTAGGGATTATACTGATCGTATCGCCCAATCTAAGGACGATAGAGAAGGATGCATTACTCGCTCTTGGCTCAGGATTCTTCGCTGGGGTCGCATATCTCTACGTTAGAAAGCTAAGAGCGACTGAGGAAGCACTCAGCATCGTCTTCTGGTTCGCTGCATTCTCCGTTTTAGCAACCGCACTCCCTGCCATTCCGAGTCTTGCTGATGTCATTTCAGACCCGATTCTGATATTAGCACTAGTTGGCATAGGGGTAGGAGCTGGAGCAGGTCAAGTAGGGCTCACGTATGCATTCCACAGAGCAAATGCAGCATGGGTAAGCGCCTTCTCCTACCTCACAGTAATCGTCGCCACAGCCTATGGTTATCTGCTATTCAATGAGGTTCTAGATACAAGAGATATAATCGGAGGCATAATGATCATCTGCTCTGGAATCATTCTTTCACTATTCCAAGTAGGTTCAACCGAGGATAAGGTCGGACAAGAATGATTCATTACTCGATGAAATCTGATATATCTGTGAGTTCTTTTCGAGAAATTTCAGGGACTTTAGCATTGCTTGCAGGATAACCTACAGGCATAACGAGCATCGCATGCTCATGATTCGGCCTGTTCAATATGTCCCTCAGAAACCCCATGGGGGATGGCGTGTGGGTCAGCGTCGTGAGGCCCATGTTGTGTACGGCTGCAATGAATAAACCAGCAGCGATCCCACAGGATTCTTGAGAGTAGTAAGTCGGACCCATTTCTCCATTACCCCTGATCCTTTTGCTCTGTCTGAAGAGTATCACCACCCATGGCGCATCGGTCAAGTGAGTCTTGATGTGATCAGTTCCCAGTGGCCTTAGGACTTCGGACCAGGCTTCTGGCACCCGATCTTCGTAGAACCGTCGCTCTTCATCCTCAGCAGCATCACGAATCCTCTTCTGCAACCTCTCATTGGAAATCGCCACAAATGTCCAAGGTTGAAGATGCGCTCCCGATGGAGCTGTACTTGCAGTTTTTATCGCTAGTTCAATCAAATCACGTGAGACCGCTCTGCTGGAAAAATGACGAGTAGTCCGACGCATATCCATCTGCTCGTAGAAGTCTCGAGCACGTTGAGCCATCTCATCCTCTGGCAATTCATTGAAGATGAGTTCGATGAATCCCGGTGGTTCGTCCCCATCGCCCATGCCTAGCCTCAGACGCGTCTTGGCATCAATGCTGCCGTCCCAAGTGACATGATAGCAAGTAATGCCCCGCCATATGGCACGGATAACATCCCATTAGACGGCTCAGAGCCATCATCCAACACACTCACACAATTCTCCATTCCGATTTCTGCTGGAAAGTCAACTCCACCCCATGAGTCCCCATCAAACCAACATGTTGACCAGATCTTCCACCCCCACCCCAGGGGTGGAATGCGTTCCGAAGTTGAATTGTTAGCGTGTTGAATATCAAATCTCCAATTGACATACGAAGCGTCGGCCTCTATTTCTACGCCTGACGCCCACGTCCCATTCTGCTGATTCATGTCGTTGTATTCAGGCGGGTAACACACCCCGCTATTTACGCAGACTTGAGTGACCCATTGGACCGAACTGATATTTTCATCCATTCTAATTTCAAGTTCGATTGACATGAAGCCGCCTTCATCCCCAAGGGCCGTGAATGAGTCGGGATAGGACAAAGATTCGATTGGAGTACCAGTCAAGTCGGCTTCAGAATTAATCCCACCGTCTTCTCCTACCACTGTTGGAAGAATAAGCAGGACAACCAGCAGTGGCGCCGCTCGCATGGAGCCCTGTTACCTGACCTAGGTAAGAATGAAGCGATTCAATGCTCAATCAATCTAGGAATCCAAATTCCAGAGATCATCACCGACCCAATGCACTGTTTGAATTCCTTTGCCATTCTTCGCATTTTCCATTTCTTCACCATCCATTAGGGCCCAACCTAACGCCAGCGGTCTTCCGTGGGACTCATCCCTTATCCAAACAGGATCCCCTTTCCTTATTCTGTGATCTGAATTCTGTATTCCTGCCGCCATGCAGTCAGCACCGTTCATCAGGAACGGTATTGCTCCATGATCGACTTCTGCCCAGTTCAAATCTAGATTCCAAGTAAGGAGCCCCCTCAGAGTTGGAAACCATACGCCCCCACCCTCATCTTTTTCGAGATTCATCAACTTCGGTAAACGATCAACAACAATCAGGTCCACTCCTTCAAAGTGAGCTTCTTCTAGAAATGAACTCGAGAGATTCAGCGCTACATTGAGACGAGCTTCTATTTCGGATGATATGGCCTTGATTTGTTTGAATCGAAGAGGCGTCCTACGCCTCAGGCGTTTCTCCGTCATGTACTTGCGGCACCAATCGAAAGGATGAATCTCACGGAGATAATCGTGGTTGTCAACCTCCAATCTATTGAAATAAGGAAGGTCGGTCGGCAGGACTCGTGGCTAAGTGGCATGGCATGTCTAGGAGAAAGCCAACCGGCGGACGCTTGAAGCGCCCTATACGCTATAGGGGCAAGCGGAAGAAGGAAATATCCAGTGAGAAGCAGTTCGCCTTCGTCTCCGACGAGAATCAGAACAAAATCTATCGAAAGCATGCAGGCTTACAGACTGTCAGAGTCATGAGCGCCTCTCAAATCAATGTCAGCATTCCTTCTGAAGGCGTCACGAAGCGCGTTGCCATTACTAACATCATTGAGAACGCGGCTGATCCCAACTATGTACGTCGTAACATCATAACAAAGGGAGCCATTGCTGAGACAGAACTCGGACAGGTCCGAATCACAAGCCGCCCGGGAATGGACGGGGTAGTTAGTGGCATTCTTCTAGATCAGTGACACACGAAGAACTCAAGTCAACCATTCTACGGCGAATATCATATCCATGACAGGCGACTCCACCCGAATGACGATCTGGACGGGCTACTTCGATTCCAGAACCTCCAGGAGATCCGGGAGACGTGTCTCACGTGATGCCAGCATACCGCGCCCCTCTCTTGACCAAATCGCAATGGCTGCGAGATCCGCAGGCATAACAAAAATGAGGCGTGACCAAGATGCAAGCCACCCTCTTCGACCATCTTCCAAAGAGGGTAGACTGGTCGTATCAACTGATGATGCACTGGCATCTACCAATTCAGCGAATAAGGAAGACGTCCTCAAGGCGATTGGTCAGAGACTCAAGATCATGGCTTCTGAGAGTGAAGATATGGCCGACAAACGTACCTCCAAGCTGTCTGGTAGGGCCGGCGCCAGGCAGGCAAAGCAGAGAAAAGCCCCCTCTCGCAGACCTTCTGGTCAGCGCAAGAAGAAATTCGGACGCCGATAACTCATATCTCCAGGGTCCATCCAAATGGGTCTTCAGACGAACCGTCCATTATCCCTGTTAGTCGACGATACAGGTCCATGGTAATCTTTCCAACATTGCCGTAGTTGACAACCCTCTCCCCATGTTCAATTGAGCCTATTGGCGATATCACCGCAGCAGTACCTGCGCAGAAGGCCTCATCACACTCCAGTGCAAAATCAATATCCACACGCTCTTCCTTAACTTCCAGCCCCATTGACCGAGCAAGCTCTATGATTGATAGCCTTGTTATCCCGGGCAGAATCGTGCCAGTCAACTCTGGCGTGTACAGGACATTGTCACGCACGCAGAAGAAATTAGCCGCTCCGACTTCCTCCACGTACTGATGATCCACAGCGTCGAGATAGATGATTTCGCTGTAACCTTCTGATTTGGCCTTCTTTGAGGGCATCATGCCAGGGGCGTAGTTGCCGATGGCCTTCACACCCCCCGAACCACCCGGCGCAGCTCGGTGATGGTCTTGAGAAACCCTGAGGGATATCGGCGTCATGCCTCCCTTGAAGTAGGGCCCAACAGGAACTGCGAAAACCACGAACATGTATTCATCTGCAGGAGCCACCCCGAGTCGCGCGCTGCTGCCGAATATTATCGGCCGAATGTACAATTCGCCCCTTCCATTTGGAGGAACCCATCTTCGATTCTCCGAGGCAACTCTCCTAACCACGTCAACAAACATCTCCTCTGGAACCTCTGGCATGACTAGCCTTGCAGATCCCTCGGCCGCTCTTCTAGCATTCATCTCAGGCCTGAACAGCGTAATCCTCCCATCAGGAGTCATTCTTGCCTTCATCCCCTCGAAGAGGCCTTGCCCATAATTCAGTACGCAAGCAGCCGGTGAGAGGGTGAGAGGCTGGAAATCCATCATGGCCCCTTCCCCCCAACCATCTTTCCATGTGCCGTGGGCTACAAACATCCTATCAGTCTCCGTAAAAGAGAATGTTAGAGCATCCCAATCAATCGGTGGGACGGGACTCTCCGACGAGGCCATGAGGGGGGCTCGCACAAAGAAGGCATTCAACGCTTCCGGCCACAAGGTAGTGTGAGCGAGTAACGCTGGAAGCATTGAACCACAACCCCTCTATCCGACCTCATGGGACGTGCCACGTGGTCCGACGATCTTTGCATCGTTTCAGGCGATAATCGTTCGTGGGGCGATTCGAATACTGTGGTTGAATTGTGGTGCAGATCAAAACAAGGGCACTCGACCCTTCTCCTCGTTAACGGTATGAGGCCATACATCGAGATATCTCCGAAGGACAAGGGTTGTAGCGGTACTGAAGAAGAAATCAAAGAGGTCCTGGCGATCTCTACAGTCACCGACATCCGACCTCCTGTGATGAAATGGACATCCCAGGGGGAAGCGCCACATTGGAGAGTGATGGTTCGCGATACCACAGTAGTTAGTCGCCTAAGAGAGCGGCTACGCGCAGATTGGAGAGTTACCAGTGCAGATATCCAATTCCACAAAAGACTCATGCTTGACCTAGATCTGGGGCCGCATATCCGTGCTAAAGGCCAGATACTCCATGCAGATGCTAGGGCACCGGAAGAAGTCAGAAAACTCTCTCCAGGGTCTGAAGATACTCTTGAGAACATACTCCAGGTGGGGGGAAGAGGACTCTACCCGGTAGACATCGTGATGTCTTGCGAGGCAGAAGATCTTGAGACATGCGAACCATTCCAGACGCCTTTCGTGACTCTTTCGATAGATCTTGAGACCAGTATAGCGACAAATGAAATCCTCTGCGCCGCCGTTGTCATAGACAGAGCCGGTGAACGTACCGAGCACGTCTACAGAGGCAATGAAAGGACAGAGATCCTTGAGCCAATATGCCAGCTTGTGAGGGAACAAGATCCTGATATTATCACTGGATACAACATAGACAATTTCGATTTACCACGTATCCTAGAAAGAACCGAGGCACTGGCCAAGAAAGATGAGAGGCCAGATCTGTTCGGTTGGGGAAGGGTCCCCTTCGATGAGAAATCGAGAAGAATCATCCCGAACAGAGGTCAGAATCGTACTTGGAACATCTCCGGAAGAGTCCCAATGGATGCATGGTGGCAGGTTCGTCAGACCTTGAGGCCAGAACGAGAATCACTTCGTTTTGTAACTGCCTTGATTTGGCCAGAAGACGAGGATAGGAGAAAACTCGATGTCGACTCTAGCCGTATGGATGAAGAATGGGCTTCGAGGCCGGAAGAGGTGATTCGTTACTGCCTCAGAGATACACACCTGCCGCTCGACATTCTCCAGCATCTCCAATCTGTACAGCAGAAGGAAGCCCTTGCAGCCGTAGCTAGAACCAGTTTCTCAACTGCGGCCACAGAGACCACAAGTCAGTGGATCGACTCTCTCGTGATACGATTAGCAGATCGAGAAAACGTTGCAGTACCCACAACCCGTCAGGGGCGAAGAGGCGAACAAATAGCCGGAGGATATGTGCATGAGGTCGAACCGGGACTCAGGTCATGGGTAGCAGTTCTTGATTTCAAATCGATGTACCCGTCGATTATGATATCCAATAACATCTGTTCGACGACCTTAGTGGACAGTGCCTTCCATGAGGATATGGAGGATGATTTGGTCTCGCCCTCCACGGGAACAAGATACAGATCGCACAAGAACAGAGCGGGCCTCGTTCCAAGGTTGCTCTCCGACCTCATGGATCAGCGAGATCAATACAAGGCTGAAGCCAGAAAAGCCAGGAACGAGGGCGATGAGCAGGCTGCCTTTCTGAATGAAAGGCTACAGTTCGCAGTCAAGATACTCATGAACTCATTCTACGGTGTCTTCGCAAGTGCATTCTACCGCTTCACCCACAAGGACATCGGTGCAAGCATCACAGAATGGGCGCGCCATAACATCCGATCAATAATATCGGATCTCGGAAACGACGGCTATGAAGTGGTATATTCAGACACAGATTCAATCTTCGTTCGTACGAGGGGGCTCGACAACGCACCAATAGACAAACCAGACGAGTCTGAAGACAGCTTTGCTCTCTGGTCGCAAGCAAGGAGTGAGACAATTAATTTTGGACGCAGACTCGCAGAGAGATACTCCAAAGAGGGTGCTGAACTTGAATTCGAGACAGCCATGTCCGCATTTTTCTCTCATGGGGCTAAGAAGAGGTACGTTGGAAGAGTTGTATGGCCAAGAGAAGAGATGCTAATTCGGGGTTATGAAGTTAGGAGGACGGATTCATTCAGACTGTTAACAACGACAATGACCATGCTCTTTGAGCATATTCTGCAAGGAAAACAGGAGTCCGCCGTCGATCGAACGAGAAAGGTCATCGACAGAGTCCGAGGAGGCGATATCGACACCGCCGATCTCGTCATCAGTCGCTCATGTAAGGGAAAATGGAACAAGAGGGAGAGCAAGTGGGATTTCAGCGTATACAAAAATGAAGACGGCCTCCCGTACGTAAGAGCAGCAAAACAGAGGATAGAAAGAGGCCTTGGATTCACACCTGGAATGAAAGTCGGCTACGTCGTGTCGAATGCCAAGTCATCACCCATGCAGGTCAGCGCTTGGCTTACTGATGAATTGGGGGAAGAGCCGCCTATGTATGACGCTGAATACTATGCAAAGCGGCTTGCTACAGCGCTCGGCCGTATCACGGAAGCATTCGGATGGAGTGAGAAAGAATTGCTCCAAGGGTCTAGACAACAATCCCTTTTTGATTTCTAGGCCCAAATCATCGCAGGATTCATGTTCAAATGCTTTCTGAAAGGGGTCATGGGAGTTATCTCCAAGGCTACAACGATCGCATTCCTCATCGCGATAGCGTCTCTCAGCGGATGCCTCGCAACACTCGGGCTCAATGAAGCCCCAACAGTCCAAATGAGCATAGATCCCTCTGGTTCTGTGCGAGAGGGCGACACAGTGACATTCAGTGCCGCTGGAAGCTCGGACCCTGATGGAGACTCCCTGACATTCTCATGGTCTTTCGGCGATGGAAACTTAGGCTCCGGTCTGACCACAAGTCATGTCTACACGAGCACGGGCACTTATGCGGTCAGACTAACCGTTGCCGATGGCAACTACGAAGCCACAATGAGCAAGAACATCACAGTAATCGACTCTGACGCCAAGAAACCAACCGCCTCAATCGACGTAGAAAAGATGGATGACTGCGATGGCGAGGAACCTCCAAATGGAGATTTCATCCTCATATGGGTCTGCGACGAGAATAAAGATGAGGGAGACAGATCAATCGCATTCACCACTGAGGTACAAATCGACGGCTCTTCTTCAGACGCAGGAGGAATCGATTACATCGACAGGTGGGAGTGGGATCTAGACACTTTGGAAGACTCAGACGGTGATGGCATAAGAGACAATGACGTCGATGCATCTAGTTCGGAGGATGGCGTTGTAACCTTCGAAAGAAGCGGCGGAGCAGTCGAAGTCCAACTCACTGTGGTATCCAGCAACGGACTCACTGATAGCATCAAAATCACAATCTACATCAATTATCGAGGCGCATGGTCCGACTTCGAAATAGACAGGAGTCTCGGGGACCCCGTTGAGATGATGTGGGACTTCCCGGTCGATTACGATGATGGTAAAAGTCGAATTAGATATCTGAGAGTAAAACTCGATTATCCGCAGGAGGATGACGATCAGCCCATTGGAATAGGAGGGGCAACCACAGCAAACAGGCTTGATTTGTATATGTACAACACAACATCTCAAGATCACGAAGTCACCAATACTACTGGTATAGAGAATGAAAACAGGGATGCAGGGGAGTGCGGTAGCGACGATTACTGCGTATGGCAAGTCGTATCCGGGTCCACCGTCCGAGGATTCCAGCCAGGAACCTGGTCCGTTGACCTATCTAACGATGAGAGCCACAATACGCGTATCAACTCACTCATCATAGAGTTGCAGTATCGCTAATACGGCGTTGATACGCATCTTCCAACCGATACCCATAACCCCATTCTCTGTGAGTGAGGTTCAAATACGGACCCAAAGTGGCCGGCTCACCATAGAGGTGTATAACATGGGCTCACAATGGGAAGATAAGAGCAAGCCACACTTGAATATCGTATTCATCGGTCACGTCGACCATGGAAAGTCAACCACAGTTGGAAGACTACTCCTAGACAGTGGCCACATCGAACAGCACATAATCGATAAGAACGAACAACTGGCCTCCGAGTCAGGCAAGGCCGGATTCGGTTTAGCATACGTCATGGACGGGCTGAAGGAAGAGCGAGAGCGTGGTATCACGATCGATGTAGCTCACAAGGAGTTCTACACGCCTAACTATTACTTCACCGTCATCGATGCTCCCGGGCACCGTGATTTCGTGAAGAACATGATCACTGGAACCAGCCAGGCAGATGCTGCTGTACTAGTCGTCGCCGCTAATGACGGAGTTAACGCCCAGACCAAGGAGCATGCATTCCTCGCTCGAGTTCTCGGCGTAACGCAGTTGATAGTCAACATCAACAAGATGGACATCAGCGGTGTAGATTACCAGGAAGCCAAGTACAACGAGGTCAAGACCGAAGTTTCGAACCTCCTCAAGATGGCCGGATTCAAGCCAGACGGCATCAACTTCATCGCAGGCTCATCCCAGATGGGCGAGAACATCTACAACAAGAGTGACAACATGTCATGGTACAACGGCCCAACTCTGTTCGAGGCCATCGATGCAATCACAATGCCACCAAAGCCAACTGATCGCCCACTAAGGCTACCTATCCAGGATGTCTACAAGATCGGCGGAATTGGAACTGTCCCCGTCGGCAAGATCGAGACTGGAGTTCTCAATCCAGGAAAGACAGTCGTGTTCAACCCAAGCCAGAAGTCGGCTGAGGTCAAGAGCATCGAGATGCATCACACCATGGTGGACAAGGCCGAACCCGGCGACAACGTCGGATTCAACGTCAGAGGCCTCGCTGTAACTGACATCCGCCGTGGAGACATCGCAGGATACCAGGATAACCCCCCCACATACGTTCGACATGACGAGACCTTCCTAGGCAACATCCAGATAATGGATATACCAAAGGCCGTCGGCGTTGGATACACACCAGTCTTCCACGCACACACCGCACAGGTTGCTGTCAGGTTCGTGGAACTCGTTAAGGATCTCAAGACTGGAGAGACTCCAGCATTCTTGAAGTCCGGCGATGCAGCTCTGGTTCGCTTCCAGCCTACCAAGCCAATGGCCCTTGAGCAGCAAGATGCCTTCCCCGAACTTTCCAGATTCGCAATTCGCGACATGGGCAAGACTGTGGCTGCAGGTGTCTGCGCCAAGATCGAGAAGAAAGCGTGATTCGTAGGTTTGGGGTGTACTCTGGATGCCAGTAGTCACCACAATCAAACTGACCGGAGAAAACCACGAAGATGTGGATACAGTATGTTCTCAGATAAAGAGAATATCCGACGAATCCGGAGTTAAGCTAAGGGGCCCGATTCCACTCCCAACTCGAAGACTGGTTGTACCGTGCAGGAAAGCACCCTCAGGTGAAGGATCAGAGACTTACGATCATTGGGAGATGCGAATACACAAGAGACTGCTTGAGCTAGTAACCAATACTGCCAAGGATGAGACTGCATTGAGAAACGTACTAAGAATCCCAATTCCTGATTCAGTCACGATCGAACTTTCTCTCAGAAACCTTGCTTGACCAAGCGTCAAGACTCATTTACTCTAGCAAGAGATCCCATTGGATCCCATGCTGGAAGAATGACAGGTTCGCTTTCCAAACCAGAGGCCATCTTTTGATTCAGTAAATCACGTGGAGCTGCTATTTCGAACATGTAATCATCGAACCAACTATCATTCATAGTGTAGAATCCTTTCTCCCCACTATCTTTCGCACCCCAGGAATTCTCCACCCTCCATCTTCGAGGGGACCCATCTACAATATCCACGCCTGTGAAAAGCATCGCATGAGTCATCACCGTCTGTCCATGTTCCAATCTATTCTTTTTGTCCATCCCAAATTCAAAACCGTATAGCGATTGGAGATCATACAGACGAGAATCCCAAAGACCACGCTTCCTATGCATCTGCTTACCCACATCGCAACCCATCCAAACTGGCGTGCCTTGCTCAAGCATCTCCATGGTAATCCGCTTCATTTCTTCGATTGGGATGTTGAGATACATCACTGGAGGGCCGCCTGCAACATTCTGAAGCCTGTCCACAGTGTATGTTTTGTACATCTCATTTCTAGGATCGTGAACAAGACAAACAAAATCATCCCAGTCGATATCTACGAATTCTGAAACGAATTCACTCGGCGTCATCACGCCCTTTCGGTGAAAATCTCCATCTTTGTCCCTCCATTGCCAATCAAATGACTCCGGCGGCGTACCAAGATGCATGCACAGGAGTCTCCATACATCAGCAATACGATCTTCTTTCCTGGACCTAACTTCACTGAGGGGTGAACCGTCAGAGATCATCTTCCTCAATTCAGATGCAGAAGATCTCAGCAAATCCCTCAGACTTGAGTTCATCCATCTCGTCGCACTACTAGATGTCGATTCAGGATATACCGACTTTGGAACAAGGCCATGCTTTCGAATTAGATTCATGGCCATATTCCATTGACCCCCATCTCCGATAGGGTCACTAAGAAGGAAATGCACTGTACGATCCTCCACAGGTTCCTTTCCAAGATCAATAATTGACTCGAGGAAGCAATTTGATCGTTCGAATTTATCCCAGAAATGGATATGAGATTGACTGAATTCAAACTCCTTGATATTCATCTTCTTCATCGCCCCCGGTCTAAACAGATTCAATGCAGCGAAAAGCCAACATCTCCCGCTAGATTTCTGATTAGTCACAGACCATTCATCGAGTTTGATGCTGAAACTAGAATTCATGGTTTGAACTAGATCACGATCAAGAGCCACGTCTATCAGATGCCCATTCGAAACAGCATTCTGTACGATTTTAGCAGTAGGGTCGTCTGAGAAATTCTTTCTCAGCCTTTCAATCATGATGTCTGTCACTGAGCCATTGCCGGGCATGCTGTGAAGAGTCCAGCACAAGGCCTTTGGTCATTGCCTGAATTATACATCTGCTAATTCAGCAAGTCCAATTGAGATCAGAGTCTCGCTCATAGTCGCGGAACAAAGATGGAAATCACCCTCAATAATACGAATTTCATTCCCCTCTTCATCAATTATCGGGTCATCACTATCTTCGATTATCCGTATTCTGACCAAATCTGGCTTGACATCTTGCGGAATCGGGTTCAGTGGCGCTTCGGGATATCCGTCATCGATCGTCCTAATCCTATCTTCCTCATCCATTTCAGGATCATTCCATTCAACTTCTTTCTCAGGGGCAGGCACTGGTAGAGGAGCCAATCCATCCAATTCCTTTTCATTCTCAAATTGGTTTAACTCAGGAACTCCAATCGCCTCTTCTACACCAGACTCCTCGATTCCCATCAGAACATCCCAAGATGCCTGATTGCGGAATCGATCGACGCCTCTCGATACCTCTGAGTGGAAAGCCCGCTCTTTCGGATCCATCCTAGACCACTCAATAGAATTCCCATTTCCGCGAGATCCCCCTCCTTCCAGTAGCGAGCCAATGACTGCATGACTGGTTAGGGCGTTTAGACGAAGATTTGCAAGATTCCTAATCTGCGTCCTTATATTCGCCATTCTTCGAATTCCTGTTGATAGTCTGGCACTTCCCACACCCTCTCTTCGCATCCTATCGGCTTCCTGCTCAAGATGAATAACCAGGTGGACCGCACGATCCCAGAAGTCGGGAAAAGGGAGAGATACTGGGACCCTCTTCCCTCTTTGTTGCCGGGCAACTTCGAAAATAGCCTTCTCAATCCGGTCGAGCTCACTCGCTGAGAGAGTATCATGCTCATCCGTATCCACGCAACTTCCCCGACTCCACGTTCTGCAAACGCTCCTTGAACCATTCCTCTGACCCCCCTCCTGAAACAGGCTCGATTCCGTTGAACTCAAGTGGGGTAGCGTCCTCCTGATGGTGCAGGTGTACCCGAGTGGTCAAAGGGGGCGGGCTCAAGATCCGCTGCATAGTGCTTCGCAGGTTCGAATCCTGCCGCCTGCACCACATCATG
>Ga0208410_1000532_pt1 | contig 21918 bp, 25 predicted proteins | sample ETN02SmetaG_3_FD_185787 | JGI IMG/M metagenome (GOLD analysis project Ga0208410, IMG submission 185787) | Marine microbial and viral communities from oxygen minimum zone, Eastern Pacific Ocean - ETNP2014F10-02SV257 (SPAdes) (version 2) | ecosystem: Environmental > Aquatic > Marine > Oceanic ... | reverse complement strand
ATGCCTTTATGCTGATGAAGGTGGCCCTTCATGGCGGTGGCATCCCAAGGGTGGGCCAAGTGATAGGGTGACGAAAGTAGCAGTCGAAACTGTACAAAATGCTTTTGCGGATGGTGAGGAGCCCTTTTAATGGACAGTGTAATCGTACCTATTCTCAATGAGGAACTTACAATTTTATCGTTCGTTGTTCCAAAAGATTTTGCTAACCGTATCGAAATGAAAGCGGCAAAGATCATTGAAGGATTTGAAAGTCATCCAAGTGGAGAAATGGATCCGAATAATAAAATGATGCAAAGTATGTCGTTTGTTATCCAAACATCTTTTGATTTCTACGATAATTATATTGAAGAAGTTGATGAAGATTCACTCCCCGATATCGAAGAGTTTGAATGAGCAAATCTAAACAGAAGGGGACTGCTTGGGAAACCGAATGTGTTCGTTATCTCCAGCATTACACAGGCTCAGAGTTTATGCGTCTGCCCTTAGTGGGAACTAAAGACGTAGGGGATATCCGTTGTCTTGACCTACCTGAATTTGTATTTGAATGCAAAAACAGGAAGGATGCGCTCTCGTCTTTATCAGAAATAATGAAAGAAACAGAACAAGAAAGGGTTAATGCAGAAGCAGGCTTCGGTGCAGCTTTAGTTAAACGTCGGAACTTTGGGACCGGCGGTGCTTATGTTGTAATGGAGCTACACAATTTCGCCCAGTTGATTAAGGAGAGAATACATGGGAGAAGTAATCAAATTGGACCTGACACCAAAGAAAGAATTCAAAGATCTGAAAGAGATGTTGAACACTTGGTGGAAGGAACTTGAAAAGAAACCTTTTGGTGTTAAACCAGTAAGGATACGTCACATAGTTGAGACTGCTCATACAGCAGGATGGAGTATTAACGAATGCTATGAGGCTTTACAAATAACATGGGGATTCACAGAAAAAGCATTCGAGACTGCTTTACGTCGGATCGCTGAAGAAAATAAGCCTGTGCAAAATACAAGTAACGTTGCTAGTATCGAGAAGACTTTGCAGGGCATGGAACTAGATAAACGAGAAGCTCTGTCAATGGACGAAAACGTCAAAAGATTGAGAGAACTGAAAGAAAAAATCCACAAGGGCTAACCGAGTTGGGTTACTCGGTTAATGGGGTATCGGGAATTTTCCTCTCCTTTTCTTCCCGATACCCCGCCCTTAACACTCAGCGTGGTAAAATAAAGGGAGCATCGTGATTGGAGAATAGCGATGAACATAACAGTGGAAGAAATGCCTGCTCGAATTGTCGGTGGACCGACAGTCGAAGGATACGCAGTCATATGTGACCGAGCTATTCGAGAATGGGTTCTCAATAAAGATGAAGCCCACCGTATAGCTGAACAAATTAAAAAGGATTCACAAAATCCTGAAGATTACTAATGTTCATGGATGATCTCGGCCACATACGCTGGGAAAAAAAAGATTTTAAAAAGCACGGCACTCTAGCTAAATATTTAATCGGTGAATGCCGTTGTAAAAAATGTAAAGAACGTATCTTAAATACTGATTCAGAACGTTTATTAAAACCTAAACATTATTTTAACTAAACAATTTCAGGACGCATAGATGTATCAGTCAATCTCTCCCTGCTATAAGACCGACAGCGTTGACACTGGTAACTCTGGTAAGTCATTGTCCGAGTACGCCTCTTACCACGCTTTTGCAGCTTATTGCTGCCGCAGGTCGGACATGCATGTGAAGTTGCGTCGATCACGTTTCTATTGGGATGATTTGTAGCCCAAGGACGTAACCGTTCATAGACATCTACTAAAAGATCTACATCTTGTTTGGCATACTTCTTCATAGTTGCCCATGCCTTAGCATCACCCTTCATGCAACCTGCCCATGTTTGAAATCCTCCTGTGACTTCTTTCCCCCCGAGTCCAAGGTGTTCCCCGAGATGTCCAAGTCTGTTGCTATTAAATTTAAAATACCTACGTGCGATCTTTAATGTGTCAACTGTTTGGTAATGCGTAGTCGGCCCGAGATTGTGGTAAGCAAATCGAGCGTTAGCTTTCTTAATATCGAATGCGTCTGAGTTGTGACCTATAACTATGTCAGCTTCATCTAGTAACTGCCAGAGTTTATAGACAACATCAAAATCGTTCTCGGGATCTTCATTATAAAGATCAAAGTCATTCAACGATACAACATGGGTTTTCTTTTCATCTTCCCATTTGTATGAGAAACAAAGTATGTACCATTCTCTCGCATGATCGATGACATCTTGTTGCCATTGGCCCCACACATAACTCAGATTAGGTGCTGTTTCTATATCAAAAAATAGAACTTTAGCCATGTCCCCTGCGGCTAGTTAGGAACTGTTAAAAGCCGTGCTAATAGAGTACCTTCCCACCACGTTCCATCATCGGATAGTCGTTCAGGTTGCATCTCTAAGCGTTCTATAGTTACCGTTTCAGATCGGTTGCCTTCTTTGTAACTAATTGAGTTACCACTTTCCATCAAACCACGAAGTTTTGTAAAAGTTGAGCCTGCAGCTAACGCTACAGGTGCACCAGAGTTACGTGCTGTTAAAACATTTCGTTTCAAAACAACAGGCAAAATAATTTCGTCTATCCGTCGAGGAACAGCTACCGCTGTCAGTTGCCAGTCGTGACAAACAGGGGCTTTGGTTGCGTCACCCGCAGATCGAGTAATCGTAACTGTTAAGTCGTAAGAAATAGCAGTATTTATGTTGTCTGAAAAGGAAAAGCTCTCTGGGATACCGGTTTGTAATGACCCAGAAGAAGGAATAACCGAAGCAGTATTAGCTCCGTTCCGTGCAGTTAAAGTTATGGCACCAACAGGTGTAGTTGTTTCAGAGCCCAGCGTATAGGTGCCTGTTGCAGCGTTGTAATCCACACCCGATGCTGGATAAACTCGTTTAAGATTTTCGTATTGTGAACGATCAAGGTCTATGACACCAGACCGTAAAAGTTTGGGGACAACAGTAGACCAAGTTATTTCGCCAACTATTAGCGAGCCAGAAGCTACTCGTTCGTTGTTGTAGTGCTCTCGTTGTAGTACTGCATTACCCGAACTTTCGATACCCATAAATAATTTAGGAGAACCGGAGTTTCTGATTCGTGTTAAAGAAGTTATTTTATCTGAAGCTGTAGCTGACGCAGCAGAAACAAGATCGGTTGCGTAAGCAGGTACAAGTGTGTCGGTGAATGTTGCCAAGTTCGCTCTATAAGCAGTTCCGTAATTAGTGCCCCACCACATGAATTTTTCATCTGCTTCTAGTGCAAATGCTTCACCACCTGTATCTATAACAGGCCCAATTGTTACACCAGATGAAGTTTGATCTATTAATCCAAGACGAAAACCAAGGCTTGTAGCAATGCCAAGAACCCCACCATAAGCAAGTATCTCATTGATCGTTTCGTTGCGAGGTAAAGAAGCTGAAATAGTGGGAGTTGTTAAAGTTCCATCTGCCGCACTAACACCTACATAATAAATAGAACCAGAATGATCTGTATTAGCTGCAGCATAAATACCATTAGCTCCAGCAGTAACAGAAACCCATTGGCTAGAACTAATTGGTAAAGCGTAATCAAGAGATGATGATGCTTTTGCCCCACTTGAATCTAATTCAAATATTGAATTGTCATCTGCAGCGATGATGCGTCCTGCCACAATTTTTATAAGATTCGGGCTTAAAGAACCAAAAGAACTAGTCGAACCTGAACCTATTGTCGTTTTTTCTGCAGTTATTGAGCCATCAAAACCTATATATACGTCAGTGCCGTCACTTGTAAGGCTGGTAATGGTGCCACCAACAGTTATTCCTGCACTTGCATTCCAAGTTGGAGAAGAACCTTCAGGATTTGCTGTCCAAAAAAGTTTGTTGGCTTGCCCAACGTAAATGTATTCATTTCCAGATGAATTAGTTACAGCTAACGTGAAAATTTCACCTGTTGTGAATGAAGGTGTGTTAGTGCCATCTGGGGATTCGGTTATAGGGAGTAAAGTGATTTGTCCTTTAGTCCAAATGTCAATTCCTGAAGAAGAATAAAATCTTTTTCTATCGGAATCTTCGTTGTCTAAATAAAGCTGTCCTGCCCCATACGACCAGTCTGTTTGTGAGCGAACCCACGCACCAGTGGTATCTAAAGTATTCTCGCCAGCTTCTCGACTGTTGTCTCGCTGTTGACGAGACACTGGAACCGTTGTACGACGATACTGAGTAGTGTCAACTAAATAAGAGACACCATCTAGTTCAACTGGCAACGATTCAGCGTTAAAACTCACGACCAGTACCGACCCCAATTACCAACTGGTCTACCTGACGAGTTGTCTTTAAGATTTTGAGGGTACATAGCTGCTAATCGTGCTGATTCAGCTTCTAAACGAGCCCTTCTGCGTCCCATTAGATCTCTAAAAGACGCTGAGATAGCTCCGGGGGGAACTTCTTCTGCCATTCTTGACGTTCCTTCAGCATCTAAAAACTCTCGACGTATAGGACGAGTGGTCATTAATGCCATAGCTGCTCCAAGCGGAGGCAAATCATAAGCGGTTGACGAAATACCGATAGATGACAAAGTAGTAGTTCCATCAGTTACTGAACCGAATGGAGATTTATAGAGAACTGTTACTTTTTTACCGGGCCATGCTGCTCCGTAAAGTATGAGAGCCATGCCGCTAGAAAACGTAGCTGTATCTCTATTTCGTTTTAATTTCCAAGAACTAACTACTGGTTCTCTGGCTTCTACTCCAATTTCAGCGTATGTCACTGAGTAAATTGATTGAACATCTTCGTTTGTTAAACCGGCAAGATCGTAGCCATCGACAGGAGCGTTGTATGTAAAACTTGTCGTTTTCATTTGGAATAAACCAGAATTTGGTGCAGAAAGATCACTTAAATCATGATTTAAAGCATCGATAATACGATGTGTAGGAAATTTAGGTGATACACGAACGATTGAATTGACCGCATGTCCAGTCGCAGAAGCTGTTGAGCCTCCATAACCCCTAAGAACATTCACAGTTGTGCCATCTACTGAAGTGACATACATCAATTCTTCATTTATTTCTATAATGACACCTTTTACGATCCCTGAATTAGCAGCCTCGCTAATAGTAAAAGCAGTACTTGTATCGTTTGTAACAACAGGAGCAGAAACAAGTAAAAGTTCTTCAACATAACCAGACAAAAGCATGTCTCGGGTTTCGTCAATCCATATTTGTGCGGTTGTCATTAGCTACTCCCAAGAACGTCATTCAATGCACGCTCTTTACGTTTTTTTTCAGACTTTGGCCCTTCAAGAAGAGTACCCGCTTTAATTTCATGGGGAGTTAAGGCTTCCCGTTCCATTTTGGCAGCGCCGTCAATGCTCTTAGGCTGAATACCTTCAGATCGGAGGCGTTTATAGGCTGCCATATCCCTTTCTTTGTCTCTTTCTTTAGCTTTACTCCCAGACCAATCGATCGCTTTTCCATCATGCATACCTCTTGTTGGTGTAGCTGATGCAGAGATGTGTACTTCACCGAAGTATTTGCGAACTACTCCCTTGCAAACATCACAAACTCCATCGTAGGTTTCATCAAACCCGTGACGGATCTCGTGGCTTAAGCCACAGTCGAGACATCGGTAACAATAAATTGGCATTATTCTGGTCCTGCGTTAAATGAATAGCCAGCAGCAGCTAAAACGGATACTTCTGTAGATGTTAAATCAGTTGGGCTTTCATGTCCCCCATATATCCAACGAGTAACAGTATCCCAATCTGGTGGTAAATATGCTTGAACGGTTGTGCCATTTACTATAAATATATTTATTCCTTTTTGCCCCGGAGCGAAATGTCTCATAAGAGCATAAGCAGCAGGTGAACTATCTTGTGGGTTTATAGCTCTTGGCAACGTATTTTCGGTAGGCATAACTAACCGCTCATACATTTCTATTGTGCCAATTACAAAATCTATAGCTATAACTGCTGGCGTAGCAGTAAAGTTTGCACTAACTGTAGGTGAAGGTATTGCTGCACTAGCAGAAATAACTCCCGGTGTCGCATCCACAGTGACGTAGAGCGAGTGGCCGGGGAACGTCGCCGCAGTCGCCACTGTAGCCGGTGTAGCGACCGCTGAGATTGCTGCCGCAGGCAGGGTAGCTGGAACTTGTATGCCAGCGTGTACGACGATTAGGTTGGCAGTAACTGTTGAAACAATTACTACCGGACAGGCAACCGTTGATGGAGTAACTGTTGCCGGGACCGACGGGCCAGCCGAGAACGTCGTCGTAACACCGATTGTGGCCGGTGTCGCAATCGCCGCCACAGTAAAGCCAGTATCGGTAGGCTGAGAATAGCTAACACCCGACTGGCTGTAATCCACCAAGATACGGTTGTCTGGTATCGAGGTGTCACGTTCGTTGTAGTCGAACCCGGTCTTGTTATAGTCATAACCTGCGCTATACGCTACGCCACCCGGACGTTTTGGTGTGTAAACATATGCAAACGTGAGTGACAAATCCGCTGAACACGCAACCGTGCTAGCAGATATTGTCACATCACGTTTTACATAAGTGAAATTGGGTTCGTTGTACTGAATCCCTGATTGATTGTAGTTATAAGTACCCGGATATTGTGGGGCGTAGTCGAACCCCGGCTCTTGATATTCAATCTCGTCTTTGTTGTAAGGATTGACAGCAGGTGGTGAAGGCACCGGGAAGCCTCATCTTTCTAGCTGGTAATTGCTGCTGTTTCTGGATCTCCCACTTTTCTGGCAGCAACAGCCTTACCAATAGATACAAGGGCCGCAACACCGGCGACCTTCAATGAGTCAGACCAATCTGGTCCGGGCACTGCCATCGCAGCTACCCACGCCTGAGCGAAGGTAGAGATAGCACGCTCTAATGAATCTTTAATAAAACGCTGGTTGAACAACTTCTTGTCTCCGTATCTGCATAGCCGCCCAAGTCTTTGGACCAACTACGCCATCTGCAACAAGCCCTTTGGCTCGCTGCCATTGTTTTACCTTGGCGAGTGTACCACGCCCGTATATTCCGTCGGCTAAAGCTCCTACTACTCGTTGAACATGGACAACTGCTTGGCTCCGAGAGCCTTTGCGTAGTGTTCCGGGGAACTGGACAAGCCCATCCTCTGGTTCCTTAGGTAAAGTCATTACAGGAATGCTTGTGACCATGCGTCGTTGAATCATTCCTCGAAGCTCACTCATTGAGAACGAGGGATCAACCTTACGTGAAGTCCATTCTTTGTGGCCTATCACAGCACAGTCAGGGTTCCATTTATGCCCGTCGCACAGAAAGGCGCACAACTCTACGAGTGCGTCCATCTGAGCCTCGGGTATATCTTCTCCCAACCCGTCATTAATAAGAGAAACACCTATTAAACGAGAGTTAGCGCTGATCTTACCGGGACTTGTAGCGTCCCCTACTACCGGATTGTTCTGCTGCATCCGTGTCAACACAGCTTGTAAGCCTCGGCCAGCGTGGTTAGCTTTCACGTTCTCAGCCGTCAACTTGACAATGACACCATCACGTTTGATGATGTAGTTGTATAGAGGTCCGGGTACCTTGTTGACTCCTCGTACACACATTGCGATCACGTTGTCGGGATCTGCGTTGCGGTTTGAGGCAGTGTGGTGGACGACTATGCCGAATGGTTTGAGTGGCCGTCCGGTGTTGACTTTGCCGGGTGCGTCTACGAGTTTCATTCTGGTTCAGGAGCAGGGGATTTCTGGTCCCAGTCCTCAATCAGATCATCCCACCACCAAGTATTAGGTGGTTCGCCATAGCCATCTGGGTAAGGTTTGTCGGCAGGTGGACCCCACACATAGTCAGCATCTAACACCCAGCCATTATGTGGAGATGCAGGATAAAACAATCCAAGAGGATAACCGTCTGCTTCTGGAACAAACGTCGAACCAATAGATGCCCAATTTTTTCGGATGTTATGTGCGGTTTCGTACCACCCAGACCACCCTAAATCTACAGGAGTGCAGTCATCTTCAAATACGGCACGATTAACCACAATGTTGTTTTCGTCTACTTGTGCAAAAGTTCTCATCAGCTATCCATCCGTTAAGTAACGCACGATCAGCACACCAGCTTGGGGATTTTGGTTGTGGTAACCTGCGCCTCGCCCATAAGCACTAGCAGGAGGATTTTGGTCACTATTGCCTCCATCACCACCGCTACCATATACATTGCCATCTAACCACGTATAACCAGCGACACCTTCTACGCTGCCAGCCGTGTTCCCACCGCCACCACCGCCACCGCCACCTACGTTGTTATAAGAGTTGAAACTTCCCCAACCATTACCTGCCTGATGGGTACTCCAAGTACCTCCACCGGTACCGGTACCAGAACTGTAAGTTTGTTGGCCGTAGCCGGGACCGCCAGCGCAGTAGCCGTACCACACACCGCCTCCACCGCCTGCTCCACCTGCACGCTGGTAAGGAGTTACCTGACCGGCGTTAGTTCCCGATCCGCCAGCAAAACAGGAACCCCAACCGCCGTAACCACCGTAGCCTCCGCCACAGGCATAAAGATTCCAGCCAGCTATATTAATAATGGTGTCACCACCATTATCGTCAGATGACGTATCGCCAGCATCGCCAATAGTCAAAGAATATGTACCGGCTTCTACTTCGATTCCAGAACCAGCAAGAACGCCGCCGCCACCAGCACCGCCAGTGTTACTGCCACTTAGCGCTCTAGTGCCACCGCCGCCACCGACTAATAGCAAATCAATTTCGCCGCCAGTAACACAAGTAACCGTCCCACTTGACGCATACGTCACATAAGTGTAATCACCGACAATAGAGCTAGACCCACCAGAAAATTCCACTGGGGCACCACCACTACCGGCGGCTCCCATTATTGCGGCTTTACTCGATCCGAACGGCATAACAATCCTCAGCTAGTGATAGCAGCGATTTCGTCGTCAGTTAAACCAAGATCTTTAAGTTTCTGGTTACCTGACGCTTTATCCGTAGCAGTTTTCTCAGCCGCAGCTTCTTGTGCAGCCGCTTCCTCTTTGTGACGAGCAGCCATAGCTTCAGCTTCAGCGATTTCTTCTGCGGTATAAGGGACAAATCGTTCCTCACCGGTAGAACAATCAACTATCAATTTATTCATTGCCGACATTAGGCAACCTCATTCCGTAATCCGTAAAGCCAAAATGTTGAACCGACACCCCAATAGGCACCGCTAGATGGCACTAAATCAATTTCGTGGACATTAACCGTGCCTCCGGTAACATCCATCGCCCCACCACTAGTGCTTCCTCGATTAAGCGAGGTGCTGCTGTAGTTTGAACCAAAACTATTACCAGACATAGACCAATAATTCACTACATCGCCACGGTCAGAGCTTGCGCCTCCGTAGCAACCATAGATGTTACAGAATCCGCCGCCTGCAAAACCATTCGCACCCCCAGCGTTATAAGCATCAGCACCCTGAATTAAACTGCCTTTGAATCCAGCATAGTTATTTCGTTGCTGGTTGACGTTCGTGTCGGTACTGGCGCTATTAGCCGGTGACCAAAACCATTGAGAATAGTAGTAGTTACTTGTGACGTTATTGATATAAATTATTAAGTCATCGCTATAAGTGGAATATTCAGAAAATGCTGTCCACACCACACGAAGAACATCGTAATTAGTACCAGAACTAGATGTTGAAGCAGGCTGAATCGAGCTAAACGTCACACCGCTAGTCGAGCCACTCGAAACTGTTTGTTTTTGTATCGCTACCCAGTTGCTCATTATGGTTCTCCCCATCCGAATACACGCAAAGTGCAACCAGTTTGCATATTGTTCCCACCCATATTGACACTGATTTTGTTTATAGCTTCAGTCCACGGGAAACTACCTGTAGATACGAGCATGTTATTCCCAGCACCAGTTGTGGTCGTTTCATCTATAGTACCGCCGTAAGAAGTCCATTGCTTTTTTCTAGTTGTGCTGGCATAGCCATAAACATCTAATATCGCTATGCCCTGTACATCATATGGGCTGAGGCCGTTGTGTTCACCAAAATAAAAGCTGTCAGCAGATCCCTCATTACCAGTAGTCCACGGGTAAGAACCAGCGGTTCCACTAGCTATCATCATCCCAAACTCATAAAGACCTTCGCCTACGCCGCCGCCCTTATCGTTAAAACGACCCAGCCAATAACCGGGATTAGCTGTATGGTATCCGGGGCCAGCAATAATACATTGCAAATGTGCATAGGAGGCCGGGATATTCTCGACCTCTAACGCAGTGGTGGTGTTGTTGGGAGCCTGAGCTTCACCAATTAATTCGTAAGTCATTTCGTTCCCCCAATCCCACACAACGTAAAGTGCGAACCGGCATAAAAGTTGGTACTGGAGCTATCAGGGGCAATGGAAATAGTTGTTCCCGAAGTGTTGCCACTGCTACCTACCGCAGCACTTATGTACCAAGAAAAAGAATTAGGGACACTCGAAGAATGCTGTCCCAAAGCGCCCCTATGGAAATTATCATCTTGCCAATTTGGGAAATATATCCATCCCCCAGCAGATTGGGCATACCAATCTGCGCTGGAGGGATAGCTTCCACCTGAAACCCACGGGGCATTATATGTGTATTCCTGAAAGGCACCCATATTTTGTCCAGACAACCAGCTATGAGTATGGAAGTTGGTGTCAGTGGAATGAGTAGTACCTGAATACCACAGATCTTGCCAGTTGTTTCCGGAGGAACTCCCTACCACAAAATATTGCAATACAAGAGTCCGATAGGTGCTCGCAATCGAACTAACATTTGTAAAACTGACTGTGTTTGTATTCGTTGAAAGCGTCGTTGTATACAGAACATCTAGTGTTTGACCACCGCCACCACTCCCGGCAGCACCTAAGACTGTTGCTTTAAATGCGCCTAGAGGCATCAGTAATCCTTATGCGAAATCTTGGCCAGCTACAAACCCAAACCAACGAGTACCACCATCAACAGTAGTAAACGCTAGAACATCAAACTTGTCTGCCGTAGTCGTCAAAGTCGGAGCAGTAGCAGCAGCCCACTTAACCGAAGCAGGCCACGTAGCGGTACGAGAACCCGTACCATCTTGTTCCAAAATCAAAGTAAAGGAACTTGAATCACCAGTAGCAACCGGATTCGAGAACGTAAAGGTGCAGTTATCAGTCAACTGGACATGATGCACGTTACCGTCATTCAAATCAATAGTCGCTGCCGCACCAGACGCAGCGTTCTCTGCACACGTTTCCGCATAATCCTTATGCGTAACCGCTGACATGATCTGGTCCGCACCAACAACAGCGCCGGAAAGAGTTGCACCAGCAATCGTTGGGCTCGTAATCGTGTTCGACCACGCTGTCGTGCCAGTACCAGTGTGCGTGAGCACAGCATTCGTTGATGCCGAAGCAGCAGGCGAAGCACTAATCCCTAGCTTTGTTTCTACAGCAATCAAAGCAGTAGAAGCAGCAGCATGTACCTGATCGTGCTCAAAACCTGACGCATCTAAGTCAGTAGTTGAACTTGGAGTTACCTGCGTTGAAGTTGTATCAAGAGAGGTTGGATAGTTTGACGTTGGCATTATTGCTCCTATGGAACCAGATCAAGGGTGAAAATACCAGATGCATTCCACTGAATCTGGAATGTGCCTGACGTTGTACTGAAATCTCCCCCGAAATCTATGTAAGCAATCAGACGGTCGTTCGTCACCGTGTCATCATAGATAACTCCGGCTCGTACATTCGACAACGTAGAACTCGTCCACGATACATCTGCTGCATCCCACTTGATTGTGCCCGTTCCGTCAGAACTACTGCTCATAGTGACACTAGTAAGAGTCTCGCCACCGGCTGAATAACCAGTACCAGAAACTTCATTTGTTACATCTGATTTATTTGTATGAGTTTCAAAGTTTGGCGTGTAAGAAGCTGTCACCAACATGCACTTAAACGTGTCATTGTCCATGTCGAGAGCGAGGTCATTCTTCAACGCAGCTTCGAAAGTCTCAACATAAAGACCACTAGCCATTAGTAGAACCTGTTCCTTGGATCGGTTTTGGCCTAATTGTTACATCACCGTTTGGTTTTTGCATTCTTCTTCTTCCTTGCGGCTGCAGCAGCCTTCTTACCTTTAGCGGTATAAGGATACTTCTTTCCATTAACAATAGGCATGATTAAATGATAGCAGAGGTGATGGAGGGGCCGGGGAAAGGGGGAAAACCCGACCCCTCCAAACCTCTATGGCTTTAACTAAGCGTTATCGCCAATACTGGAAGATGCTTCCACACGTTGCAGGCATTCCTCACGGAAGCGGCCATAGCCAACGAGGTGGTACCAACCAATTGGATTGAACCGACGCAAAGTATCAGTCACGGGACCAACAACAATGCTTGGATCAGAACCAAATCCGGGGGCACGAGAGAATGCCTTAGCGACACCCTGTCGTCCACAGATAAGTGTTTGGTAAACATCAACATTACTTGTACCACCGTCTGCGATTAGACCTGCACGGGGGTTTTCAATGTATTCGATGCCGTTGAAAGTGCCAATCGAACCTGCACGGATCGGAGCACCTTCTTGGTACAGTTGGTACTGGATAACGTCAGTTACCGCTGTGTCTCCACGAAGATCGTAGGAAACATCAGGGTGAATGATCGCCATATAGTTACCATTGTCCCAACCGGGAGCGTTACGGCTACGAAGCTGTGCGACGGCTTTACGGCCTTCGGCAGCGGTGTAGTTGTTTGCATCGGTAATTGCGCCACGGCTTGTTTGTCCGACATACGTTACGTTTGTGCCAGCATTGGCAACATCCGAAACGATTTTGTCCATCGAGTCAGCCATGTTGTAACCAACAATGTTGGCTGCATCAGAGTCAACATTGAGGAATGAGGTTCCACGCACCTTAGCGGTGGTGATAACAGCGTTACCATACTCAGCAAGAGTTACGGTTACTGCGCTATCAGTCAACGCAACAGCAGTTACATCAGAACCTTCAGTAAGGGCCGATGTTGCTTGTGCCATGTCAGCGTAGAACGTGAATTGTACACCCGAACCGTTATGGCTCTGGGCTGTTGACCTGACATCAGCGACCATTTCGAAAAGAGGCTGCGAACGCAAAGCAAAGTACGCAACCTGATCGAACGCCGTTTTTACCTGATCGTCAAGTGTTGAGGTGGTTGTATATGCCACTTGAAGTCCTTAAGTCGGACCCCATTGGTTAGCGAATCAGGCGGTTGCACCCCATAAAATGCCTTCAGATTCCATCAAAGCACGCAACTCATCTTGATTTGTTGTCGCTTTAATTCGTTCTTCGAGGTCGGGTGAAACAACAGGATCTCCACCTTCACCGGCTGCCTGAATACGTTGTTCTGCTGCTAATGCATCATTCATTACGTTTGGTTGAGGCATAGGCGAATCTTCGCCTATAAAACCTGCTGCCATAGCTTCCTGCCGGATAGATTCAGCATCAAGTTCACCATCATAACCTTTAACGAAATATTTGACACGAGCATCATCAGGGTCGAGCCCTGCTGAACGAAACGTATCCCGACGTTGATAAGATTGGAGTTCCGCTGCCATTGAAGCTGCTTGATTCTCAGCTTCTTTAGCACGATTCTCTAAATCTCGTCGCCAATTCGGTTTTGATTCAGTTGAACTGCCAGAAATTTCACTGTTACCAGTGGAGTCATTGTCTGTCATATGTCACTCACCTGCCTAAACACATCCTCAGCGGTGGTACTTCGGATGGAAGTGTTGCACGGCGCACCTCGAAAGGGCCGAACAGCAATTACATTTATACTTCATAAAGTTATCTAATGCAAGTTTTAAGTGGCTTCGCCCATACCTGTAACACCAGCCGTTGAAGCCATTAGCCCAGATTTACCGCTAAAAGGAGCGGCTCGACGTTCCCGTCTTTGTTGAACAGCTTCAGCACTCGCCGGATCAAGATTAAATGCCCCACGAGTTAAAGTGCCACCACTCATGGTTTCTTCACCTAGAAGATTATTTGTTAATCCACGAAGAGGAGTTAAAGTCGAAGCAATTTCCCGCTCTTGAACATTAGCTCGACCAAGTAATTTTCCAACATCTTGTCTAACAATATCCGCTGTCTTTGTATTTAATGCTTGATCGGCACGTACGGCTAAACCAATATCCGATAGTTCCCGCCTAGCTGCAACAATATTTTGTGTTTTTGTATCATCAAGATAAAGAGCAGTTATATCGCCATCTGACCAGTCATGTATATCTCGTAACATGCGAATTGTTTCTGGGTCTGCTAAATTTTTAGCTCGTTCTGCCGACGTAACTCTTGCCTGCCATTCAGAAGCAGAAACATCGTTAGCAATTAACTCTGTAATCGCAGTTTGATCGACAAAACCATCAGGTATACCCGATGCGTTTGCTATTTGTTGAAAACTACTTTCAAGACCTACATATTCAGTTTCCGACAAAAAAGGTAAACCCTGTTGTAGCCGTAATTGTTGTGCAGGAAAACGTTTATTGTATTCTGGCTGCATACGCAATTGCGGAAGAATCATTGAGGCTGGTACATCATCCATAATCATGTCGTAAACAAACGGCATCATTTCTCCAAGACCAAAAAAACTTAAATACTCTGCTGCCATCCCAGCAGCAGTTAAGTTTTCTTCACGTTGGCCAAATAACGCTGGGACATCAGCCAATTGCCATGTCCCTTGTCTAAAGTCAAATGGTGCAGTATCACGGTAAGGATTATTCCAACCCATCGCATCTGGTGTTTGAGGGTCATAAGCAAGCCCCTCATTAATGTCATCAGTAGCAGCATTTGGGTTTACAAAAAATTGGTCTGCTATTTGGTCAAATTCATTACCCGGATCTATAACAGGTATACCCGGAGTTACTCCACCAGTAGTGTCATCATCGTCATCTTCACCGCCGCCATCGGTAGTGTCGTCATCGTCCTCTCCACCTGTGCCGCCGCCGCTAGATGTGTCGTCAGGTAAAGAAAAGAAAGGCTCCTGTTCTGGATAATCGACACCTAAAGAACCAGCATCAGCCATTCCCCAAGCATCAACAGCAGGGTTCTGTACGCCTAAACCTTCTGGATCAAGAATTTGTGGGCCGATAGCATTAATAACTGCTGCTGTAAGTGGTCCTACAACACCATCCGGCGACAAACCATGCGCTTGTTGAAAACCTTTAACAGCAGATTCAGTACGAGGACCAAATTTACCATCCCACTCTTCAGGTGATTGGGGAAACAATATTTGCTGTAACTGATACACAACATCGTTGTCGCTACCACGTTTAAGCATTTCTTTATCAGCCATTACGGTGTCGCTCCCATTCCTGCGCCCATGTAATTAAGAAGTTGACCCATTTCAGCTAAGGCATAACCACTTTGTTGGTACTCACCACTACGTTTAATAGCTAATTTAAATTCTTGAACTGACAAAGGGCGATCTTGTTTAGCTGTTATATTTTGTGGTCTGCCAAACGGATCTAGCGGGAGATACTCACCCGGCGTACCCGGATCCCCCATTTGTATTTGATCCATACTGTTTCCACCACGTTGTCTGTAATAAAACAAGTCAGTTAAATCACCAGTTAAAGCAGCTTGTCCCATTGAGTAATCACGACCGTTCCATTCTGCGGGACGGCCAAGCATTCTTTGGACTATCGGGTCGTACTGGTTCAAAAACTCTATTGTGCTGCCACCTGCATCATAAAAGTCAGCTAAATAGGGGTAAAGCAAACGAGCTTTTTCTCGGAAAACTTGGCTAATGTTTTGTACTGGAACTTCGCCAGTAAAAATACGTTTCGCTAACGCACGCTCTTCCGTAGGTGACATCGAAATCAGGTAACTATTTGCAGATGATCGCATAGCTGATTTAATGTTTGCGATATTCCCGGCGGGTGATGTTGCTGTTGAAAAGAAAACGTCGCCTTGGCTACTTTTTTCACCGTCAACTACTTCACCGCTAAAGAATCTAATGAATTTGTTTTCATCCCAATCATGGAAATATCCAAGTTTTGCTGCGTCCCATACCGCTTGCTCTGGAGCTTCAAAACCTTCTCTTTCCATAAGATCCAGAAGCGTGTCATAGTAAGGCTGTACTTTGCCTTTCCGAGCACCAGTCCATGTATCTGGATCTGCGCCCATTCCTTGTGAATACCATTCAGCGACTCGTGTCCGAACGGTTGAAGGCGTGTTTTGGTACCAAGCTGTGCGTGGAAGCCAAGTATCAATCCATTGAGCGATTATTTCAGGAGGTTCATCGCCTTTAAGCGACGATTCCATAAAAGAAATAAAATCGTATTCTTGCCCAGTTCTAGGATCAAATACTTTTGCGTCAGCACGGCCACGTAAAAAGCCAAGAGCCCCAGCTATTTCACCGGGAGCATTTACAAGTTGTCCTGTAGGATTAAAAGTAGCAAAATCACCAGCAGCCCAAGGGTCGAAACCTTCTGGATTGCCACCTGTGAATTGTTCTGTCATTACAGTTTCTTCGTCGTCACTAACTTCTTGGAAAGAAACTTCTTCTCCCGTTACAAAAGAATCTCCGCTTACAATTTCACCAAGATCATTCCAAATAACAGGACCGCCACCAGAAACAAACGAAGCAGGTTCCCCGGCTATCGATTCATAATCCGGGTAAGAATATTCTCCCGGTTCGAATTGTCCAGAAATATTAGGATCAACCGGAATCCCCGGCTTTAAACGCCAAAAACCATTAGCATCTTGTTCCGCTATTTTTTGTGTCTCTGGGCCAGCCAAACCATCAACATCGAGCCCTCCCATTAATTGGACAAGCCCAATGTTCGCTTTTTCTTTACCAACTATAAGAGGATCAGTCCACGTTTTACGTCGCAACGTATCCCAACGAGGTTCGTTTCTATTCCAAGTATCAGGCAAAACTGAATTAGCTACATCAAAAGCTCTAGTTGTTCTAGCTTCCCAATTCGCGCCCTTATAAGCAGCCCAATGATTAAAAACTCCGCTTTTGCCGCTTCGTTGTTTACGAACAGCGCCACCTTTAGTTTTTAAAAACCCAGAAAGCGCTACTGCTAACGCTTTCATGTTCCCTTCTAACGAATTAAACGCTTGACCTTTCGATTCATAGCCCGGTCGTTCCCAAATTACATCACCTATAGAACCAGCTTTTGCTGTTGGATCTCTATTTATTTGGAATATGCCCCACGAATCTTCAACTCCGAGATTCTTATTTCTTCCGTTTAAAGCAATCTGCCCACTTTTCCAAGGATGCCCGTTTTCGCCATAAGCAATAGCTAAAAGGTCAGTTAGATCTGTTCCTCTAACTCCAATATTGTAAAGAGCTATAGCTACGTCTTTTTCGGGGACTGTGGAAGCCGCACTCCAATTTTCATTTTCGTCAACAAACTTAGCCATAATCAGCCTCTCGCCAAATATGCTGTCAAAACTCTATTAAGCACATTTCCTTGATGAAATTTTAACTCTTCTTCGCTAGCACCCGCACGTAAACCTGATTGGACACCTGCTGAAAGTTCGCCAAACTTAACTCCACCCGGTTTCAAATTTGAAGGACTTTCATTAATTTCAGTTGCAAGGTTTAAACCCATACGAACAAGACTTGGATCTGCTGCTCTACCAAGATTACGCCACGACCAATCATTCACTGTTTGTGTAATTGATTCAGTTGGAACCGAAGCAAGATACCCAGCAGTTATTCGAGCTTGGCGAATAAACGATTCAAAATCATCTATTTGAGCTTCTTCAGTATCGAACATCCCACCGGGACGACCCAACATAGGAATAAATTTGCCTCGGGCTTCGCCTTCAATACCTGTTTCTTCTAAGTTCGTTGGGTCAGAAACACCAAAAACATCTTGTAGTTCTGAACCATAATCTGCTGCTGCTTTTGTTAAAGCAAGTCTTACAGCATCATCAGTAAACACTTGGTCAGGGTCAAGCAACCATTGCACTCCTTGTGCAGATTGGTCATCCATGAATCCTAAAGCCAAAAGACTCGTAGCAAATTCTCGTTTTTGATCTGTTTCTAACGCTTCATAATATGCAAGAGCATCATCTATACCAAAAACAAATTCGCCTTCTTCGATTTGCACTTCTGCTTCAGGACCCCACGCTTCTAAACCTTGTGGAGTATCTTCACCCGGAGCTAGTAATTGGTAATCTACACGCTCCATTTCTCCAACAGCGTCTTGTGCGTAACCCATTGAGTGTGCTCTTTGAGCAGAAATAGGAACCATTATTGATGCATAACGAGCATTCATGGCACCAAGAGCACGACCCGCTGAACTGTCAAAAGGCGGGGTGAGAAGATCATTGACTCGTTGATCGTCCCAATCAGGGTGTGCTTTTTTGATTTGTTCAGCAGTTAAAGTTTTATAGCTGGGGGTTTCGGCAAATAAGCCTCGTTCTGTCAAACTAAGGTTGCCGTAGAAAAGCGGCATTTTTTGTCCTAAGACATTCCCCATATCGTAAAGATCGATAATCATGTCAAAATCACCGGGATAAGCCAGTTCTTCTGTCATCTCTAATTTTTGATCTTCGGTTAAACGTTCAAAACCTTCTAATTGTTTTTTTATTTCTGCTATCTCTTTACGAGCAAGTTCTGATTCATCATCTTCTCTTAATCGGGCAGCGCCAAATCCAAAAACATTTATAGGAAACGGAGCGCCCATTAAAATATCAGGAAGCCCCGGCTCCCATCGAAATCCTCTAGGATCAACATTCGACCTGTAAGGCATAATGCCTTGTGTCACACGCACATAATCCAAAATTTCTGGATCGTCCGAAATCGTTGCTTGAATCATTAAGTCTGCTAATTCAGAAGTACTGCCGCCCATAGACAAAGCGTCAAAAAGCGCCCGAGATACTGGGTCAACGGAAACAGGTGTTTCATATGAATCTGGATCCGTAACGCCTTTATATGAAAGAGCTTTAGTCCGTTGCCGTGCTGCAGAATTTTCGTTTTCTTCTTCATCAGCCATTATGCTAACTCGACTTTATTTTGATTCATCATAGGAAAATTCCAAGGAAAATTAGTAGGTACAACTGTTTCAATTTTGCTGAAGTAACGATCGTAAATATCTACGAAGTCAGGTCGCAAACGCAATTCTATTACCCCTTCATGCCAAGCACGTTTAAGGTCTGCGTTACCTTCATAGCTGAGTTTCAAAAACTCTAAATCTCCGCTGTCTTCCGCTCTTGCTTTCATAGAAGACGCAACAGAGTCATGCAAATCAACGAACCGTTGGATAAACGGCCATTCTGGTCTGTAATCAAATGTTGGGTCAGAAATTACTGCTCTAAATCCTTGCAATATGCGTGCCGCTGTATACGGATTATTTGGTTCTAAATATTCTCGATACCAAGCAGGGTTTTCCCTACCATTAGCTACAGCAGCCGCCCGCCTAAATTGTAAAAGTTCTGGATGAGCTTGTATGTCACCTGATTCGCCTAACCGTATTTTTGCATTTAGCTCATCAGTAACGTGGTCCATGACTTCATTCCATGTTTTCCAACCACGAGTCTGTTGAGCACCTTCATAAATATCTCTAGGCGTTAAATTAATCCGGCGTCCTTCTTCTAGCTCTTTCATTTGTGTCGCTTTACTAAAGTTAAAACGAACATCGGCTGCGCCAACTCGACCGATAATAAAACCACCAATTTCAGGCCAAGCATCAGCAATTTCTTTATGTCGCAAATATCCTCGTTGGCCTTCTAAGGTCGCTGTTGCTACTCTTGCAGCCGCAGTTTGCCGTCCGGTGACAACCCATAAATCTGCATGATTATGTAACAGCCATGTATCTGCTGCATCCACACCATTTTCTTTAAGAACTTCGTGATACTGGTCAATAATTTGCCAATGCGGTGATTGCATCCTGAATGAGAAGGGAAGATTCAAAGCGCCAAAAGCACGGATCATTAAAACTTGATTCGTTCGACGTGCTACTTCATCTTCAAAGATGCCCCAATCAGATTCATTATCAACAGTATCGCCACCTGCTTCATATTCAGCAGCAAGATCCATTGTGATACGCAACATTGTTTTTGCACGTTCAGGAGTATCTAATCCAAGACCTCCAGTGTAAGAACCTGCTACGGCTCGTTGCCAAGGAGAAGTAGAAGCTGAAATAAATCGTGAAAGTGAACGTTGCCCTTCGTAAACACCAAAAGGTAATATCCAATCAACTGCATCTTCAAGCTCTGGGTTAGCTATTACTGCTTCAGAAACCGGATAACTGATAAGGGGGCCGACACCCGGAAGGCCACCAATCATTGAGGCAGATTTAATATTAAAATTAACAGCGGTGTCTGCAAGAATTGATGCTTTACCAAATAACTTTACGTTTGCGCCATGTTGCCATTCATACTTTAAAATATTTGGCAATCTAAATACAGATAACTTTGTACCTTCATCATCTTCTGCATCTAACAAACGCCAGTTGCGAACAACTTGGGCAATCATTAAAGGATTATCAACTGCTATACCGCTCCAACGGGTAACAACTTCTTGCCATGCACCAACGAACGGCATCATGTTTGAAGCTATTTCTTCGAATCTGCCCCGCTCTGCAAGATCGTATAAAAGATCTTTGGTTTCTTGCATAGCAACTACTCGTGCTCGATTTTCAATTTGTTTTACTGTTGCACCTGTCAATCTAAAATTATTAGGGGCATCTTCAAGACCACCAAGTTGACGTGCTACTTCACGTTGGTAAACAGCATTAAACACGGTGCTTCTAGTTAAAGCATCTGTTGGCATTGTGCCGATATTTTCAAATGCGTTATCGAGCCAACCCATAACACGCACTTGCAATACTTTTTTATCAACAATGTCTTGGAAAGATGCGTCAGCTACTACTTTCCCAAAATCATTTGTATTTGCTGCTTGACGAACTTCCTCTACGTTTCCGTTAAACCGTCTTTCTATAACAGGAATAACATCCCGCACCCATTCGATTTGTCCACCCGCCGCTGCTTTTTTACGCAAGTGAGCAAACTCGGGAAGATCAGGTATATACCCGTTCATTTCAACACGAATTTTTTCAATGTGATTTCGTAGCGCTATTGGATCAGCAAGATCAAACCCGAAAGCATCTCTTACAATGCTTCCCTCTGTCTGCATAAACCGAAATATTTCTTCGTCGGTTTTGCCTTCCCAAAAGAGCCGCATGAATTTTTGGAACGGTCCATCTGCATCTCCCTTAGGTAACCATTGCCTATTAACTGTGTCGTTATAAGCCTTAGCGAACACTGGACGTTGCTGAGTATCAAGAACATCGTATTGTTCACGGGATCTTTGACGGTTTGTACGACGCTGAACAACAGATGTGCCATCCCAAATTTGCCGCATAGAGTTATCTGAAGAAATTGCGTTTTTATAAATTGATACATCTGTTGGCGTATTGCCAAACGCATTCTCTACTGAATACCCGCCAAGATAGAAATTGTTGTAACCGCTTTCTGCTGCCAGTAACCCAACTTTGTCAAAATTGTCGTACAAATCTTTGTTAGACGCTTCAAGTTTGTCTAACAACATTTGGTCATGCACAGTAATATTTTCAGCTTGGGTTTCTAAAAGCCGAGAGGCTGTTCGTAACTCTTCTGCTTCTTGCGTTAAACGTGCTGCTCCTTCTATATCCTCTGGATCTAATTCAGCAACTTGTTTACGAATACTTTCTATTTGTGCACGAAGATCGCCATGCGCTACTTGACGTAACGCAAACATTTGGTTTGCATTAATTTCTGACCGAGCTACACGTTTTAAAGTATTTCTTGCTTGCAAATAATAAAGACCTGCAAAAGACATAGCCCCAACAGGACCAGCCAGCAATAAACCAAGTCCTGTTGTCATAGCTGTTCGTTTAAAGATTCGTTTCGCACCGTATTCACGAGCGATAACTTGCTCAACAAGTTCTTGCGTACTACGAGTAG
>Ga0208410_1000528_pt1 | contig 21986 bp, 15 predicted proteins | sample ETN02SmetaG_3_FD_185787 | JGI IMG/M metagenome (GOLD analysis project Ga0208410, IMG submission 185787) | Marine microbial and viral communities from oxygen minimum zone, Eastern Pacific Ocean - ETNP2014F10-02SV257 (SPAdes) (version 2) | ecosystem: Environmental > Aquatic > Marine > Oceanic ... | reverse complement strand
GGACTCGGCGGCGGACTCGGCGGAGGGGGACTCGGAGGCGGAGGGCTTGGTGTCACGCCTTGACCAAGACGTGCGCTTGGAAAAACCGCCCCGTGATGATTTAAATACGCTTGTTCGGCGTCTCCGTTGAAGGCAGGTAGATCATCTTGGGCAAGTTGTGCATCGAGACCAGTCAGGTATGAATACCCATTCGCGTTCTTCCAAGAGTTAATCGCGTTCAGCACAGCCTGTTGATACGCTGCGTCGGCGGATGCGTTCACGTTTGCGTTGAATGCGTTGATGTCTGTCTCTGCTAACGTTCCATCCAACGTGAGTCCACAGATGAACGTGTTTGTCGCACACTGCGTTGTTTTCCACGCGTTCAGCTCGGATGTGACGTAACGCGTTTTGACGGCTGTGTTCATCGACGTCACCTGGGCCTCAGAGGAAACACTCTTCTCTTGTGGAGTCACTGTGTACGAATTCAAAGACGCCCATGCGGTGATCCGAGTTCGTTCTTGATTCCAATAATGCGTTTCATATGCCGAAGCGAGCGCTGCGTTGTAACCGGCGAGGTCATCAATCACTAGTTGAATTGTCCAGCCCGACGGCGCGTACGAGTTCGCGCCGTTGGATAGCAAAAATTCGGTCAACGCGGCCGACTCGTTATTCCTGAGTTGAATGTGTTTGTTGATGGACAAAGTTGTGTATCGATCCGTCCATTTCGTCGTCGTCGCCGCGATGGTGAGTCCCTGCCTGTACAACTTTCCGTACTTGCTCGTATCGCCGGCCTGGTAGTGCAAACGGAAGAATTCAAACAAGTAGTCCTTCGTATCGGCGGCGATCGTCGCGTCACTGATCGCGTGTCTCGTGAGCCACGTTTGTAAATCTCGCTGTACACGCGCGTTGATCATCAGAAACGCCGAGTAGCGCATATCCATGTGGAAAGTATTCGTATCCGCCGGATTGGCGTAACCTTTCGCAGGCCTCGTCACCGACCCCGTCATCCACGGACACGAGTACGTGAATCTCAGAGTTCCGAAATTATGAGGCGAGAAGTTCTGCCAAGAACTGCCTGGGACGTCCTCGGCGCCGGTGATTGTGCACGCTTGATAATCGGCGTCTCCGGCGTAGTGCGCGTTCACGTACGTCGTCAGTGCGCTCTGAAATCGAGGCAGATTGAACGGAATCATGATTTGGTTATCGTACTGACTGTATCGCGGGAGCTCTCGCATCGAGAGACCCGGACATCTGTCCAATCCGCTCGACGCCTGCCCTCTCCGCATGCACCCCGGGTGGGGCACTCTCGAGTCATCCGTGTGCGTGTACGCCCCCGACGCCCCCACCGCGATCAGAGCGACCGCGAGCGCGGTTAATGCGTATACAAACGCGCTCTCGTTCCTCAACGCTCTCCGCGACGCCATCACGCGACGTTTCTCGACGAGAGTCGAGAGTCGATCCGAGGGTGTTCTGTTTCGGGTGTTGGATGTTGGGATCGTATCGCCCGAACGCGCGACGTCTCGTCTGGCGCCACCGATCGACGATCAACGACGCGACGAGCGCGAACTCTCTCGACGAGGTTTCGCGACGCGACGCGGCGGGCGCGGTGCGATGCGATGACGAATCGGCGCGCATCGCGCGCCATCGCGCGCCATCGATATCGTGGATCCTCACATATCATCATCTGTACTGTACTAGTACAAAAATGCACCTCTCTACGTATCGTTAGTCCCACACTATTTTTATGCACATTTTCATACTGTTCCGTCTCTCGCATTCAAGCCTCTCGTGCGCCCGTGTGCGACATCACGAGACTCGAGCGATGGACGCGGACGCGCGCGTGGATACGATGGATGGCGCTAATCCGATCGACGACCGAGGCGCTTGCGTCGACGAGAGAGAGCCGTCACACCTCGACCGGTGATCGAGGAGACGATGGCGATGACCGTGTCGGCGAGATGTAACGCGACGAGCGCGGCGGCGGTGACGAGAAAGACGACCAAGTCGACGACGATGGGACGATCGAGCGCCGTTATCCAGCGACGACGCGAGAGCGTGCGCGCGCGCGCGGGAGATTTGGAGCCGGATAACATCTCCGTGCTCGTGTGCGGCGGGAACGGCGTCGCCATGGATGTGTTTCGACAACTCACGGAGAAGGGGACGTGGGCGACGGTGTTGCAGAGACACGAGACGAACCGAAAGGAGATCGAAGCCGTGGGAGGGTTTTTGGTCAAGGGAGACGCGCTCGAGCCGAAGTCTGTCGAAAAGGCGATGAACCAGAGCGATGAGTACGATGCGGTCGTGAGCACGATTGGTGGGACGCCGGCGGACCCACGCGCGGATTCTGAGGCGAACATTGCCCTGATTGACGCCGCCGCGGCGAAGGGCGTCGGAAAGTTTGTGCTCGTGACGAGCATTGGTGTGGGCGACAGCGCGGACGCGCCGCCGCCGAACGTGTTCGACGCGTTGAAGCCGGTGTTGATCGAAAAGGCGAAGGCTGAGGAACACTTGAAGGCGGTGAGCGCGAAGACGGGGATGGAGTACGCGATTGTGCGACCGGGTGGACTCAAGAGCGAACCGGCGACGGGCACCGCGGTGTTCACCGAGGACAAGTCCATCTGTGGCGCCATTCACCGCGAAGACGTCGCGGACTTGGTCATCAAGTGCGTGTTGAAGGCGAAGACGAACGGCAAGGTGTTGTCCGCCGTCGACAAGGCGCAATTGCTGGAGCAACCGGACTTTGCCACCTTCGAAGTGTGATATCCGGCGCGTCTTGATTTCATTCGCGAGACGAGTAGCGACGCGAATGTTGATTTTTAATAAAGCGAGATTATATTTTCTTTTTCCTTTCAAGAAGACTACGTACTGTTATAACTTCTTTCGATGTGGTGTTGGTACAAGTGGCTGTTCAAGCGACAAAATATAAATATCAGCGCCTCTTCGACGCGTGCGGCGGGACGAGCTTTTGCTTCAACTCCTCGCTCAGAGACTCCAACTCGTCTTCGCTAAAGTCGAAGAGCGGAGGAAGCGGGCTTCCGTCCGGTAACGTCGTCGCCTCATCGCGCAGTTCGTCAAAGTACTCGTGCGCGCACACGGTCATGCAGTCGAATCGCTCCTCTGGAACGTAGACTATTATTTTGGAAATCAACTCGAGCGCCAAAGGGTCAACATTTTTAGAAAACACCTTGGACCACGAATGGGGCTTGAGTTGAGGAAAAGTGAACTCGGTGTACCCGGGGTTCATGTGCATTATTTGTTCCTTGGACGGCGTTCCCAAAACCTTGATGATCTCTACCAATTGATCGACGCCGCTGTCGCCCGGGAACAGAGGCGACCCGAGCAACATCTCCGCCATGACGCACCCGGTGCTCCAAACATCGATCGCCGTCGTGTAGTGCACGGCACCGAATATGAGTTCGGGCGCGCGGTAATATCTCGAACAAATGTACGAGATGTTTGGCTCGGTCGGCGCTAAAATTTTCGCGCTACCGAAATCACAAATCTTCAAGACGTGCGTCTTGGTGTCGACGAGCAAGTTTTGCGGCTTTATGTCGCGGTGACAAATGCCGAGTTTATGCACGCTCGCCAGCGCGCGCGCCATCTGATACGTGTACAACTTGACCAGCAATCCCGGAATTCTTTGATTATTCTTGTGATAATGCTTGCCGATTCGATACACCGTGTCCGGAACAAACTCCAACACCAGATTCAGGTACACCTCGTCCTCCTCCGTCGTGTGATAAAAACTGTGTATCAACTTGACCACGTTTCTGTGATCCACCGCCTTCATGATTTGCAACTCTCGATTCTTAAACCTCTTATCCTGCAACACCTTCTTGATCGCCACCTCCTCGTCGTTCTCTCGACATCTCGCCTGATACACGACGCCGAACGATCCGTGCCCGACGACGCGCACCGTCTCGAAACTAATCTCCCCCGACACCCCCGGCGCGCCCGTGTGTATCACGTGTCCCACCTCGTTCGGGTCTCCATCGATCCTCAACGTCTCATACACCTATCGTTTCCGTTCGACGCGCGTTCACACCGTCAGTCAACCACCCTTCCCTCTCTTCATTCATTCGTTCCCACTCGCCCATTCCTTGAAAACCAACGGACCGAAGACGCCTTTCGCGTCATTCGCGTCTCTCGCGCGTCTCTCTCTCTCTCTCGCGCGTCTCCCTCGCGCGCGCATCGCGCGTACCGCGTCTCTGCTCGCCATGCTCGCGATCGTCAACGCCTCGATCTCTCTCGCCGCCATCGTCGTCGCCATGCGGTCGCGCCCTCCCTCGCGCCCCTCGCGGTCCGTCCTCGAGTCAGTCGTGACGAATGAAAATCAAATTCGAATCCGAATCCGAATCCGAATCCGAATCCGAATCCTCGGTCGGTCGGTCGATCGAACGATCGAACCGAACCGAACGCGTCTCTCGCTCGCTCTCTCGCTCGCTCGATCGTCGATCGTCGATCGTTCGCGCGCGAGGTGTGCGGTCGCGCGACGGGCGACGACGTCCGTCGGTGCGCCGTAAACGGACCGAATGCGACCGCGACCGCGACGGTTCGCGACAGACAGCGGTGCGTCGTGTGTACGGACCGGACGTTTCATTCGTATAGCACTCTCACGTGTACGAAGAGTGTATCGATTTGTGGTTTTTGGTTTTTTTTGTGTATCACGCGTGGGTCTCGGAACGTATTTTCTATAATTGGTCTTTCGTATGTATCGCGTGTCCGAACTACATACATACATACATACGAGAGCGAAGAGCGAAGAGAAAAGAAAGACCCCGGTCGCGTCGCGTCGCGTCCGTCCCGTCGGAAGGGAAGATTCATGAAGATGGATGGATGCCCATCGGGACGCGTTCGTTCGCGTCACTACACCGCGCGTTCGGTTCGGTGCGAGGGATCGAGGGATCGATCGATCGAGGACATCGATCGAGCGTCGCACGATGTCCACGCCTTTGCAGACGCCGTTGCATCCGCGCATCAAGTGGTGCGAACGCGCGGACAAGGTGTACCTCACGATCGAACTCCCGGATGCGAGGGACGTCGAGGTGACCATTGACGCGGAGACGTTTGCATTTTCGGCGGAGGATGCGAGCGGACGAGCGTACGCGGAGACGTTGCGGTTGTATAAACCGGTGAAGAAGGATGAGTCGACGTACGCGACGACGGAGAGACAGGTGTTTTGCGCGCTCGTCAAGGAGGATGCGGATTGGTGGGAACGATTGTTGGCGGCGGGGGAGAAGAAACCGGCGAATTTACACGTGGATTTCGATAAGTGGGCGGACGAGGACGACGACGCCGGGGATGTGGATACGAGCATGTTCGACATGCAGTCGATGATGGGCGGTGGCGGCATGGGCGGCGGCGGCGCGGGCGGCGGCGGCGGCATGCCGGATTTCGCCTCGATGATGGGCGGCATGGGCGGCGGCGCGCCGGGCGGTGGTGCGCCGGGCGCGCCGGACATGGCGAAGCTTCAGGAACTGATTCAGACCATGAAAACGGAGGAAGCCGGGAAGAAACCGGGGTCCACGTTGGAACCGGTCGAGGAGGAAGCGGACGACGCTGAGTTGCCCGAGTTGAAATAAATCGTCGTCGCGCGTCGACGTGTCTCGCGCTCGAGCTCACGCGTTGTTTATTGTCTTCAAAGATGTCGTTTCGTTTCGAATGCGCGCGTTTTTTTAAGTACGATAACAAAATGTCAACTCAACAGTCGCCTAAATAGCCGTCTTCGTCGCCGTTTTCGCCACCTTGGATCTCGATCGCGGCATCGTCGGTCGCTTGTCGATCGCGCTCTTCGCCCTGGAGATGGATCGAACGGCCGCCGCCGACGTCGCCTTGGCGCGTCTCACGCTCTTTGGTTCGGGTATGAGCGCCTTAGCCGCGAGCACGACGATGACGGAGCCCGCAACGCCGCCGACGACGTACGTTCCGACGGCTTCCGCCGCTCGGCGCGTGAAGAGGTCTCCCGCGAGCGCGTGCGACGCTATCACCACGGACGGATTCATGAATCCACAGCTGTACCTACATCCCTCCACGACGATGGAGAACACGTAAAACCCACTTCCGAGCGCAGGGAGCAACGCCTTGGAGAATGAGCGTTCGGCGAGACCGAAAAAGATGAAATTCGCCGCCACCACCGCCGTCTCCGCGAGCGCGCCCGCCTTGAATCCGCCGTTCGGTGTCAGCGGCACCATCGGTGCTTTCCCCGGTAACGCCCACGGGAACGCCTTCGCCGTCCACATCACGACGGCGAACGAGCAGGCGTGCGCCAAGACGGACGCAGTCGCGTTTAAAATTGCGCGCGTCGCGTTTATCTCTCCCAATAGCATTCTCAGCACGTACACCGTCGGATTATTTGTCGCCCCCTTGCTCGCCCGAACGAACGTCGGGGAGAACACGAACGCGAGATTGAGAAACAACAGCGTCAGCGTCACCGCGGTGGCGTCGAATTCCGCGCGCGTGAACGCGTCGAAGAGCGGAACGACGTGTCTCTGGACGAGCTCAGTCTGCACGTCGAGACACAAAAGCGCCGCGCTGACGACGAAGGAGGAGACGAACTCGGCGCGCAATGGAACGTTGAGGGACATGGTGCGTTCCTCGTTCGCGCGTCGGACGTCGACGACGGATTCGCGGACGGCGCGCGCGCGTGTGCGGACGATCGATGTGTGGATTGCATTGCGAGGCAAAGTTGGTTACTACAGGCGTTTAGGGCGCTACGGGCTCCGGAACGACCAAATCCGGGTGCGTGGCGTTGACGATGGGGACGCATCGCTCGCAGAGCTGTGGGTGCTTGGCGTCGGTGCCGACGAGCGGGGAGAAGTTCCAGCATCGAGCGCACTTGTGGCCCTCGGCGCGGGCGACGCCGACGGAGACGGCGCCGGCGCCCGGGACGTCGACGACGGATGTGAAATCGCAACCATTCACGGCCGCGTCGCTGGAATCGACTATTTCGACGCCACTGACGATGAAGAGGTAGCGAAGGTCGTTGGATATCTCCTCACGCGCGAGCTTGGCGGTGAAATCAGCGTCAGAACAGTGCACCTTGACCTTGGCCTCAAGCGACGCGCCGAGAAGCTTGGCGTTGCGCGAGTCTTCGAGCACCTTGTTCACCGTGTCGCGAATCTCGAGGAAGGAGTCCCAGAACTGAACCTCTTCACCGTTGAGAGATGACCACGCGTCGGGGTTGGACGGCCAACCGGCGATGAAGACGGAAATGGCATCGTTCGGCTTATCGTACGGGAGCGACTGGAACGCCTCCTCTGCCATGTGCGGCGTGAGCGGAGCGATGGCGGCGATGAGACGCTCGACCAAGGCGGAAACGACGGTTTGGCACGCGCGGCGCTTGATGTCGTTCTCTTCGCCGATGTACAGCTTGTCTTTGCTCACGTCCAAGTACACGTTGGACAAGAAGGTGGTGAAGGAGGTGACAGAGGCGAGTACGCGACTGTAGTCGTACTCCTTGTACGAGTTTTCAATCTCCATCATCGTCGCATTCAGGCGATGAAGGATGTACTTTTCAAACAATGGTAAAGAATCGTACGAGACTTGCTCGGCCGGGTTGAAGTCGTCGAGCACGCCCATCAAGAAACGAATCGTACCGCGGAGCTTGCGGTACGCCTCGCTCGTTTGCTTGATGATGTTCATGCCGATGCTCACGTCACCCGAATAATCCGTGCTCGCGACCCAAAGGCGGAGAGTATCGGCGCCGTAACCGGGCTCTTGCTTTTGGTTCTTACCACCCTCGATCACCATGCGCGGATCGATGACGTTACCCAACGATTTGGACATCTTGTATCCCTTTTCGTCGAGCACGAAACCGTGCGTCAAAATAGTCTTGTACGGCGCGGACCCCGTGGCGGCGACGCCCGTGAGAAGGCTCGACTGGAACCATCCGCGGTGTTGGTCGCTACCCTCCAAGTACAAGTCCGCCGGGAACGAGAGTCCGCGCGATTGCACGACGCCCGCCCACGAGCTTCCAGAATCGAACCACACGTCCATGGTGTCGGAACCTCTGACGTAATCACCCGCCTTGGCCTTGTGCTCTTTGGGCAAAAGCTCTTCGACTTCCATCTCCCACCACGCGTCGCAACCGCGCTTTCGAACGATTTCTGTGAAGTGAGTGATGATGGCCTCGTCCATCAACACCTCGTTCGTGTCCTTGTGATAAAACGCCGGAATCGGAACGCCCCACGCGCGTTGACGAGAGATGCACCAATCCGAGCGTCCGCTCACCATCGGGCGCATGCGCTTCGCACCAGACTCCGGAATAAATTGTAATTTATCTAATTCGCTCATCGCCTTCTCACGGAATCCCTCGACGGAGGCGAACCACTGTTCAGTGGCGCGGAAGATGGTCGGTTTCTTCGTGCGCCAGTCGTACGGGTACTTGTGTCCGTACGCCTCTTGCTTGAGAAGCGCGCCGGCGGAGGACAACTTTTCTATGCAAAGCTCGTTACCCTCGCCCAAGACGGACTTACCCTCCAAATCACCGCCCGCGTCCTCAGTGAACAGACCGGCGTTGTCCACGGGAGAATACAGCGGCAACCCATAATTCATCCCGGAGATGTAATCGTCTTGACCGTGTCCCGGCGCGGTGTGTACCAAACCGGTACCAGCGTCAGTGGTGATGTACTCACCACCGATGATGATGGGAGACTTGCGCTCGTAGAACGGGTGTTGGTACTGCACGTTCTCAAAGTCTTGACCCTTGAAGGTGGCGAGTGTGGTGAGCTCGCTCTCCAACTTGGCGGCGACGGTTTCGCGCAAGCCTTCCGCGACGACGAGCTTTTTACCCGTCGATTCGACGCGCACGACAGAATAATCGAGCTTGGCGTTCACGGCGACCGCGGCGTTCGCCGGCATCGTCCACGGTGTCGTCGTCCACACCGCCAAAGACGCGTCCGTGAGCAATTCCTTGAGCTCGGCGGACGCCGAGTCCGGAACGTCGCTCACGGCAAACGCGACGTAAATACTTTGCGACACGTGCCCTTCGGGATACTCCAACTCCGCCTCGGCCAACGCCGTCATGCTCGACGGCGACCAGTGCACGGGTTTTTTCCCCCGATAGATGTGTCCGTTCAGAAACATTTTCCCGAAAACCTCCAACTGCGCCGCCTCGTACTCGGGCAAGAGCGTCATGTACGGCTCTTCCCAATCCCCCCAAATCCCGTACCTCTTAAACTGTTTCCGCTGACTGTCCACCGTCTTCATCGCAAACTTTTTCGCCTTGTACCTCAGCTTGATCGGCGACAGCGCCTTCCTCGCCTCCGCGTCCATGCTCTGCAAAACCTTGAGCTCGATCGGCAACCCGTGACAGTCCCACCCCGGGACGTATCGCACGCGTTTCCCGTTCATCATCTCCCACCGATTGACAAAATCCTTCAAAATCTTATTTAACGCGTGTCCGATGTGTAAATCTCCGTTCGCGTACGGCGGTCCATCGTGTAACGTGAACGGCGTCGCCTCCGCGCGGTCCCGCAAGGTCTCGTACACCCCGTTCTCTCGCCACCACTCCTGCATGCGAGGTTCCTTTTGCACGCTGTTCGCGCGCATCTCGAACGTCGTCTTGGGCAATCGAACCGTCACTCCGTACGCGTTCTTTTCCTTCTTCCCCTTCCCGTCGCCCCCCTTACCACCGCCCGCGCGAACGATGAGCGCGCGTCGCGTCGTCGACGCGCCGGCGCCTCGTCGTCCCGAGACGACGACGTCCACCCCTCCCCCGTGACGCGCGTCTCTCCCCGCGCGACCGCGCGCGTCGACGACGCGCGTCCACGCGCATCCACACGCGCGTCCCATCGTCCCCCTCGCGCGCGCGTACGCGAGCATGCGCCGTCGGACGGTGACGCCGACGACCCTGACGTCAGTCGGTCGCGTCGCGCGCGCGAGGGCGACGAATCTTTGTGCTGTGTTTAGAGATTTTATCGGCTGTAGTATTGGGAAAACCGTGTTTTGAGACCAAACTTTTTGCTAAACCCTAAACCTACGACATAATACATAAAATCCCACCTCTCGGATAGCATACGCGCTTTTTTACGTCGATGTACGAAATCTCGAAATCCCAACCCGAACGTTTCGAAATCTCAGCCCGACGGTCGCCGGACGTCGCCGCGCGCGATGATGGACGACGACGACGAGGACGATGGGTGGGCGCACGCGATGCGCGAAGTCGATGGCGTCGATGGGGCGGACGCGCTCGAGGACGAACCGCGGCAGTACGGTGACGGGAACGACGACGACGACGCCGATGTCTTTGGCGAGGAGGCGCGCGCGGGGAATCTGGACGCGCATTACGAACCCGTGGACAGCGAGGTGATGCGATTGAAGCGCGCGTGGGTGCAGGAACGCTTATCGCCGGAGATGTTACCGCACGAGGGCGCGCTGTGGGAGGCGGTGAAGGAGGCGGTGGAGACGCAGGAGGACGTCTTGACGCAACGCGCGAGCGACCGCGCCGAGCGAGGCGGCTCCGAGACGGACGTGAGCGATAAAGTGTTGGACGACGTGATGTGGATGGAGGTGAATCGGGTCAAGTATTTGTTGCGCGAGTACTTGCGGACGAGGTTGGCGAAGATCGAGGCGCACGCCATGCACTTCATCGTAGACGAGGCGGCTTGGGCAAAGTTGGGCGAGCACGAGCGACGATACGCGGAGGGCTACGTCGGCGCGATGGAGGAACACTCGAAGAGCGTGTTGAACGAACTTCCGGAATCGTATCGAGACTTGGATAAAGAGAACAGTGGCGGCGAAGAGACGCGCGAGACGTCGAAGATGATTCCTCGTCCGGATTTGGACGGTTTCGTGTTTTTCCGCATTCGAACAGACATGCCAAGCTACCAACCCGAGGGAGCAGACGAGCCGATGGATCTGGAGCGCGGACAGATCATCATGGGCAAGTATTCGATGTTCAGATCGCTCACCCAGACCGATCCTCCCGCGGCCGAGCTCGTGTAGTTTTTAATAGCAAAAGCAAATTCCCGCGGTTGTTGAGCTGATGATGAGGGGCTGAATTTTCACTCTTCGTGTCCGCACTCTCCGACGACGCGCCGATCATGCACGCGCGCGCGCGCGTCGATTCGAACGCATGCACGACGAGCGTGCGTTCCGTGCGCGATCGCGCGCGCGCGCGTCGGTCTCTGCGTCTGCGAACGTCGGCGACACCGCGCGATGACTACGACCCCGAGACGTTGTTTTCGCCCGCGGTGCAGCGCGATTTTTTACCTGCGCACATCGGGGAGATGTACGGATTGGAGAAGCGATCGTCGCCGTTCGCCAAGGGCGGGCCGCTGTGGGACTGGGGGCTCGGACAGACGTTCATCGATAACCGGGACAGCGTGAGCCTGAATCCGTTGCGCATGGGCGGGACGCTGGACGGCGCGTCGCAGGAAGACACGGCGTTCTGCGATGAGCGAGCGGTGCGAGCGGGCGCTCGTGAGACGATTTATTTCGATCCGAAAACCACCAAGGCGGCGATCGTGACGTGCGGGGGATTATGCCCGGGCTTGAACGACGTCATTCGGACCGTCACGACGACGTTGGAGGACTACGGGTGCGAAGAAATTTTAGGCATCAAGTACGGATTTCGTGGATTCTTCGCGGACGACACGGTGAGCGCGTTGGAAAGACCGATCAAGTTGACTTCGGAATTGGTGAATGACATTCACATCACTGGAGGTAGCGTGTTGGGATCGAGCCGTGGAGGCGCGGACATGCCGGCGATCGTGTCGAGAATTGAAGAGATGGGCATCGATTTTTTGTTCGTCATCGGAGGGAACGGCTCGCACGCCGGTGCGTTGGCCATCGATAAGCTCTGCCGTCAGCGAGGGTTGACGACGAGCGTGATTTGTGTGCCGAAAACCATTGACAACGACATTCTTCTACTCGACCGTACTTTCGGTTTCCAAACCGCCGTCGACGAGGCTGTGAAAGCGATTCGCTCAGCGAACATCGAAGCAAGAAGTGCGGACAACGGCGTAGGCCTTGTGCGCCTGATGGGCCGTCAGTCTGGATTCATCGCCATGCACGCAGCGTTGGCGAGCGGGAACACGGATGTTTGTCTGATTCCAGAAATTGATTGCCCGCTGGAAGGCCAAGGTGGCGTTCTCGCGCACATCATTCGCATCGTAGAGAAGCAAAACCACGCCGTCGTCGTCGTCGCCGAAGGTGCGGGTCAGGAGCAGCTCGGTATGCTAGGCGAGACCGACGCGAGTGGGAACCCGATTTTGCAAAACTTTGCCAAGTATTTGCAACAAAAGCTAAGGGACGCGAAGCCAGACGTCGACATCAAATACATCGATCCCACGTACATGGTTCGCGCGTGCAGGACGAACGGATCCGATGCGATTTACTGTTCAATTTTGGGACAAAACGCCGTTCACGCGGCGTTCGCGGGATTGAGTTCGGTGACAGTCGGTATGTGCTCGGGACACTACGTTTATCTTCCGATTCCTCCCGTGATTTCGGCGGCGAGGACGGTCGATCCGCAGGGTCGCATGTTCGAGCGACTTCGATTCGCTATCGGTCAACCTACTTTTTCGAAATCCTGAGCGAAGAGTCGCACGTGGGTTAGATACATTCGTGCCGCGCAAATTGTAGTGTAATTTTTCGAGATTTGAAGTTCACCAGAGCCGTTAAATATCGGATTACAAGTCATGGATAGGGATATGAATCAACGGGTGCGATTATTTGCTGCGCGAATTAAAATGCATTCCTGCGAATAAACGTACAGGAATGTCTAGTGACTGCGGTACCACGTAAAATGAAATGACGACCTTTCTCGCGAATGTTCACGAGAAACCACTTGCCCGACGGAATAGTCGCGCCAGTGAGCAGCCCCTAAAAAGAAGCTCATCGATGAGAACCGTAATCAGTCTCATCAACTTTGACTAGAATACATAAGAGTTGTGAATTATATTGTGATGATGATGATGATGATATGATGATGATGACGCTCGTTTGGATTATTTTTCTTGGCGAAGTTCATCCCCATCCAACACACCTTCAATCATGCCGAGGTGCTGAAACGACGAGGAATTACGACGCAAGTGCTGCGTTTGCAGATTGTGCGCGGGCAAAGTAAACAGTTTTGCCCCAGGGTGCAAACCTTTTTGGTCCGATACCGTCGACCCACCGCTACCGCTGCTCTGAGCCTTCGGGCCCATTCCTCCGCCAGCTGCAGAGTTGCCATCCATCATCGCGGTTTGTTGCATCATTTGATGCTGTCCTTGAAAGGAAGCATCGGGCTGGTTAAACATTGAATTGTAACCGAGCGAAAACATGTTGCCCTGAATGTCAGCTCCGTTCATGCCCTGCATGTTGGCCATCGATGAGACGTAATTTGCCATCATTTGAGCATTCTGGTTCACCTGCTGAGGTGGAGGTGACTGCGATTGTTGCGGTATTTGCGAAGACCCTTGCTGAGAAAGTCCCTGAAGTTGCTGACTGTATTGTGATTGCAGCATTGGAAGCGGCGGGAAAGCCATCCCTTGAGCTCCACCGACGTCGAAAGCTGCGGCGCCGCCGGCGCCGAGTAACGGGTTCGCTCTGAGCATCGCGGCAGCCATACTATGCGTGCTGTCGCTCTCGCTACTGCGAGTCACCGACCAATCGAGCGATGCGCTCGATTGACGCGGTGAACCGTTCTGCGGCGATCCACTCCCCGTCGGCGACGGCGTGTCCGGTGAGACTTTGCCACAGAGCCCGTTCCCGAACGCATCCGTCGGCACGCGCAACTGCGACGTGTGGTGCGCGAAAAAGCAAGCCCGGCGATCGCACGCGGCACCATCTTTACATAATTGCGTGCGGTATCTCGACGGGTGAAGCCAGCACTCGAACACGCCGTGCGCGTATTCGCACACGTCGCCGCGCGGGCATGAGCCTTTCCGGAACTCTGGACATGCCGTACCCGAATAATTAAACCTCCTCGGATCGCGCCTCCTCGCCTTCTCTCCCGGATGCGTGTACGGACACTCTGTCCAGTCGTGCGCTCTAGTTCGCGAACACCGTCGAATTTTGAATTCGTACATCCTGAATTCATCGCTCATCAACGTCTCCGGATCGGGATCTTGCAACATGCCCCCCTGTGAGTTCACCGCCGCGCCCGAGCCTTGCCCGTGTCCTCGACCGTTGCCCCCCATGCTGACGCCGCTACCTCCCGAACTTGATCCGCCTCCGTCCGAGCCGTTCATCGTCACCTCACTCGTCGTCCCTGGGAGACAATCCGCCGGCACTCGCCCGTACGTGTCGCGCGCGTTTCTATCTGCTCCAAACAACAACAGCGTCTTAATCGCATCCGTACTCAGCGCCGCACCGCCAGCCGCCGCACAGTGCATGGCGGTGCATCGATCCTCATCTTCACTTCGCAAATTCGGATCCGCTCCCATCTGTAATACGTACAACAACACCTCTAACGACCCGTGCGAGGCGGCCACCATGCACGGCGTTCGCCTCTGCCTCTCCAAACCTTTCCCCCCGTTCCTCGGTTCCGCATACCAGTCTCCCATGAAATCGACCGGCACGTTCTCTCGCTCCAACAACCATCTCACCTGCGCGAGATCATTCGAAGCCGCCGCCGCGAGAACGGGCGACGTGCTCAGAGACATGTCGTCTCTCGCCTGCGTACGGACGCGGGCGCCGCGCTCCTTCGTCAGTCTCTCGCGCGCTCGTCGCGTCGCATCGCGCGTCGACCGCGCCGTCGACGCGCGCACATCCCATCCATCACACACTCCTCGTTCCCTCCTCCCTCGCCTTTTCTCACATCGACCGTCCTCACGCATCCACCGCGCGTCGTTCGTCGTCTCCCTCGCCCGCGCTCGCCGGCGCCCTCTGACCAGCGTGTCTCCGCGAGAGATATCCGCCCGATTCCAGCCTCACGCCGTTGACCCCTCGCGCGCGTTCGCGTCGCGAGACGACCGACCGATCCCGCGCGCGCGCCTCGCGATGCGATGCGAACGAATCGCGCGCGTCGTCCCACCGCCTCGCGTCGTCCCCCGTCCCCTCGCGCGCGCGCCGAACGTCTCCCTCTCGACGCGCGCATTTTCGGATCGCGCGCGCGGCTCGCGGCGCGCATCCAACCACATCACCGTCCGTCCCGTCCGCGCGCGAACGCGACCCTCGCGCGCGATCGAGAGTCGCGCGACGCATTCTCTCTATTTTTTCCACGCGCGCCATCGCGCCAAGTCGCCCTCGTCCCGAGACGCACCGTTCAGTTCACCGCCCGACGACGACCGAACGAGCGATCCTCGGCGCGTATCGCGAAACGCACGACCGCGGATTATCGATCGATCGATCGCGGGAAGACGCGACGCGCGCGAATCCCTCGCCCTCTCTCGCGCGGAGACGAACGCGTCTCGCTCGTCCCTCTCGCGCGGAGAGTTCGCCGTTCTCGGCCTACGCCCCGGCGTCGCGCACTCCCGCGCGCGCGCGGCACCGCGGCCGACCCGCGCGCGCGCATCTCCGCGCGAGGCGCCGACGGCGACCGACCGACCGACCCGACCGACCCGACCGACCGGGTGGGTGGTCGTGGATGGGATGGATACGTTCTTGGGTCATGATCCCTCGTTTGAGGGGGGTCACGAGATATTTTCGAGCGCGCGGTCGAGCGCGCAATCGTGCGGTCGGTCGGTCGTGATCGGTGAGTCGTGATCGGTGATCGGGGTCGTGTATGTCATGTATGTCATGCATCCATCCACCGGACCGACCGGGGCGTCGAGCGAGTGATGGGATGACGTCCTCTGATGCGATATGATACGAATCGATTGAATTGAATTGAATCGGACGTCGCGGCGACGACGATGGTGACGACGACGACGACGACCGGGTGGGTGGGGCGTCTAGTTTGATTTTTTGTCGAGCTGGGCGCGGCGACGAGACTGGTGGTCGATGAAATCGCGCCAGTTTTTCGCCGCGGCGTAATCGCCGGTGATGAAGAACATGGCGGCGACGCTAAAGGCGCCGGCCCAGATACCGATGATGAAGACGGTGAGGATGACGGTGGGTTTGTCGCGAATGAAATGGGCGATTTCCTTGGACGTCGAGCGCACGACCTCGCGGACGACGAGCAGAGTGGATGGTTTCTCGAAGACGATGGAGTTCGTCGTCTCGTCCACGGCGTACCCTCGCGCGTACGCGCTCGGACGCAACGGTTTCTGTTTCACGTATGCGCGAAACGCCTCCAGCGTGCGCGCGCCAGTGTACTCGTGCACCTTGGCGTCGTTGAAGAACAGTATCGTCGGGAACCCTTTAATGTTCAATTTTTCATTCAACTCCTTGGCCTTGACCGAACTCGAGTCGACGGAGAGCACGACGACGCCCTCCGGCGCCGACTCTCTCGCGAACTCCTCCCACACCGGCGCCAGTACCTTACAGTGCGCGCACCACGGCGCGTAAAATTTCGCCGCGATCACCGCGTTGGCGCTCGCTTGCGCGAGATATCCCTCGACCGCGCTCGCTCGCATCTCAATCGCCGCGCCCTTCTCAGCCTCGGCGCGCGCGAAACCGCTCATCATCGTCACCGCGAGCGCGGTCACGATCACCGCGAGAACGCGGTCGCGCCGACGCGCGCCGCGGACGACCCACATCCGGTCGAGCGCGTCGAGATGACGATCGCGCGAACGGTTATGCGAGCGAAAAGATGATTGATTACGTTACGAGTCGTCACACGCGCGACGACGCGGGCGGGATGACGTCGACGGCGACGCGATCGTCTCTGGTGCGATGGGGTGCGCGCGCGCGCGCGTCGACGGCGCGAAACGGGCGCGGGCGAGACGGCCGCGCGACGATGATTCGACCGCGCGCGAGAGAACCGCGCGGGGACGACGAGCGCGCGTCGCCGGATGCGGCGAGTGAGCGCGCGAGAGGGGATGCGGTGTGGGCGCGCATGGCGGGGTACGATTGGTTGAGCGCCGGGATGGGATCGTGTCTGTGCGCGGGATACTTTGTTTGGCGCGGCGACGACGCCGGCGCATCGTTGGTCATCGCGGCGACGGCGACGATCGCGGCGGTGGTGTTCGAAGAGGTGATGCGCGATGGTGGTTGGTGAGAGGACCCGTCGAACGCGAGAACTAGAATTATCGAGTGGATTTTACTTTTACGCGGACGCGCTCGTCGACGGCGGAAGAGCTCCGAAAAACTGTTGTACTGTTTTGATGTATTAGCTGTACACGCGCGCGGTAGCTTTTTGTGGTATGTTTAATTTAAAGGCACGCAGTGCCCGACGAATCGCGCGCGCGTCGTAACAGCGCACGCCACGGATCGGCGCACGTTGAGTTCTTGAGTTCGGTCTCGGCGTCTCGAACGAGCGCGAAGAGCGCGCCCGTGGTCATGCCCTCCGTGGCGTGGCACACCAGCGTCGCGTTCGCCTCGTCGCCCGTGCGACGATAAGACGTGGCGATGGAATCGATGCCGGCTAATTTCTCGAACACTCGACGTAAAATGAGGCGACGTCCGCCGTAATCCGGTGCCGGCACTTTCAGACGCGCGTTGAACAGTTTGTCGAAACCTTTCGGATCCGCGATGGATGCGAGAGATTTCACCGTTCGCGTGCACAGCACGGTGACTCGTGAACCAGGTTTAAGAAGTTTGATCTCCTTCAACAAGTCTTTGCGCAGTTTACGCGCGGAATCGCCGTCGGCAGATTTCGCTTTTTTACTCTTGTCGGGAAAATACAAATCGACTTCTCGAATGAAGACGACGCTGGGTGCCGACACTTTCGCGGCTTGGAAGACACTTTTGAGCAGAGACTTTGTGTTTTCTCCGCGCGCCTCGGCGCGCGCGATTCGATCCGGTGAGAGGTTGTACAGTGCGCACCCCGCCTCGGCGGCGCACAGGCGCGCGAGGTACGATTTCCCGTTCCTTCCTCGTCCCTCCAACAGAACGCATTTGAGGTGAGGTGCGAGCTGGTGCACGCGCTTCGACGTTAAAGGCGTCGTCACGGAAACGGCCAAGACGTGGCGAAGCTGACAGATGTCGAGCATGGTCGAACTCGTATCGTCGTCGTGACGTTCTCCACCCGTGCCGAGATAGTCGTCCAAGCGCTCGTCTAGAGGTGTCGTCTCAATCATCTCAGCCCTGACCAAGTTGGTGATCACCTTGGGTTCGATCGATTGGGAATCCACGGCGTTCTTTTTACTCTTCGTTTTCGTCTTTTTGGGCGACGCTTTCTTCGCCGTCTCCTTGGACGTCGCCGGCGTCTTCGCCGACGTCGCCTTTTTCTTCTTCTTCGCCGGCACCTTTACCTTTTTCTTCTGAGACTCCAGAGCGCGCATCTCTTCTTCGACTTCCGCTTTCAGCGAGTTCGTCACCTCTGAAAGAACGGTAGTTTGCACGCCGTCCACGTCGAACGCGTTCAACCGCGCGCTCGGATCGTCTCCCCACCTACGCTTGTACCTATCGAACGCGCGATTGAATTCGGCGTGGAAATCTTCATCCTCATCTGCGACGACGCGTTCCGGATTTTGCACGTCGATCTGGTTCTTCAAAGGCTGCTTCGCGTCGGTCGCACTCGTCGCTTTCTCGACGTCGTCACCGGTCTCCGCCTCTAGCGAGGCTTTGATGTCGTGCTTGATGCTTTCCCGCCGAGCGGCGAGTAATTCCGCGCGAATCTTAGCGGTGAGCGCGACGAGAGCCTTCTCACTGCGTTCTCGTCTCTCCGATCGACGTGTCATCTCACTCGCGTCATCTAACGCTTTACTTGACGACTGGTTCTGCGTCAACATGCCCAGATGTTCGAGCTCACGCCTCGCGTCGGTGTTTGTCTTCGCCCTCGACGCGTGTCCTCGAAACGCCGCTTGAATCTTTACCGCCGCCTCTTCCGAGGAGAGTTCACGCGCGCGAACGGGCGACGCGACGTCGCTCGAGGCATCGACGTGATACGTGTCGACGTCTTCGACGACCTCGTCGTCGCGTTCGCGTCCCGCGTCGACGTCCTCGACGTCATCACCCTCCGTCGCCGCCTCGCTATTTTTGCACTCCGTCTCCACCTCGGCCGCAGCGAGAGCGATCCTCTCGTTCCACGCCGCCCTCGAATCGCGCGCGCGCTCGACTGCACCCCTCGGTGTGAACGCCGCGAGCGCATCCGGCGTCGATTTCGCGTCCACGAGCGCGTCCTCGAGGTCTCGCGTCCCCTTTCTCGCCGCATCGAACGCCGATTCGACTCTCCACGCCACATCAATCTCCAGCGCCTCCAGCGCCTCGCTCGCGTCCGCCCATCGCTGCGCGTGCGTCATCGCGTCCGCGCACCGTCGCGCGAGACCGTGCGCGCACACGCGCGCGACGTACGCGTCCACCTCGGCGTCGCGCGACGCTCGACCGCTTCCGGTGCCGCGCTCCCTCGAACCGTCACTGGTCGAGACCGACGCGCGCGCTCGACGCGCGCGCGGCGCCGGCGCCACCTCGAGCGCGCGCGCGCACGCGTCGCGAAACTCGCGCTCGATCGCTCGATCGGACATCGGTCGACGCGCGCGCGCGATCGAGCGGCGCCGTGTGCGGCGCGCTCGCGCGCACCGGGCGCCGGCAGTCAACGACGGGCGCGAGCCATGGCCTCGTCGTCGCCCGCGCCCGCCGCGGACGGGAGCGAGAGGAGGCGCAAGAAGAAGCGCAGATCGAAGCGCGACGACGCGGCGACCGCGGTGGAGGCGAAGCGGGCGAAGAAACCGCTGAGCGCGGTGGAAATTGGGAAACTCTTCGTGGCCGGCGGCGACGTGCGCGAGCTCACGGCGCGCGCGCGAACGGGCGAGGACGCGAGCGGAAGCGAGGACGAGGACGATGGGAACGATGTTTCCGTTCCGGCCGTAGACGTGGACGCCCTCAGGGCGTCATACGCGAAGAGCGAGAAGCACGTGACGACGGCGACGGGTTTTGACTTTACGCGCGGTTTCGAGCCGGAGACGGCGACGTGGTCTCTCTTGGGGCGTGGGGGCGAAAATGCGGCGAAGGAGGACGCGAAAGGCGCGATGGAGACCGTCTTTGAGGTGAGCGCCGCCGTCGAGGCGCGAGAGGTCGAGGCGAAGCGTAAACCGGCGAAGAGAACCAAGCGCAAAATCGTGCGCGAGGTGCGTCCGGCAGTGAGTCGAGCGACCGTCTTGGGAATCGACGAAGATTCTAGGATAGACGACATCGTCGCCGCGTGGCGCGCGCCCGATGAGAAGGAGATGTTGGACAAGTGGCACGAGGAGCGCGACAACTGGCGCGATGATTATAAAAAGAAGAGACGCGCGGCGCTTCGGTTGCGAAAGGGCATCGGGGCGACGATTCAAGCGTGACACATCGCGCGTGCGTAGTCTTTAGGAACACTCATGTACAGTAAGATGGTTAGAGATAGTCGTTAACATCACGCGCGCGTTTCTTAGATATTACATGTGCTTGATTCGTGTATGAGCGTCTTAGGCGACTCTGTGCGGAGGCGTCGCTCGCGACCTCGGACCGCGATTGGGCATGTAATGAACGTTGCTTCCGCCCCATTCCATGTCCAAACGCGCGAGTTCATCGCGAACTTCGTCTAAATCTTCGTACGTCACTTCGACGTGTTCGACTTCGTACGTCTTGATGCAAGATTTGACGAGGATCATCGCCGATTTCACCGCCGACGGAGCGCCTCGAATGTACACCGCATTCTTGTCCCAGCCGATGTTGATTATCGCCCCCGTGCGCTGTTGGATGTCGTTCACCTTGGCACCGCCTTTACCGACGATCATGCGCAACGCCAGTTCTGGCACGTCTTCGATGGTTTCGTGCGCAACCTCCAACATGTCGCGAGCTCGAGAGACTTCCAAGGCGTCCTTACCGACGATGCGGATGGTGCGCTTTCTCTGGTCCACGACGACGCGGTCGATGTCGCAAACCGACCGAACATGGTTCAACTTTTCACTGCCATCCATCAATAAATCTTGCATAGCCTTGTACCCGAGCGTGAACTCGCATCGAAGACCGGCGGCGATTTCGTCTTGAATTCGTTGTCGCTCCGTTTCCAACATGTTCGCCGCCGCGGTTCGGCGTCGAATGCGCGCCAGATCCGCGAGCGTGGCCTCGACGAGCGCGTTGACGCGAGTGAGCGCGTGCGTGAACTTTTCGCCGTCGCACTCGAGCCCGACAAATAAATCTCCGGTTGCGACATCCTCGCACACCTTCATCGTGACGTGACCGTCGCCGCAAGACATCGATTCTTTGAGCTCATGAATCAGTTCTCGTCCACCGTCCGCGCGTACCCATGCCCAAAGCGAATTTTCCATGCGCAGCGCGGCGCGCGTGTGCGAGGAAAGCCAGTCGTGCGCGTCCTCCGCGGCGATGGGAAGCGGCGGGGGAGCCGGAGCCGTCGGCGAAGCTTTACGCCCCGACGTCGGTTGTCGGCTTTGACGCTGTTGTTCCTGCTTCCGCGACGGAATCGGTGACGTCACGGAGTCTCGAGGACGTTGTTTCCTCTCTCGCTGTTGCGGCTTCTTCGTCTCGGTCGCGTCCTCGACGGCTCTCGGCGTCGATTTCGCGGCGCCGGGCTTCTTCTCCCGCGTCTTCTTCGTCGGCGTCTCCTTGGCGACGTCGGCGGTCTTCTTCGACCGTCTCGTTCCCTTGGCGACGCCCTCCACGACTCGTCCATCGCCAGTCGTCTCGGTCTTCGCCTCGGTCTTCGCCTCGGTCTTCGCCTCGGTCTTCGCCGTCTTCGCGCGCGCGTTTCGCGTCCTCTTCGCCCCGTCCCCGCCCGTCTCCTTCTTCTCACCCGACCCCTCGGCGTCGAACAGAGGATTATCAGTCATCGGCGCGTCCTCCTTCTCCTCCTTCTTCTTCTTCTTCCTCTCGTTCCTCTTCCTCCCCCTTCCCTCGCCCTTGGTCGTTTTCCCACCATCGCCGTCGTCGTCATCATCTTTCCTCGTCTTCGGATCTGTCGTCTTCGTCGTCGTCGACGTCTTCGGAGTCGTCGGAGTCGTCGTCTTCGACGTCGTCGTCGTCGTCGTCGTCTTCGAAGTCGTCGTCTCCCCCTCGATCGACATCCTCGTCCTCGTCCGTAGATTCTCGCGCGACGACGCGTC
>Ga0208410_1000527_pt1 | contig 21995 bp, 22 predicted proteins | sample ETN02SmetaG_3_FD_185787 | JGI IMG/M metagenome (GOLD analysis project Ga0208410, IMG submission 185787) | Marine microbial and viral communities from oxygen minimum zone, Eastern Pacific Ocean - ETNP2014F10-02SV257 (SPAdes) (version 2) | ecosystem: Environmental > Aquatic > Marine > Oceanic ... | reverse complement strand
AATATATTGTATAGTATTTTGCGTTATGAAATCAGCCACACTAAATTTACGAATATCCCCATCCATCAAGGATGGCATTAAAAAAGCGGCAACTATCGAGCATAGAAGCATCGCTAATATGATTGAAATTTTAATAAGAAGGCATTGCCAGGATAATGGCATAGCAATCAATGACAATCTGGAATTAAACGGAGAAAATTCAAATGGATGAAAAAATGCTTAAAGCCATGGTTGCCGCGGGTGCTATCAAGAAAATTAGAATAATTGGTCAAGGTTCACGTTTTCATGTTGAAGCAAATACTCCGAATGGTGCTATTACTGCAGAAACATACAAGGGTAGTATTAAATCGTGGGTATCATTAGATGCCGCAGCAAAGTGGGTCAGATCAATTGGCATAGGTTCTGCGCAGATTAACATGACACATTGGCAACCAAATCAGAAAGATATGGTCATCTAAAAAGATAATCTTTACCGTCAAGATGCAGTATTGCTAAGATAATGCTTGAGATGAACATTAGCAAAAAACAAATTGATAATTACAAAAAAGATGGCGCAATCAAGATTCCATCACTATTCACTGAATGGATTAATGAAATTAAAGAAGGTATTGATTTTAATATAGATAATCCTAGTTTATATGGCGCTGAAAATACTAAAAAAGGTCAAAAAGGAAGGTTTTTTGATGATTATTGTAATTGGCAGCGAATACCTCAGTTTGAAAATATAATTAAAAATTCAGATGCCAGGAACGTAGCAGCTCAGCTAATGGACTCAATGAATGTGCAATTTTTTCATGATCATGTTCTCTACAAGTCAGCTGGCTCAGAAACATCTACTCCCTGGCATCAAGATGGTCCATATTATTTTGTAAAAGGCAATATGACTGTGAGCTTTTGGATACCTGTTGATTATGTTCCAATTGAATCATCATTGAGAATCATAAAAGCATCGCATAAATGGACCAAGGAGGTTACACCCACCAAATGGCTTACGGGGGAGGACTTTTATAAAAATAAAAAAGATTACATACCTGTACCAGACCCCGATGAAAATCCAACTAAATATAAAACACTTCAGTGGGAAATGAATCCTGGTGATGCGATAGCCTTTCATTTTAATGCAGTGCATGGTGCAAGAGGAAACAAAACGAACTCAAAAAGAAGGGTTCTGTCTCTAAGATTTGTCGGTGATGACGCCAGGTACATAGAGAGATCTGGGAGAACCTCGCCACCCTTCCCTAACCATAATATGAGAGACGGGCAAAAACTAAGAGATGATTGGTTTCCCTTTATTTAGTTTGATCCATGAAGCTTTTGATAAACCTCAAGAGTTTCATTTACGGTTATCTCATTATTGAATTTAAGTTTGATTCGCTCTCTGGCTTTTTGACCCATTGACTTTCTCAATGACTCATCAAGATAGAGTTTTTTTATAGCATCAGCTATTGCTTGACTGTCTTTTACTGGAACAACTATCCCGCTAACATTGTCCTCGACAAGCTCTGGACTTCCTCCAGAATTTGTAACAATTGGCGGAACTGCTGCTGACATTGCTTCTATAATTGATCTGGGTAACCCTTCTCGTTTATATGATGGAAGACAAACAAGATCACAGGCAGCACTGATGGCGGGTGCATTCTTACAAAATCCCGGCGAAAATATCAAATTCTTTCTTCTGCAATTTTTTATGGCGTTTTCAATTTTTCGTCCACGCATTCTTCCAATAAGCAAAAGCACTATTGGAATATTTTCAGGAACTAAGTCAACAGCACGAATCAAATAGTCGACACCTTTTCTTGGTCTGGAGTTTGCTATACACCCAATCACAAATGAGTTCGCAGGAATATTATATTGACTTAGATCAGCGACTTCATTGTACCAATCAACATTGTGCCCCTTATAAACTCTTATTGGTTTATTGGGATTCATTCTGAGAAATTTAGGCTTCATAGATAAAAAATAATCCTTAATTGCATCGCAAACACATATTATTTTGTCGATACGGGGGTTTAAAAAACGAATCCATGATATGGGATCAAAATAACTGACATTTCCCACAATCCCTCTATATGCAATTAGTTTTATATTCTTGAGGCCAATCAATGAAAATATTGTATTAGTGAGAGTGTTATTACTGAAAACATGCACGACATCAACTTCCTGATCTACAAGATAATTCCTAAGTTTTTTTATGGCCGTATAATCAATTTTTCTTCGAAAAATAATCTCAAAATTATTAATTTGGTGTTGATCGAGAATTTTTTTATGCTCGCAATTGCTTCTGCAAATTATCGATATATTTATATTCTTTTTGTGCAGACCAATAAATGTCTCTACAGTAGGCCTATCTGGAGATTCTGTTATAGCCAGTACTTTCATGCTCATAGCCGAGAAAATTTAATTATTTGCCATCCCAGGCATTCCTGGTAGCAAAGTTTTGCAAAATCATTAGATTTTCATCGTTTGGCTCAGGCTCAGATGTTCCAAACATCGCTCTTACCCAATGACCATCTGTTGGATTGGGTAGAATTATGAATTTATCACCATAATCATCTCTGTCATTGCTCATGATATCAAATCTCTTGTCAACGTCTTTTACATAATAATCTCTCTTGTAATCATTAAGATTGTCACCAAGAATTAACACTAATTCATGAGACTCGCTTATTGCTTTTTTGGACGGCATTTTATTTGAAGACTCCCGATAAACAGTCAAATGCTGATCATCTGCATATGGAAATTTAAGGTGCTGGAGCTGGTCGAGGGCGTATTGATATGTATTCTCTCCTTGATTACGATTTGTAACATAGAACACCTCAACATTTTTATCATAACAATGGTCAAGGAATCTTTTTGCACCTGGAATAGCAGATATAAGATTTTTTGGTACCCATTTATCCCATATAGCATCATCAAAAAACTCTTTCTGCTGATTAATGAGATAACCCCAATAACTTGTGGCACCAATAATCGTATTATCCATATCACTGATTATTGCGAGTGGCTTATCGCTGCTTTTTCTTTTAGCAACAGCACTATCAACCTTCCACCGTGCTATATTAAAAGCTTGATGACATAAAGCTCCATATTCTGCAGCAGTCTCCTTCCAAGCAATGGCCCAAAGTAATGCATTGCTCCTCATAGCACCCTTCGTATCTTGGGCAGAAGCATTTTCCCTGCCAATTATTGGGAACGTAATACCAGCGAGTGCCATCGAATTAATTAACTTCCTTCTGTTGAATTTATTCTTTTTCTGTTTTTCCATAATTTTTTCTCGTTCATTTTGCAAAAAGTTAATCATATAATACCTATGTGAACTCTATTCATACAACCATGATAAATATTCTCAAATTCAAAACACATACAAGTATTATATTATTCATACTTGTTATATATGGATGTGGGAGCGGTGGAGAAAATAAAACATCAATAATCAATAACGCAAGACAAACGTCTGATTGGATAGAAAATTATTTTTTACCTGAATTAACATACAAAAATAAATGTTTGAATCCAAGATCAGGAGTTAACCCAGAAACAAGTAGCTTATATTTAGATATTAAAGGAACATCATTAGATGAAAATAATTATCTCCGCTCTTATACAAATAATACATATTTGTGGTACGACGAGGTAGTTGACCGAGATCCATCACTTTACTCAACAGAGAGTTATTTCGATCTTCTTAAAACTTCACATGATAGATTTCATTTTACTTACCCAACAACGGAATGGATCCAGTTATCTCAATCAGGCATTTCTGCTGGATACGGTGTTTCTTGGATCAATCAGTCCAATAAAATACGTGTGGCATATACTGAGCCAAATACCCCGGCTTCCAGTGAGACAGTTGGATTAGAGCGAGGAGATGAGATAATTGAGGTCGACGGGATAAAGGTGACTGAAAATATAGGTAGTAATTTTGTCAATAACATTTTATATCCAGATACATCAGGAAAAACTCATACATTTTTGGTCAAAAAAAGAGTTTCAGGTGAAACGAGAGAAATCTCAATGACGTCAGACAATATTGTTTCAACGCCAGTTCAGGAAATTAAGATCTTTGAAAGAGACAGCGGTAAAGTTGGTTATTTTTTGTTTAATGACCATATTGCAACATCTGAGAGCGGGTTGTTTGACGCAATTACTCAGTTAAAGTCAAATAACATAAAAAATTTAGTATTGGATGTTCGTTACAATGGAGGTGGTTATTTAGCAATTGCCAATCAACTCACCTACATGATTGTCGGCCCAATACTGACGGCAGGCATAAATTTTGAGACCATGGTATTCAATGATAAACACCCGAATACCAATCCAGTTACCGGCTCACCAATTACACCAATCCCATTCTATACAACAACAATTGGACTTTCGTCGATGCAAAAAAATATTGATCTTCCATTTTTAGATTTGTCTACTGGCGATAGTGGCTACCCAAAAGTATTTGTGATCACTGGAAACGATACCTGCTCTGCAAGCGAATCCATTATTAATAGTTTAATGGGTCTGAATATAGAGGTAATTCAGATTGGCTCTGTTACATGCGGAAAACCCTATGGTTTTTATCCCACAGACAATTGTGGAACTACCTACTTTACTGTCCAATTTAAAGGAATAAATGCAAAAGGATATGGGGACTATGGTAACGGCTTCAAACCTAGGTTAATTGCAAGTGACATTAATATGCCAAAGGGATGTTTAATTAATGATGATTTAGATAGCAGTTTGGGAAGCACAGATGAAGACAGACTGTCTGCGGCACTTTATTATCTGGATAACGGAAATTGTCCGATAGAAAATATTGGCCGTTCACCATCAAAAAGTATAACGAATTCGGCTTCTACCGATAGAATATCGGTAAAGAAAAATATTTTCCTAACAAATCGAATCTTCCATTGAAATGACTTTAAAAAGAAATTTAATCATCCTTGTGTCCTTCTTTAATTTTGGCTGCACATCACTTCCTGAGAGAGATTACAGTAGCGCCCTAATAGAAGAGATGACTCCTGAAGCAAAAAAAGAAATTGAACAGGTATTGAGTGCGGCCTCAAAGAGAACAATAAGAGGTTTATCTGAAAATATATTTATGACTGATAGTGTTGTGGTTTTAGAAAAAAATCGCCCTCAGGATTTTGAAATAAGCTCTATTCGGATTATGACAAAACCAGATCGATATGAACTGATACTTAATAAAAATGGACAATGTTTCATTAGACATGACGAAACAAATCTACAGTGGTTTCTCTTTAAAGCAAAATGTGTAAGTCAATGAAATCTCGAAAAAATTACCTATTTCTTTTGTCGTCTGTTCTGTTTTTTAGTCATTCGATGGCAGAAAAGCTTCCAGCAAATTTTAACACTCAGGATAAATCATTAGAACAGATAATTAAATTTCCTGATATCAAAGGAGATATTTCAACAACTATCAACTGCTCTGGTGTCGTCCAAAAAAATAAAAAAATAAAATTTTTTAGTTGTTATAAGAATCAACCAGGAGATGAGGTGTATATATATGAAATTTACAAGGCTTTTAAAAAAGCAAGATTCAATCCTGCTCTGTTAAACAGAAAAAAGGAAGAAGCATTAGTTCAATTTCGCATCTTTTTTAAAAGTGAAGACAACAACAATTCGATTAAAATAATTAATAATATAGGGTACAAAGAAAATGTGGATGCATACGGAATTAATCACATTGGCGCACAAAGAATAATTGGTGCAGAAATATGGCAAAAACATTGCCCTAAATTCAACCAATACAATTTGCTCACAAAAACTCACGTAAATTCTGAGGGATCAGCCAGTAATGCAAGCATTCATGACTATAAAGGCATAAAAATAAGCCAATCATGCAATAATTCGATTTTATCGACTCTAAATTCCAGTGATTACATCCCAGCAATATCAGGCGATATTTTCGTTCCCTCAACTCACATTGAGGTTTTTGGCAATTAATGTAAACATAATCTTATGGGTGAAAGAGAAAATAAAAGTAAATTACTGAGGGCGGTTGGTGTTATCGGTATAGCTTTAGTTGCCCTTAATTCTACAATTGGATCAGGGATTTTTACCCTCCCCTCGATTGTTTTAGAACAGGCTGGTTCTGCAAGTCCATGGTTATTTTTGATAGTTGGAATTTCAATAATTTCAATCGTTCTAACTTTTGGAAGGTTAAGCAGTTTTTTCACAGACTCTGGTGGCCCCGTTTTATACACTAAAGAAGCGTTTGGCCCCTTAGTTGGCTTCAGTACTGGATGGATACTTTATATAAGCAGAGCAACAGCATTTGCTGCAAATTCAAATGCACTTGCACTCTATCTTGGCTCTCTCATTCCATGGTTCAGCATGGGTCCAGGAAGAGTTACATTAATAACTTCAACTTGTTTATTGCTAACATGGGTAAATTACATTGGAGTAAAAGATGGCATAAAAATGCTTCTATTTTTTACTGTAATCAAATTGTTGCCGGTACTGATACTCATAATCATGGGCTTGCAATACATCCCAATTGAATTCTTTACAAAAGCCTCTCTGCCTCAAATGAATGGAATAGGGCCAACCGTTCTTATTATTATTTATGCTTTTGTCGGATTTGAAGGTGCAACTTTCATATCTGGCGAATCTAAAAAACCCCAATCTTCTATGCCTAGCGCAATTGCTAAAACCAGTTTATTTGTCTGTCTTTTTTATTTTTTTATTATGATGGTATACGTTTCTGTTGTTCCAAGTGAAACGGGCAATGTAGGTGCGCTAGTTTCTCTCGGTGAAACATTATTAGGACCAAGTGGATTGATTATAATTACACTTGCTGCCATATTTTCAATTGGAGGTAACCTAGGTGCAATAATGCTTGCTGTGCCAAGATTGACATTAGCACTTGCTGAACAAAGCCTTCTTCCAAAATGGTTTGGAAAAATCCATAAAAAATATTCTACGCCTGGTAACTCAATTTTATTCTTAGGTCTAATAAGTCTTATCTTTGCTCTATCAGGATCGTTCGTTTATTTGGTTATTGCAAGCTCACTAACAAGACTGCTCGCTTATATAACCAGTATATCTGCACTTCCATTTATTGAAAAAAAAGCTGATCAAAAAACGCTAGATAATTCCTACAAACTTCCAGGTGGCTATTTGATCCCAATTATCGCGTTAGTCATATGTATCTGGATTACTTTCCAATCTAATCTAGACGCATGGATCCTCACAGTGGGACTTTTGCTGTTTGGCCTGATACTTTTTTTTCTGGCACGAAGAGACAATAAAATTATTAATTAAATACTTCTTCTAAAAAATTGTGCATTGCAATCCATGATCGATGATCTGCTTTTTGATTATACTGCATCCCATTTTCTGGATCATTGGCGCCTGTTTTTGTAAATGCGTGCATCGCATTTCCATATGCGTGAACTTGCCAATCCGTATTTTTGGATCTCATTTCATTAATAAATGAATTGACACTTTCAGGTTCAACCATAGGATCCTCCCAACCGTGCAAAACCATTATTTTAGACTTAATTTCGGTATCAATAGTATTGTTGGGTTTAGAGAGATTTCCATGAAAACTGACCGCTCCAAGAATGTCAGCGCCACACCTCGCCAAATCAAGAGCCATTAAGCCGCCAAAACAATATCCTATTGCTGCTAATTTCTGATCGTCTACTGGTGCTTGTTTTTTTAAGGCCTCTAATGCCAAGAACATTCTTTTCTGTAATTTTTCACGATTTTCTATAAATGGACTCATTAGACGTGCATTTTCCTCTTTACTCTCTCCATTGACACCCTTTCCATACATATCAAGAGCGAATCCAACATAACCAAGTTTTGCTATTTCATCGGCTTTTTCACACTCAAAACTCGTTCTTCCTGCCCATGCATGACCAATCAAAACACCAGGTCTCAATTTATCTGACTTATCATCCCATGACATATATGCCTCAAGAACTTCCTCTCCATCCATGTATTCAATAAGTTTGGTTTTGATCGTCATATTTCCTCCAATCATACTTAAAATAACAGAATTAAAATTCGAGCATTTAGAAGTTCAAGTATGGTGCATCCCTATTCATAGGTTTCATGATAATCATCTGAACATCCCCAATTGCTCGCTCAATGAACGCCCCTTCACAATAACACAAATAATAATGCCACATCCTGATGAATGTATCTGAATAGCCCATACCTTTAATGACATCAATGCTTTCATACATTCTCTCTCTCCAGTGGTTGAGGGTCGTTGCATAATGAGGACCAATATCCTCAATATTAATAATCCTCATATCTGTATATTCAGTAATTGTCTCTGCTATTTTTGATACAGATGGTAAACAACCTCCAGGAAAGATGTATTTTTGAATGAAGTCGACAGATCTAATTGAATATTTATATTGCTGATCTGCTATTGTTATGGCCTGAAGCACCATCAAACCTTCAGGTTTAAGAAGTTTTGAGCACTTTTTGAAATAATCATCAAAATACTGATACCCTACCGCTTCAATCATTTCAATGGATACCAGTTTATCAAACTGACCCTCAAGATCACGATAATCCTCAAGCAGCAGAGTAATCTTATCAGAGAGATTTGCTTCTTCCACCCTCTCTTTTGCAAGCTGATATTGTTTTTCAGAAATTGTGGTGGTGGTGACCTTGCAGCCGTAATTTTTTGCTGCGTATATCGCGAATCCACCCCATCCGGTTCCGATCTCTAAAAGATGATCATTTTCATTTAGACGTAATTTTTTGCAGATGCGATCTAATTTTATTGTTGAAGCCTTTTCTAGACCACAATCTTGTTTATCGAAAATTGCACATGAGTACATCATCTTTTCATCAAGCCAAGACTGAAAAAAATCGTTACCAAGATCATAATGAGCAGAAATGTTTTTTTTGCTGCCCTTTCTCGTGTTTCTGTGGCACCAGTGAATGAATTTTCTTATTGGCTTAGAAAAAGAACCAAAACCAGAATCAAAGCCATCAAGAACAGATCGATTCATCAATAGTATCCTTACTATTGTTGTAAGATCATCGCACTCCCAATAACCCATCATAAAGGCCTCAGCGGCTCCAAGTGAGCCACCAAAAATTAACTCTGAATAAAACTTACGATCATGAATTATAATCTTAGCCTTTAATAAAGAGCCTTCGTCCCCAAATGATTGTTCTTGATCGTTGTCCGAAAATGAAAGATGACCGTATCTCAGGGATTTCATCTTATTGAGAACAAGGCTTCTCGAGAAGCTATCTAACAAAGAATTCGAGTTTGATTCCATTCCTTTATTTTATCCTTTCATTTGATAAATAAAAATTAAGTGTTTGTCTTTCTCTTTGCAGGATGCACATAAAATGGGCATTTTTTTAGCCATAATTTTAGCGCTTGAAAGTGAATTCCAAAAATAATTTTTAACGTAATAAGTGGATACATAATTAGCATTCTGGCAAGAGATAGTGATGAAATAGAGACTCTCTTTAGACCAATGGATGCATTAAAAAAAGTTTTATTTTTTTTACTATTACTCATCTTAACAGTTAATTTTTCTGCGGGCTCATTAAAAAACCAATCATAATCAACCTCCATTGACATGAATGGTGATACATGCATCTTTTTAATAGGTTGAAATCTTCTTAACTTATCATCATTACTCAATAGATTGTCTGTAAGAACATATGTGCAAGTTTCTCCCCACGGTGTGTTTGTGACTTCTGCAACAATTACATCCAATTTTTCATTTTCATCATAACAATAGTAAATGCTGATTGGATTGAAACAATATCCAAAATAACTTAAGTTGGTGAGCAAAAAAATATCTCCTTTGATTGTTTTTTTGGTTTCTTTAAAAACCAAACCTCTGATATGAGCATCAATGGGTATTTCTTCAGGGCCAATATGATCGGATCTACGAAACCGAGCGAAACTGTATTTTCCCGTACCCCATAGAAAATATCTATCGAATATTTTATCTATCTCATTCAACTTGAGGAACATCATGAAGATCCTGTAGTTAAATGAGTGGGCTATTGGCTCTGCCCTTGTATGAACTACTTTGCCTTCAAAGATACAGCTATCCATTTGCTATATCCTTAAACACTGTGTGTGCATTTATCGCGCTTTGTACACCATCCTCATGAAACCCATTTCCCCAATATGCGCCAACGTAGAAAGTTCTATTTGAACCGTTAATTTTTGGGAACTCTTTCTGAGCTTTAACAGCTGCATTGTCAAATATCGGATGATGATAGTTAAATGTTTTGATGGTTTTTTTTCTATCAATTCGCCCGTCATCATTTAATGTAACCAGGAAATTAGTCTTACTCTTTAGATCTTGAAGTATATTCATGCAGTAGGTCAGATTCACTCTTTTCGAGTTACCTCCACTGACATAATAATTCCATGATGCCCAACATCTTTTTGATTTTGGCATGAACGATGAATCAGTATGCAAAGTAGCCACATTTTCTTGATACCTGATTTTTGAAAGAATGTTTATTTCATCTTGTGATGGATTATTGAGAATCTTCAGTGCCTGATCACTGTGAGTCGCGATAAAAACATAGTCGAATTTTGCTTTGCTGCCATTGCCTAAATCAATCTCAACAAAATCATCATTACGATATATTGCTGTAACTCTGGAGGATAAGTGCACCTTACTCATATATTTTTTTGATAGTTTTTTTAAATACTCTTTTGAACCACCCTTGATAACCATCCATTGAGGTCTATCCTTGAGTTGAAGCAATCCATGATTATCAAAAAATCTCAATAGAAAGCGAACCGGCATATTCAAAATCTCGTCCTGTTTTGCGGACCAGATGGAAGAAGCCATTGGAAGGAGGTAATTATTAGTAAAATCATTCGAGTAGTTATTCTTCTCGAGAAATTCATCGATTGAAATTGATAGATTTTTATTTTCGGATGAATACCTATTTTTATTAAATCTGATGATATCTCGAATCATTCTCAAAAATGACGGTCTGAATATATTTGCTCTCTGAGAAAATAGGCCATTTAGACTAGAACCATTATACTCAAGATTGATATTTTCATTTTTTACACTGAAACTCATTGTACTGTTCTGTGTTTCTTGGCCTATATCATGCAAAAGTTTCATAAAATTTGGGTAAGTCTTGTCGTTGAAAACAATAAATCCAGTATCGATAGCAAATTTTTTACCATCAACGTCAACATCAACAGTATTAACATGGCCGCCCATGTAATCATTTTTTTCGTAAACAGTAATATCGTGACTCTCAGATAAGAGATAGGCAGCAGTTGATCCTGATATGCCTGAGCCAACAATTGCGATCTTCAATTTTTTATGACGCATAGAACTATGTCAGCTTTATTTTTCTATTTCTGCCACTGATGAGGAACTTTAACTATTTTATCAATATCGTAGCCAATCTCTTCTATAAAATTGATGGCTTGCGAATAAGTTTCTTCATCCATTTCAGGGTTTCTGGACATCAACCAAACATAATCTCGTTTATTTCGCGCGATAATGGTGTAGGAATAGTCATTGGCAACGTATACAACTCTAAAATCAGCCTTTATTGGCCAAATAAACTGCATGCCCCACAGAGCATTTGAGTTGGTGTCTTTTATGAATCCTCTTGGTTTGTATGATTTTCTTTCGCCATCGAATCCACCTTTATTAAAAGAGAATTCTGTTTGAATGGTTCCATCACTATCGAGTGTATATTTCTCTACTGCATTGAAGATATTTTTCTCAAGGAATGTTGGTATATTTGCAATCACATACCAATCGCCCATAAATCTCTCTATATCGAGATATTCAATCGTTTCCATTTCTCGGTTATGTGCCGAGCATGAAGATAAACAAATCAAGACAATAAACACAAATATGTTTTTGTTTAAATTTTTCATATATAAATATACCCCATCCCTTTCTATGTTATTTTCTCATTACTTTGGTGAAAAAAAACATGCAAGCTGTCAGCTAATATCAAAAGCAACGGTATGATCACAGCCCATCCAAAAGCGAGACCGATCATTGCAGAATTAAAATCACTAAATTCAATGGCATTTAATTTGTAACCACCATAATAAGTTAAAGGCCCCCCGAAAAAACCGAAGAAACTTGATAATAGTTTTGATTTTTTCAACCAGGCCATAGATGAGTTTAGTGTTGTCGCAAAAGACATCCACATTGCAATAATCCAATAAGTGGTTAAATATTCATTGATATGTCCAGAAGGATATGAAATCCATCCTAAATAGACAAAAATACTATCCAATAAACCCCCTGTAACGGCAATAATTAAAATTAACGTTAATTCCTCCTTAATAGAATCAACACGTGAAAGACGAAATAACACAATGAAACAAATTACAATAACACCAAACCAAGGTCTTCCTGATGCTCCTCCCAATACCGCGGAGAACCATCCGATCTGAAATAATATAAAGTTCAGCAGTTTGTCCATTGTTTACTTCTCTGCTGTCTTTTTACTGAAGAGAAAGTGACCTATATACCATTCATTTCCATCGTTAAAAGCAAAAAGTTCAGCGCAAGACATGAAGAAAATTCTCCATCTTTGCCACCACTGCTTATGATCACTTCCATATACGCTCTTCATTATAGGCATTAAAGAAGTTTTTTTTGAATCCATGTTTTTAAGCCAGGTATTGCATGTTTTAGCGTAGTGGAATCCATTCCATCTCCATCTGTTTCTTATTAGCAGATGATCCTGAAAGAAAAGAGGTAAATCATCACTCGGCATTATCCCGCCTGTGAAAAAATAACGACTCATCCAGTCATTCGGCCCTTTATCAATAAACTCGTAAGGTACGTTTTTATGACAGAAAATATGCATGAAAAATAACCCATCATCTTTAAGCCATGACGAAACCCTACTAAATAACTTTCTGTAATTCTTCATGTGCTCGAACATTTCTATTGACACGATTCGATCAAACCTCTTATCAATATTGAAATCTTTCATATCATGTGTAATTACCTCAATATTCTTTAGTCCTTTCTTTCTGGCCATGTGATCGATAAATTCCTTCTGGGTTCGTGAATTAGAAACCGACGTTACTGATGAATTGGGATAATTATCAGCAATCCATAGACTCAGTGAACCCCAACCACAACCCATATCAAGTACTTGTTGACCATCTTGCAAACCTGCTCTTTTGCATGTTGTTAAGAGAGATTTCACTTCAGCGTCATTAAGGTCTTTTTCATTTTCGGACCAAAAACAACAGCTGTATTTAAAATGATCACCCAGTACCAATTTATAGAAGTCTGCTGGCACTTCGTAGTGCTGCTCGTTGGCATCTGAGGTGTTGGTTGCAACTGGAGATTTATCCATTTTTGATATCATTTGCATTTGATTGATTGATGCATCTTCACAATCAGAGCTTTTGATATCTAAAAGACGTTTTTTAAGCAAAAGTCTAATGCCAAATCTAATTATAAAATCCGGTAAGATTCCTTTCTCAGTTAAGCTTATCAATGATTTATTTATTTTTTTTAGCATAATTTATATTGCTCTTTTGAGATTATTATATGCTGAAATAGGAAAAATTTTCATCCAGTTTTATTGAATAAATTAATGCAGAATTAGCGCCTATATTAAACGTGATAATATTTTTTTATATTATTGATTTATATGTAGTTTATTTAAATAAATAGCTCTTTCTAGCGTCTCTTTCAAAATCTTTCTTTGTACATTACTTCCGCCAAATGTTGCCTCATCTTTTACAACCATCGACAATAACTTTTCTGAATCTTTATAATCTTTTTTCAGAAAAGAAATAAAACCATTGAACAAGTTTATCAATAGAACATCAGATTCAACATTTTTATTCAATTTTTCTAACAAAGATGCCTGTTTTTCAGGCTTTAAAGCTGAAGCAGCCATTAACTTATGCATATCTGCAAAGTTAAAGCCAAAATCAGGAAATAATGTATTTGCATAATCATACATTTCAATCATCCAGCTATCAGGTATCTCGATACCATTAATCTTGCAGTACCACAATATTGAGGCGTTATCAGCGAGATACTCCAAAGGCGATGTATCTTTATCAGCTAACATGTAATTCTCATAGATATCATTTATCTCTTCAATTTTTTTTAATTTAATTGCGAGCAATGCATCATGCCACCTTAAATGATGTTTCATTCTAGAGTTTTTCCCCTCCTTTGAGGATGACCAATCCAATATAAAAGATCGGCCTAATTCATAGGAGTCTGTATCATAATGAATATGCGAAATAGTGTGAGCGCAGTTTCCATTTCTTACTATATCCCATGCTCTCTCGCCATATTTACAAGCTTCTTTCAATTGTTGATTCTCACAATAAATAAATGCTTTTGTTGTCTCAAACCACCAATCATTTGAATCAAAGTTGATTTCAATGTTTTTAATTATCTCTAGATTCTCTTCTCGCCAATATTTTCTGCCTGAGAATGCAAGCATCCCAAATGGTCCTAATAACTGTGAAAGCGCCATTACATCATTTGGATACTCTTCAATATGCTGTTTGGCATAATGAACAGCCTTATCATTTTTTTCTAACATTAAGGCTATTAAGTTAATCAATCCTTGTTCGCGTTTCGAAGATTTCTCGCTGAATTTTTTTGCTAAATTTAAATTTGTTTTTGATTTATCAGGGCTGCCATTTACCGCATATTGTCTCGCTAGCATAATATACGCCAGAGAAAACTCATTATCGTACTCTAATGCTTCATTAAACTTCTCTGTGCCGTCCTGATCTAAGCCCAGATACAAATCCATCCCCTCAAGGAAAACCTTATGTGCCATATGATTGTTTGTTGTGACATGACAGTCTCTGGAATCTTTAAGCAATTTATCTTCTCTATTGTTGGGTTAGCAGGATAAATGACTATTTGAGAAAGCTGCTTCTCAAATTCTTAAAATTACTCATCTGACACTTAACATTTTCTATCTCTTTATCATCAATAATAGCTGGATTGCCTGAATTTTTAGACAATAGATATAGCGAACATAACCATTCTAATAGTATTGCTCTGGAGGCTGATTTCTCTAAATCACTTCCAACTGTAACTGCCCCATGATTTTTCATCAGCACTGCCTTTCTTCCTTTAAGATTTTTTTCCACTTCAATAGCTAATGCTTCAGTTCCAAAAGTTTCATAAGGCGCAACTTTGACCGGCCCGCCCAAATCTGCAATTTGATAATGTATTGCTGGGAGTTCCTCTAGAAGCGTAGATACTGATGTTGCATACAAGGAATGGGTGTGAACTATAGCCGATACATCACTGTAATTATCATAAATAGAAACATGAAGATTCGTCTCAGATGATGGTAGTAGCTTTCCTTCAACAATTTTTTTATCTTTGTCGAGCACTACAATGTCTTCGCTTTTTAAATTATCGTATGAGACCCCACTGGGTGAGATGGCAATTAAATCATCTTTTTTGATGCTTATATTTCCAGAAGTATTAATTACAAGACCCATTTCCTGCATTCGTTTAATTTCGAATACTACTTTTTCTCTTTCATTTTTAAGTATCATGAATCATTACTGTTTAAGATTAAAAACGAATCCAGTGCTGATTGAATAGCTCCTGAAAGACCTTCAGCGCAGGCTTTTGAATCGGGCTTAACGTTACCCTCAGAAATATTCATTACATAGCCGTCAATACTCAGAATACAGCCCGTTTTTATGTTATTCAATGCACCAATCATCATAACGGCAGATGCCTCCATCTCAAATGCTTTTATGCCTGCCTGTCTTGCAGTTTCAATGTCAGCGGGGAGATCAGGGCTATTAAAAGCATCTGAAGTATGAATAATGCCCTTATGCACAGTAATGCTATTTTTTTGAGAGGCCTGTAATAATGCATTTGTTACGTCGATATCTGAAACTGCTGGATACTTTAATGGTAAAAATTTTGATGTTAACCCTTCATCTCTTACAGCGCCTGTTCCAATAACATTGTCACCAGGTTTAATTTCAGCTGAACATGATCCAGCAGTACCCACTCTTATTAGATAGTTGCAATTAATTTTTCCTAAATCTTGAATAACCATAGCGGCACTTGGGCATCCTATACCAGTTGAAATCACTGATATAGGTATGTTTTTATAAGTCCCTGTATAAGTATGGAACTCACGTTGCACCATAATCAATTTAGCGTCAGTTAGCCATTCTTCAGCTATGAATTTCGCTCTCATCGGGTCACCAGGAACGATTACATTTGGGGCAATTTCTTCTGGTTTGCATCTTATTGCACGATATTGCGATCTTGAGCTGTCATTTGGATCGGGCATTTTCGAGAGATCTGGCCACACTTTACTCATTAACTGACTCCTTTTTTCATAAAAATCATAGCAAGCTATCAGCAATAAATGAATCGTTATCAAAATATGATTTTATTTGATTGGCACTAAAAATACCTCTGTCTGTAATTATTTTTGTAACTAAATCTGGAGAAGTTACATCAAAAGCCGGATAAAATCCTTGAACATTTTTTGGGGCAATATTCTTCTTATCAATCATAGTTAATTCGTCTCCGTCTCGCTCTTCAATTTCTATCGCGTTTGAATCATTAGACCCCAAATCTGGACCTGATTGTCTCAATACGTAATAAGGTACTTTATTTTCTCTAGCAGCCAAAGCATATTGGTAAGTTCCAATTTTATTCGCGACCGTGCCATCCATACAGACCCTATCTGCTGCCGTTATAAATGCGTTGATCAGGCCTTGTTGCATCAGAGCGCCTCCCATTCCATCAGAAATAACCTTTGTTTTGAAACCTAAACTCGATGAACAAAATGCGGTTAATTTTGTACCCTGCAAATAAGGTCGCGTCTCACTGCATATTATTTTTAGATCAATATCTCTTCTTTTTGCTTCAACCAAAAGATAAACATATGAACGATCTGGAAAACAATGAGTAAGAATCGTATCACCGTCTTTCAATAGCGAGATAGCATTTTGAGCAGTTTTTTGGGCCTGTTTAGCCAAATCAGAAGCGACTTTTGAAGTCAATTCAATAACAGCACTTACAGGACATAGATTATTATCCATCGCATCTATGGCTGTTTTCTGACAATAAGTTATGACTTTCTTTAAAGCTATGCCAGTAGGACGAGTTGATATTAATCTGTCAGAAGCATTATTAAGATCCCTGATACTGCAATTATTTTTTAGAGACAACGCGAGACCATAACCCGCTGCAATTGATATCGAAAAAGCTCCTTGTATTGCCATATTCTCAATTGCAACCGCAACATCTTCAGAGGTTTTGCAAACAATAAAATCAACTTGATTTGGAAGTTTTCGCCTATCAAGAATCTTAACAATTCCATCTTCCCAGACAGCCATTCCTCTTCGCTGAATTAATAAGGGAAGATCTGACTCAACATATTTACCATCAAGACTTTTTTTAGGGGATGAGTGTGTTTTCAATCGTTCAATAAGATTTATCTAATCTTAGACTTTTTTATTTTTAAAGTGCTTAGTTGCATTGTACTGAAACATCATAATACATAATGCCAAAAAAGCTGTTACAAATGCATACAAAATAAAAGCATTTTTAATTTTTAGGTTCAAAGCATCAAACGCAGGCATGAAAAGCATAAGCGAAATAAAAATGATGGAGCAAAGAATTATAGAAAAATACGATATTGATCGATTTTGAAGCAACATACTTGTAAGGGTTGCAAAAATGGTGATACTCAACGCAAATACAGTTGTATCAAATTTAGTTTGAGATGATAACGAGAGTAAAATCATCCCCGACAGTATTATAATCATAAATAGCTGATACAAGGCAAAGTACTTCATGTCATTGGTAATTGTTGGATTGTAAATATCATTGATGTTGTATTTTTTGCTTGTTTTTCTTATATCTTCAGGGCGCCAATATGTTTTTGAAAACCAGACTTTAATTTTATCTGAAACTTTTTTTGTTCGAATTGAATCTTGAAGCATTTGATAAAAAACCTGAAAGTTTGCCCAAATTGGATTCCAGCTCCTCAAAGGAGTAACCGTTCCATATATGGGCTCAATTTCTGCTTCTTCGGCTTTATAAGTTCCAAACATTCTATCCCAAATAATAAAAACCCCACCGTAATTGGCATCTATATATTCTTTATTTTTAGCGTGATGTATCCTGTGATTCATTGGTGTAATAAATACTTTTTCTATCCAACCTAAATGGCCGATATGTTTAGTATGTACCCAGAATTGGTAAACAAGATTAACACCAGCAACAGAGACAAAGACCTCACCAGGTATTCCGATCATAATCATTGGTGCAAAGAAAATCCATTTCCACAAAAAACCCGTACTTGTTTGTCTTAAGGCTGTTGCTAAATTGAAATCTTCACCATGATGATGAACTACATGTGTAGCCCATAAAATCCTAATCTCATGATGACTGCGATGCATCCAATAATAAAAAAAATCATACAATATAAAAGCAATAATCCAAGTAATCATCTCATTGTTTGCCATAAGATCAATACTGAACTTTTCTGCAAAAAAGACAAAAACTATGCCCTGAAAACCAAGATTTAGCATTGTAGGAAATCGGCTGATAATACCAATTATTATGCTAGTGTATGCATCATTCATTCTGTAGGTATTTTTACCCTTATAAAGGCCGTAAAAATACTCCAAAACTATCAAAAGAAAGAAGACAGGAATTGCCATTAATATGATATATGACGAATCCATAGTTACTTCCTTTCGATAATAGATTGAATAATGAGCCTATTTTATTAAGAACCTCTAGTGAAGATCAAGCTCCATAACCTTAACCCATGCACCAATAAAATCAGACACAAACTTATTTTGCCCATCATCGCTGGCATAGACTTCAACTATTGCTCGTAATTGAGAGTTTGAACCGAAGACCAGATCTACATTAGTGGCAGATCTCATGTGCTCACCTGTTTGTCTATTGATGCCTTCGAAAGTGACTCCGGTGCCGTTTGGTTTCCATTGGACTGTCATATCAAGCAAATTATCAAAGAAATCATTAGACAACTTATCTTTATTGTCTGTAAACACTCCATGATTGTCTGTGCTTATACCAAGTGACCTAAGACCCCCAATCAAAACAGTCATTTCTGGAGCTGTTAAACCCATTAATTGGGATTTATCCAGCATCATTTCCTCTATATTTACATCAACCGATTCTTTTTTATAATTTCTGAATGCGTCAGCAATTGGCTCTAAAACGGCAAATGACTCTATATCAGTTTCTTCTTGTGAGGCATCTCCTCTTCCAGGCGTAAAAGGAACGGTCGATCCGGAAGCTTTCTCAATACCAACACACCCAGCCAAAACAATCATATCTGCTACTGAGGCACCAACCTCATCAGCAATACCCTCTAAAGTGCTCAGAACTCGGCTCAACTGCTCAGGTTTGTTGGCTTCCCAATTTTTTTGTGGCTCCAATCTAATTCTCGCACCATTTGCTCCACCACGCATATCTGAACCACGATATGTAGAAGCGCTGGCCCATGCCGTTTCAATCATCTCCTGAATAGTTAAGCCACTCGCAGATATTTTTTGTTTTGCGCTGTCTATATCATAATTAGCATTTCCCTTTGGAACAGGGTCTTGCCAGATAAAATCTTCGCTTGGTACTTCAGGGCCTAAGTATCTTGATTTTGGACCCATATCTCTATGCAGGAGTTTAAACCAAGCATTTGCAAATGCATCGGCAAATTCTTCTGGATTTTCATGGAAACGTTTTGAAATTTTACGATATTCAGGATCTTCTCTGAGAGCCATATCTGCAGTTGTCATCATGGTTGGTACTTTTTTCGATGAGTCCTCTGCATCCGGCGCAAGATCCTCTTCTTTTTGATCAATTGCATGCCATATATGCGCGCCTGCAGGACTCTTTGTGAGCTCCCATTCATAGCCAAATAAAAGGTCGAAGTATCCGTTGTCCCACTGCGTTGGATTGGAGGTCCATGCTCCTTCAACACCACTTGTTATTGTGTCACTGCCCTTACCCGAACCATGCGAGCTGATCCAACCAAGTCCTTGATTTTGGATAGATGCTCCTTCGGGTTCAGCTCCAACACTCTCTTCAGGACCGGCGCCGTGGGCCTTCCCAAAAGTATGGCCACCCGCAACGAGTGCCACTGTCTCTTCATCGTTCATTGCCATTCTGCTGAATGTTTCTCTTATATCATGAGCACTAGCCAAAGGATCTGGATTACCGTCTGGCCCTTGAGGATTTACATATATAAGCCCCATTTGAACAGCTCCTAAAGGATTTGCGAGATCTCTTTTACCAGTGTATCTCTTGTTATCAAGCCATTCCTTTTCTGTCCCCCAATCAATTTCCTCTTCAGGTGACCATATGTCTGGCCTTCCGCCACCAAAACCGGCTGTCTTTCCACCCATTGATTCTATGGCCACATTCCCTGCAAGTATCATCAAATCGGCCCAGCTAATTTTTTTCCCATATTTCTTTTTTATTGGCCACAAAAGTCTTCTCGCTTTATCCAAATTTCCATTATCTGGCCAGCTGTTTAAAGGCGCGAATCTCTGATTACCTGTGTTTCCGCCGCCTCTTCCGTCCATAATTCTGTATGTTCCAGCGGCGTGCCATGTCATTCTTATAAATAATCCACCGTAGTGCCCATAATCTGCTGGCCACCATTCCTGAGAGTCAGTCATCAATGCGTGAAGATCATTTTTTAGAGCGTCATAATCTAATGTTTTAAACTCCTCTCTGTAGTCAAAATCGCTATCCATTGGATCTGACTTCTGGTCATGCTGATGAAGCATGCTGAGATTGAGTTGATTTGGCCACCAGTCTCTATTTGTGGTTCCTGTATTGTTTGCATTGGTATGGGAACCATGCATTACTGGGCATTTTCCTTCACTTGATTTCGACATTTCTTCCCCTCTAAGTTTTGTCAAATTAAAGAATTATATTATAACAATATGTATGTATGGCTAGAAAAAATTCAATGAATATCTTACTAATTTTAGCTAAACAAATAAATATCAGAATTAATGAAATTATAATTTTTTGTGCCCCGAAGAGGATTCGAACCTCTGACCCCAAGATTAGGAATCTTGTGCTCTATCCAACTGAGCTACCGGGGCAAATCTTGATTATATCGTGATACAAATAAGCCTGCCCAGTAGATTGGATTTAATATTTTACGAATAAATTCTGCATCCAACTCAATTATCAACTAACATTAATCTATAAATAATATTTTGGTGCCACATGAAAAAACTAATTCGAAAAGGTGAGATAAAAGACATCGATCTGATTGCAAAATACAATATTGCAATGGCGCTTGAAACAGAAAATAAGGTACTTGATGATGAGACCATTACCAATGGTGTCTCTTCCATTATAAGGGATAACTCAAAAGGCCAATATTGGGTAATGGAAATAGACAATTTATTGGCCGGTCAACTCATGGTTACCTATGAATGGAGCGACTGGCGTAATGGAATGATGTGGTGGATACAGAGTGTCTATGTTGAACCTCATTATCGTCGACAAGGTGTTTATTCTTCCCTCTACAACAACTTGGTTAAAATGGCCAAATCAGATCCAGGTTGTTGTGGCATTCGGCTCTATGTTGAAAAAGAAAACTTTAAAGCTCAAGATACATATAAAAGTCTTGGGATGAAAAATGCGGGATACGAAATAATGGAGTTTACTACCAGGTAATCAATTCAGAGTTTTTTACTTCACTGCTCTTGTTATTTCATCAGGATCATAGGGGGTCCCATATCTGAGTCTGATTGTCTTTGTTTTTCCAAACCACGGTATAGATACAATATAGATGTTGTCGTATTCATTATCCGCAATATTTGGTACTTTTTTACTTGCCCCAAGTTCCGCCATAAGCCCAGGAAGCGTGTCACTGTGACCAACAACAAGGATTATTTTTCCTTTAAACCTATCAAGAATTTCATCAAGCACATCTTCGTATTCATTTTTTTCATAAATATTTATGTTTAGGCCGAGTGCGTTTGCCAGAGGTTC
>Ga0208410_1000526_pt1 | contig 22013 bp, 25 predicted proteins | sample ETN02SmetaG_3_FD_185787 | JGI IMG/M metagenome (GOLD analysis project Ga0208410, IMG submission 185787) | Marine microbial and viral communities from oxygen minimum zone, Eastern Pacific Ocean - ETNP2014F10-02SV257 (SPAdes) (version 2) | ecosystem: Environmental > Aquatic > Marine > Oceanic ... | reverse complement strand
TTTCCAACCAAGAAATTTACCGTTTCAGGACGTTCTTTTGCATCAATAACTGCCTGTTTTTCATCTTCAAAGATTTGTGAAATTATGGCATCTATTTCAGAAGAATCTGAAACCTGTCCAAGATCCATTTCTTCAAGTATAGTTTTGGTATCTTTACCAGAGTTTACTATTTCTTGAAGTGCAACTTTTGCAGAATTTCTAGTAATTGTTTTTGCATTAATTGCATCAATCAAATCTGACAAATGTTTTGGAGTAATCTTTGATTTTTGTTGTTTTTCTTTAGTGTCTATAAAACCAATAACATCAGTAGTAATCAAATTTGCAATATCTTTTGCATTATGTTCTGAATATGCATTTTCAAACAATTTTGAATAGTATCGGTCTGATGCGATTATTTCTGCAACCTGTGGAGCAATATCGAATTTTTGAATATATCGTTCTTTTTTGGAACTAATACTCTCAGGCATGTTTTCTTTTAAGACATCTCTTGTATCCTGCTCAATTTTTACCCAAGGAATATCATTTTCTAAGAAATATCTATAATCTTGATCTTCTTCCTTGCTTCTTGAGCTTATTGTGATTTTTCTTCTATCATCCCAATGTCGAGTCTCCATCGCAATCTCAATATCTCTTTCAGCTAAGCTTTGTTGACGTGTTAATTCAAAATGTAATGCTTTTTCCAAATCATGAAAAGAACCAATATTTTTGATTTCAACTTTATTTCCACCTTCAATAGATACATTTCCATCTGCACGCATTGCACCTTCCAACCCAGGTTCTGCCACACCAAGATTTTCTAGTAAATCAGAAAGAATGTTTAGGAAAAGTCTTACTTGTCTTGGGTTGTCAAAATCAGGATCAGTTACAATCTCAACAAGCGGAGTTCCTGCACGATTATAATCGACTAGTGTAATTTTTGTTCGGTCGGATACACCTTCATAAATTAATCTGCCAGGATCTTCTTCAAGCTGAATACGTCTGATTTTGATTTTTTTACCTTCAACATCAACATAGCCTTCTCCTCCGACACTCATATCTCCATAAACATTGAGTTGAGTAATTTGGAAGTTTTTAGGTAAATCTGGATAAAAATAATTTTTACGGAAAAATGCAATTTTTTCAGGAGTCTGACAGTTTAAAGCCATTGCAATGCTTGTAGCAGATTCAACAGCCTTTTGATTTAATCTTGGGAGGGAACCTGGAAGACCCATACATACAGGACAAATGTTATGATTTGGTTCAAATTCTCGATAATTTGCCTTACAAGAACAGAATAATTTACTTTCAAGTTTTGTTAATTGACAATGAATTTCTAATCCGATTTTGGTCATAATGGTACCTCTGGAAGTTTGGTTTTTGTTTCTAATGCGTATGCAGCTTGGAATAGTGATTTTTCTTCTAAACTATTTGCCATGATTTGCATTCCTATTGGCAATCCATTAGATACCCTGTAAGGAACTGAGATGGCAGGTTTTCCAGTAAGATTTGCGGTTACAGTGTTGTAATCTAACAACATGAGTGTAACAGGATCATCTATTTTTTCTCCAAATTGGAATGGTTGAACAGGGGCAGTAGGTGCGATTAGATAATCATATTTTTCAAATGCAGAATTAATTTCTGAAATTAGTTTAGATTTTACTTTTAATGCCTTCAAGAAATATTTTCCAGCATGTCCTGCGGAAGGAACAAATCCTCCAAGAATTATTCTTCGTGTGACTTCAGGACCAAATTTTGTTCTAGATTTAGAGATGTATGAATTGTATTCATATCCTTCAGATTCCATTTCATATCCATAACGAATATTATCATAACGTGCAAGATTACTACCAGCTTCAGTTGAAGTTATTGTATAATATGCTGCAACAGTGTAAGGAATTGTTGGTAATGTAACCTCCTCACACGATGCACCTAGACTCTCAAAATCCTTTATCGCCTCTTTTGTTGCAGTAGAAACTTCTGAAGAAAGACCATCAGAAGTAGTCATTTCTTTTATAATTCCAATTTTTTTACCTTCAATTCCATTTTCAATATCTTTCAAATAATCTACATGGTTGTTGTCAATGGTTGTATCATCATTAGCATCCTGACCTGCAATTATGTTCAACAAAAATGCAGAATCCTTGACATTTTTAGTCATAGGACCAATCTGTTCTATACTATTTGCATAGGAAATCAATCCATATCTGCTGATTAATCCATATGTAGGTTTTAGGCCTACTACCGAACAAAAACTAGCAGGATTTCTAACAGAACCACCCGTATCAGACCCTAGTGATGCAAGACATTCGTTTGCAGCTACAGATGCAGCACTACCACCAGAAGAACCGCCTGGAACATAATCAAGATTCCAAGGATTTTTTGTAGGACCATATGCACTAAATTCAGTTGTAAGACCCATGGCAAATTCATCCAAATTTGTTTTTCCGGTAATTACTGCATCTTCATTTTGTAAATGATTTACCACCGTCGAGGTATATGGAGCAGTAAAATTTTCTAATATTTTTGAAGCACAAGTAGTTTTAGTACCTGTAATGCAAATGTTATCTTTAATTGAAATTGGAAAGCCATAACATTGGCCAATTTTTTCTCCAGAAGAAATTTTTTGATCAATTTTTTTTGCATCATTAATTGCAGATTCATTTAAAGAAAGATATGCGTGTACATCACCATCTACATCTTTTATTCTCTGTAAAGTTGCGGCAGTAAATTCTTCAACTGTGAATGTACCGGATTTTACATCTTCAATGTATTTTAGGATAGAAGTGTTAAGGTTCATTTAATTCATCTTTGGGGCACGAACATAATGTTCACGGAAGTTCTTTAATGATTCAATTAATTTTTTATCATGAGGAATAAATTCATCTTTTCGTAATTCTGTTAATGATTTCTCTTGAGAGGTGATTTCTTCAGATGAGAGGTCTATTTGATCAAGAATATCAAAATATTCGAGCATTTTTTTAACTCTTCCAACATGCTCACCATGATCTTCAAGATCAATTTTCATTAATTCGGCTACTCTAATAATTTCCTCTTCATCAACCATATTTTCAAGTGAAATGTCCCATAGATATTATTTTGCTACGATTGTTTAGGGTGTAAGACGGTCAACATCTCGTGGATAAAATGTCGTATCTCTAATATTTTCAGTTCCTGTTAATGCCATCATTAGTCGTTCAAGACCAATACCACATCCGGCATGAGGTGGTACACCGAAATCAAATATGTTCAAATGGTAACCAAATGCTTCGGTTTTCATTCCTTTATTCTTCATTCTATCTTCTAATTCAGATTTCTTTTCAATTCTTGTGCTTCCGGATGATAATTCTAAATCACCCCACATCAAATCAAATGATTCTGAGATTTTTGGGTCATCCTTTTTTACTTTCACATAGAATGGTTTTGGACCCATAGGCCAATCTACAATAAAATAAAAACCGCTCAAACCTATTTTTTGTAGATTTTTTGGATACAAATCATCACCCCACTGAGACTTAACACCTGCAGCCTGCATTTTTTCAATTAATTCAGCATATTTGTAACGAGGAATTTTGTCAGGTATATCAGGTACAGTAAACTCCACATCAGGATTTTCTTTTACAAAATTTTGAACAGTTGAAATACAACTTTTGATGAGTTCTTCAATTCTATCCATAACATCATTGTAGTCAACATATGCCTCCTCAAAATCTATTGAAATTGCTTCAGACAAATGTCGATTTGTTCTAGAAGGTTCTGCTCTGAATATTGGTGCAATTTCAAAAACTTTTTCAAAACTCATTGTCAATTGTTCTTTGTAAAGTTGCGGACTTTGAGCCAAGAATGCTTCTTTGTTATAGTAAAATATCGGGAATAATGCAGCGCCACCTTCAGTTGCAGTAGCAATCATTTTTGGAGTATTAACTTCCACAAAATCTTCTTTTCCTAAATAATCTCGTAATGCTTTCAATGTTACGCTTCTTGCAAGAAAAATTTTCTGTAAAACATTTCGTCGTAAGTCAATTGCTCGTACCTCTAACCTAGTATCAATATTTTTCACAGTTTTTGCATATGGTTCAAATGGCGGAATTTTTTCAACCTCTGAGAAAACCCTCATTTCACTTGGAACTACTTCGATTCCGGTAGGAGATTTTTCATTTTTTCTAGTTTTTCCAACTACTGCAATTGAAGAATGTTCTTTGAGATGAGATAGTTTTTCACGAATGTCATCATCGCATTCACCACTTTTTGTTATAACCTGAATGTTTCCCAATTTATCACGAATTGTGGCAAATACAATATTTCCATGACCTCGAACTGTAACAACCCACCCCATAACAGTCACCTCAGTACCTTCATTCAAAGAATTTAGTTCAGTTGAGTAGTGGGTTCGTCTAAGATCTCCCAGTTCGGTTCCAATCATTTAGTTTAAAGTAATTTTTTGGGTTTATTTTACATTTGGTTTACAATTTTTATTTTAGAATTGAATCAACAATTCATGAATACACGAGAACAAGCTATTGCCTACATATCAGGAGCAATTGCCACATATTCACTTAGAAAAGAGAGAGGAGAATTAGAAGATCAAGCATCAATGTATGATTTTCTAGCTAAAACCATTCCAAATGATCTCGAATCTGAAGCAAAAATCGAGCTAATTGACGAGATCTTTCAATATGTGTCAACCAAATTATCTAGGGAATAGATTCAAAAAGCCAATCAAATAAGAAAAATTACTCTTGACAAGCATTGCAACTTTAGGGTCACATTGTTCATTACAAGTTTTGAAAGGTGCAAAAGATGAAGGATTCAAAACAATACTCGTTTGTGAAAAAAAACGTGAAAAATTATACCGAAGATTTTCATTCATTGATGAATTAATCATAGTTGAAAAATTTTCTGAAATATTAAATCAGGAAATACAGGATAAACTCAAACAACAAGATGCAATTTTAATCCCTCACGGCACATTGATTGCACAAATGAGCTCTGAAGAAATAGAATCCATTAGCGTACCAATTTTTGGAAATAAGTGGATTTTACGTTGGGAATCAGATAGAGAGATGAAAGAAAAACTCATGAGAGAGGCAACTCTTCCGATGCCAAAACCAGTGACAGAACCAAAAGATATTGAAAAATTGGTAATTGTGAAAAGACAAGGAGCGGCAGGAGGTAAGGGCTATTTCATGGCAGCCAACGAAGATGATTACAATACAAAAAGAAATCAGTTAATTTCAGAAGGAATAATTTCAAAAGACGAAACACTATACATACAAGAGTATGCGGCAGGAGTTTTGGCATATTTGCAATTCTTTTACTCACCATTAACAGGAGAATTAGAATTCTTTGGCGTTGATCAAAGACACGAATCAGACATAGAAGGATTAGGAAGAATTCCATCTGAACAGCAATTAAAATCAAAAAAAGTTCCATCTTTTAACGTAATTGGAAATAGCCCACTTGTGTTAAGAGAATCGTTATTGGATGAGGTTTATACAATGGGCGAAAATTTTGTAGAGGCTGCAAAAAGAGTTGTTGCCCCGGGAATGAATGGTCCATTTTGTATAGAAGGAGTTTATGATGAAAATGCTAAATTTACATCGTTTGAATTTTCAGCGAGAATTGTTGCAGGAACTAACATCTACATGGATGGTTCCCCATACTATTCATTATTATTTAATGAAAATATGAGCATGGGAAAAAGAATTGCAAGAGAAGTAAAACTTGCAGAAGAAAAAAATCAGATAGAAAAAATAGTTACCTAGAATTATTGTAAAGCTCTAGGAATCTTTTTGAGTAGATGTGAGATGGATATTCTACCAGGACCGCTAACGACTACGACCAGACTTGCGGCAAGTAGAATTAAATCAAATTCATAACCACTGTCGCCTGTTAAACTGGTTGCACCTTTTACAAGGAAAATCGCTCCAAGCATCACTATGGATAATAATGCACCAGATATTCTTGTTAGAACTCCAATTAAGAGTAAAATTCCAGGTACAAATTCTGCTAATGCTATTGGAATTTGCATTTCTGCGGGAATACCCATACTGGAAATCCATCCACCAAATCCAGGATTTCCAAATTTTCCAAATCCATGAACTATGAAGATAACTCCAATTGTTGCACGCATTCCCATGTGTGCAATATCATGAAGTTTACTTGTAGAAAGTTCTGCATTCATAATTTTTGTGATTTAATTTCACTTAATAACCAATGGGTATGTTCTATAATTCAACTAGAACGTTAATGACATTCGTATGTGATCAATTCCAACTCTTTGGAATACATCGCCTTCTTCAATAAAACCACATTTTTTGTAAAATTCCCTTACAGAATATATCGAATCTAATATAATTTGGGAAAACCCAATTTCAGAATAGTATTCTTTTAGTTGTAAAATACAATTCCTTCCATAATTTTTTGTTCTAAAATCTTTGAGAATTGCCATGCGTTCTAATTTTACAATTTTTTCCATAGAAAGCATTCTAACAGATCCAACAACTTTTTGTCCATCAAATATTAGGAAATGATCACACGATTCATCATTTTTATCAAATAGTTCTTGTTTTGAAATTCCTAATTCATCATGAAAGACCGATTCTCGAATATCCCGAACATGGGAGAAGTCTTTATCATTAAAATTTAATTTTAAAAGATTTGTTTCAACCATGAATTATACTACTTTTCATTATTCTTGTTAGGATAGAGATGTAAAGTTGCATCATTGTTATCAAAAGTGATTTCTGCCCTTCCAATTCGACTTTTGTAAAGTTTAACTTTTTTACCTTCTACAAAATTAAAGGTGTCAATTTCAACCAAAGTTAATTCTTCTAATTTTACAAGAGTTTTGTAAACTGCAGATAATGATATGCTTAATTCTTCAGCTATCTTCGGCGCATCCTTAGAATCCTTGATTATTGAAAATAGTACTGAACGATGACATGCATTAGTCAAAGAATCCATGATTTTTTGAGTGATATCGTATTCACTTAATTGTAAAATGTTTGGTTTAGGTAAGGCTTCACGAACGATACTCTTTTTCGAGTTATTTGTTGTCATTAGGAGTCAAGGTTAATGATGCTTCAGGTTTTTTTATACTTATCTCGGCATCTTTAATTCTGCTTCTGTAAACTTTGAATCTTCTACCTTTTTCAGAAATTTGCCAACTATCCACATGAATCAAGGTAAGTTCTTCCAAATCAGAGATTTTTTTGTAAACCGAACTCAACGGGATTTTATGTTTTTCAGATAATTCTGCTGCCGTTTTTCCTTTCCTAATAATTGAAAAAATGATTGCACGGGATTCAGCATCGGCCAACATTTCAATAACTTTCTGAGTAACATCATATTTTTTTAATTGAGGTAAAGTTACTCGTTTTGCCATATATGGTGAAAAGTTTAAGATTATTTAAGAGTCAATACATATTCTTAGAATTTAGAATGAAGATGTGGAATGAGTTAATGGCAAGGAAAACCTGCTGCATGTCTCATGTCATGGGTTAATTCATGAATAAACATTTCATTAAATGCTTGTTCACCCATAACGGTACTGAAAATATGTCCTTGATCAAAGCCTACTACAAATAAACCAAATCCAAATACAAGTGCTAATACTGCAATTGCGACTTTAGAAACGCCTGATGTTGTAATAGTAGTTTGTTTTTGAGACATAGATTTTTTGAGATATACAATATATTTAAAGTAATTGAAAAAACGTCTCTAGTATGAAGATCTATTTTTTGGTAATCCCAATAATAATTGGACTCGTTATTGGCATAGGATTAACGAGTAATCTCGAGAAATCATCAAATGATTCATCAATTTTGAATAGAGAAAATCTAATACAAGGATCGACAATGTTGGGCAATCCAAATGCCGAAATCACAATAGTAGAATTTGGGGATTACCAATGTACCTTTTGCTACAAATTTCATGATGAGACAATGAAGAAAATTAATCAAGAATATATCAAAACAGCAAATGTGAATTTTATCTACAAGGATTTTCCATTAAATGGTGAACAATCCATCTTGGCTTCAGAGGCATCATATTGCGCACAAAAACAAAACAAGTTTTGGGAATATCATGACACATTATACAACAATTGGGGAGGCGAAAACACAGGATGGATTACAGAAAACATACTACAAGAATTTGCAAGAGATGTGGGACTGAATTTGGACGAGTTTAGTCAATGTTTAGAAAATTCCGAATTTAGACAAAAAGTTCTAGATAACGAACAATTTGCCAGGGAAATAGGTATCAACGCCACTCCTTCATTTTTAATATTCAATGACAGCGAATTGTATAGGATAATAGGTGCACAACCATTTGATAAATTTGAACAGGTGTTTGAAGAGCTTGGAAATTCATAGAAATGAAAAAAGTGTACAATCACCTTAATATTCCAAGTCAAATGATATCAACAACCTTAGCAGATTTCAGTTAAAATTTTCTAGAATAATCCCCCCATAATGGCAGGTTTTAACTTCTAGTTCTCTTTTTTATTGTAGCAATTTTCTTTGAGGATCTAGCTTCTTTTGCTTTTGAAGTTGATTTTGTAACTTTTCCTTCAGTTTTCATACTTTTTCCACTTCTTCGAGAAGCTCGAGATTGTTGTGCTCGTGTTTTATGTTCTGCTTTGGCTTTCGCTTTGGCTTTCGCTTTTTCCTCATATCTTGCTTTGATTTGATTACTCTTCGTTGTATTCGCTCTTGATGGATGTCTTTTTTTCTTTGCTTTGTATTCAGATCTTGATTGATTACCTTTTTTCTTTACTTTGGCTTCAACCATACAGAACGTAGAATGTTATCATAGATAAAGCAAATGTGGAATTCATGATTTACTAAGGTTAGAACTATCAACTAACTTAATATTCTAATTTAAGGACTAAAGAAAATGGGAAAATTTGAAGTTCAGAATGTTGATTCTGTAAAAATGTACAAAATTAGGAAAACACTCGAAGAGTTAACTCAACAATCAGGTCGTGGAACCGAACTTATCACAGTATACATTCCAAAAGGTCAACAACTTCACGAAGTGATGACACAGCTAAGAGAAGAGCAAGGTACGGCAGACAATATCAAATCAGACTTGACCAGAACTCACGTAGTAGATTCATTATCAAAAGTAGTTCAGCGATTAAAGCTATACAAAAAAACACCGGACAGAGGATTGGTGGTATTTTGTGGAGCGTTACCAAGAGAAGGAGGTGGTCCTCCTGGAAGTGAAGTTGTAAAAATTTATGAAATCGAACCGCCTAAAGATTTAACCACATCACTATACAGATGTGATGATCATTTTCACACAGATATTTTGAAAGACATGTTACAGGATGATAACATAATTGGATTGTTAGCAATTGATGCAAAAGATGCAGGATGGGGATTACTTCATGGTGATAAACTAGAAGTTTTGAAAGAAACAGGTTCGGGAGTTGCAGGTAAGCACAGACAAGGAGGACAATCTGCCAAAAGATTCCAAAAATTAAGAGAAATGGAATTGCAATATTATTTTAATAGAGTTGCACACATCACCAGAGAATATTTCATCGACATTTACAAAGTAAAGGGATTGATTGTTTCAGGACCAGGTCCTACAAAGGAGGATTTTATCAAAAATGAATACTTGGAATATAGATTACAAAATAACATCATTGCCACAATTGATGCATCATATTCAGGTGCAGAAGGTATCAGAGAGGCATTTTCAAAATGTTCAGACATTCTCTCAAATTTCAGAATGGTGGAGGAGAAAAAAATTATTGAGAAACTTTTCCAAGAAATTAATACAAATTCAGGTCTAGGAAGCTATGGTCTAAAAGAAGTAATTGAAATGTTGAGAAACAACATAGCCGGAATGGTAGTAATTTCTGATGATATCAACATGAGCAGGATTGAGAAAAAATGTAAGAGATGCTCACATGTAGAAGAAGAAATTATTGAACAAGGAAAAAGAATTGCAAGGAAAACAGAACTGAAGAGTCAGGGATGTCCCGAATGTAAAGCGATGGACTTTGAAATAAATGATCAAGATCTTATTGACTTTGTTGCACTGATTGCAGCCCAAACTGGAACAAAGGTAGAAGTTGTATCGGGGAAAACAGAACACGGCATTATGCTTGGAAGTTTAGGAAATATAGCTGCAATACTTAGGTATAATCCAAATCGTAGCTAAAATGAAGCTTGGATTTTTTCCTTAAGATTTGACAATTCATCATCAGTTGGAATTTGTCTTTTTGTCCACATTGTTGCCTTGTCAGCATAACGTGGAATTATATGAATATGCACATGAGGAACTATTTGTTTTGCCTCTTTGCCATTATTTTGAGCAATACTAAATGCGACTGCTCCGGTAGCCTTGAGAATTGCATTTGCAATTTGAGGTACAAGTGAAAATAATTCTGCAACTTCGTCTTTTGGCATATCAGTTATCTTCTCATACGGTTTTTTTGGTATAACTAACGAATGGCCCGTATCTATAGGATATTTATCTAAAATTGCAACATGTTTTTCATCTTCAAAAATAATAAAACCAGGTCTTTTGCCTTCAATTATCTCGGTAAATATGGTCATTATACATGCATAGACTCGTAGATGCTATAAACGATATTGATTTATTTGTCTGATAAATTTGGAATCAACAATGGGCAAAAATAGACGTGAAAAGAGAGAAGAAGAACGTGAAGGATTTGCAGCTAAAAGAACAGCCCAATACAGAAGTAGAAATCTAAAAGCATTAGGAATTTTATCTGCTATTGGAGTTATCGTTGCATTTGCTTGTTTTGAGTTTGTTACTTCAACAAACAATGTCCCAGGAGCCCCAGAAAATGCTGGAAAATTGGGAGATGAGCATATTCATGCATCTCTATTAGTCAGCATATTTGGCGATAAATTTGACTTTTCAACACCAAATTATCAGGTAAAAACACCATGGATTCACTTTGAAAATCAAGATGGCGATACAATACACAGACATTCTACAGGAGTGGAACTTGAATTCCTATTCAATTCAATGAGTGTCGGTGTTGACGAAAATTGTTTTGTTTTTCCAGATGGAAGACAGTTTTGTAATAATGAGGATTATTCACTAAAATTCTATATCAATGAAAAATTGGTTGAAGATATACGACAATATGTAATTCAAGAAGATGACCGCATTCTAATCTCCTATGGAAATGAAGATCAATTAGCCATAGAAAAACAGCTAGCAGAGTTAAATGCACAAGCAATCAACAGATTGTGAGTAAAATGAAAATTTCAAGCAGAAACGTTGTCGAAGGTACCGCACGAGCTCCACATCGTGCAATGTATAAGGCAATGGGATTGACTAACGAAGATTTAGCTAAATCTATGGTAGGAGTATGTCATACCGGAAATGAAGCAACACCGTGTAACATACATCTCCCTAATCTTGCACAACAAGCAAAGCAAGGAGTTACTGATGGCGGCACAACCCCAAGAGAATTCAGTACGATTGCAGTAAGTGATGGAATTGCAATGGGACATGAAGGAATGAAATCATCATTAATCAGTAGAGAAATAATTGCAGATTCAATTGAACTTATGGTTCGTGCGCATCAATACGATGCATTAGTAGGAATTGCAGGATGTGACAAGAGCTTGCCAGGAACAATGATGGGAATGATACGGCTCAACATCCCATCAGTATTTGTTTATGGTGGAACTATAATGCCTGGAATGTTAGATGGAAGAGAATTAACCGTAGTTGATGTATATGAAGCAGTAGGATCTTACGATGCAGGAAAAATTACTGCAGAAGAATTAGAAAATATTGAAAATGTTGCTTGCCCTAATGCAGGTTCTTGTGGTGGAATGTTTACTGCAAATACAATGGCATCAATTTCTGAAGCAATAGGATTATCTTTGCCAGGAAGTGCAAGTCCACCTGCAGAAGATGAAAGAAGAAACAAGATTGTTTATGAAACAGGAAAAGCCTGTTCAGAATTGCTCAAACTAGGCATAAAACCATTAGATATTGTAACATTTGAATCATTTGAAAATTCAATCACAATGTTAAATGCAGTAGGAGGTTCAACTAATGGAATTTTGCATTTGTTAGCAATGGCAAATGAAGCAGGAATCAATTTGACATACGATGATTTTGAGAGAATAAGAAAGAAAACACCTCATGTTGCAGATATGAAACCGGGAGGAAATTATGTAATGAATAGTTTAGATAAAATCGGAGGAATTCCATTAATCATGAAAAAATTGTTAGATAAGAATTTGATACACGGAGATTGTTTAACAGTTACAGGTAAAACAATTAAACAGAATTTAGATGAATTATTAATTACAGAAATTCCGGAACAGCAAATAGTAAAACCCGTTGAACAACCAATTCATGAAGTTGGAACTGCAGTCATTCTAAAAGGATCACTTGCACCAGAAGGAGCAGTAATTAAAACTGCAGGCGTGGAAATGACAGAATTTACAGGCACTGCCAGAGTTTATGACAGAGAGGAATATGCATTTGAATCAGTCTCAAAAGGAGATGTAGATGAAGGAGATGTGGTAGTAATCAGATATGAAGGTCCAAAAGGCGGACCTGGAATGAGAGAAATGCTTTCTACCACTGCAGCACTTGTAGGTCAAGGACTAGGAAAAAAAGTAGCAATGGTAACAGATGGCAGATTCTCTGGCGGAACAAGAGGTTTCATGGTAGGACATGTTGCTCCTGAAGCATTTGTTGGAGGCCCAATTGCACTAGTGAAAGACGGCGATAAAATTTCAATCAATGTAGAAGACTCTTCAATTAATCTACATGTTTCAGAAGAAGAATTAGCTAAAAGAAAAGAACAATGGAGAAGACCAGAGCCAAACTATTCTACAGGTGCACTTGCAAAATTTGCATCACTAGTAGGATCTGCTGCAAATGGCGCAATTACAAAACCTGCAGAATACTAATTATTCAAAGTGTTTTTCACACAACATTACATTTTTTGAATCAAGGGTTTTTGCAGTAAGTGAAGTTCCATCCTGAATTCCTTTTTTGCAAACAAAACATCTCATTTCATCTGCGTCTGTTACCAAAAACACAGGTTCAGTCTTTAAAATGAAATCCTGGATCAACGAGGATTTTCCAGAATATACTAACTGACTCATATCCCTATATGGATCCCATTCGATATAAAGGTACCGTACTTTACTGTAATATCTATTTAGAGTTTAAATACCGTATTTCATTAGCGTGCTTATGGGTGAACACCTTTGGAAAACACAGCATTTCTAAGATTCCTCTAGTGTATACTGAAACCCAACCATTTGACGTTTACAATAAAATTTCTAGAAACTACACTCATTCATTTTTGTTTGAATCATTAGAAGGGCCAGATGAACTTGCAGAGACTTCAATCATGGGATTTGATCCGGAATTAATTGTAAAAGGGTATTTTGATAAAATAACAATTCAAAATAGAGATGGAGATATTGAAACCATTCAAACAGATTCACCTTTAGAAGAAATCAAAAAATTAATCAAAAAAACAGATGACATGTCTTACCGATATTTGGGAGGTGCAGTTGGGAATATCGACTATGATGCAATAAGACTCTTTGAGAAAATTCCAGGAAAAAGAGATTTAGAAAAACCAATAATGGAATTTGGAATTTACAATGACGGAATATTGTATGATAATAAAAAGAAACAGTTTTTCTATTTTTATTATGACGAAGATAGAAAAGATAAGATAAAAAAAACCGATGAAGATGTAGGGATGTTTGAAATGTCAGACATCAATCCAAATCTGAATAAAGAGGAATTTGAGAAAATTGTAAGTAAAGCAAAAGAGTACGTTCACAGTGGAGATGTATTTCAGGTTGTTCTGTCTAGAAGATTTTCATTTGAAGGGAAAGGAGATTATTTACGAGTATATGAAAAGCTTCGAGAACTAAATCCTTCTCCATACATGTTTCATCTAAAAATGAATGAAAATGTAATTATTGGATCAAGCCCAGAAATGTTGCTAAGAGTTACTGGAAGAGACGTTGAAACTTTTCCAATAGCAGGGACAAGAAAAATTACCAATGATGAAGAAAAAAATGAAAAATTAAAAAAAGAATTACTAAATGATGAAAAAGAACTTGCAGAACATACGATGCTTGTAGATTTAGGTAGAAATGATATTGGAAGAGTTTGCGATTATGGAACAGTTAGAGTAAAAGAACTAATGGAGATTAAAAGATTCAGTCATGTTCAGCATATAGTAACACACGTAGTAGGTAAATTGAATGAGAAAAATGACATGTATGATGCATTTGAAGCTGTTTTTCCTGCAGGAACTGTATCAGGGGCACCAAAAGTCAGAGCAATGGAGATAATTCAAGAACTAGAACCTACTCAAAGAGAAACATATGCTGGTGCCGTAGGTTATTTTTCATTTAATGGATGCTGTGATTTTGCAATAGCTATCCGAAGTATTTTTGCTAAGAAAGACAAGGGATTTGTCCAAGCAGGTGCAGGAATTGTATTTGATTCAATTGCAGAAAATGAACTTAAAGAAACTGAACATAAAGCAAATGCAATGATTACTGCCTTAAAGGAGGCTTCAAAATGAAATTTTTAATCATCGATAATTATGACTCTTTTGTATACAACATAGCTCAACGATTAGGAGAATTGGGAGTTACATCCGATGTAATTAGAAATGATAAAGTTACAATAAATGATATTGAAAAATCAGATTATGATGCAATAATCATTTCACCGGGTCCAGGTACACCAGATGATGAAAGATATTTTGGAATTTGTAAAAAAGTGATTACGGAACTAGGACCAAAAAAACCAATCTTAGGAGTTTGCCTAGGTCATCAAGGAATAATTTCATGCTTTGGAGGAAAAGTTGTGAACGCAGATAATATTAGACATGGAAAAACAAGTCAAGTGAAACATACAGATGAATCACTGTTTGTAGGAGTAAAAAATCCATTTAGAGCAACCAGATATCATTCACTTGTAGGACAAAAAACAATCATACCAGATTCATTAAAAATTACTGCAATTGCAGAAGATGATGGAGAAGTGATGGGAGTTAGCCATAAAGAATATCTAATTGAAGGCGTTCAGTTTCATCCAGAATCAATACTAACAGATGAAGGATCAAAGATATTTGCAAATTTCATAAAAAAGGTGGAAGAACATGGAAAAAATTAACAGAGATTTAACATTTGATGAAATGTCATCTGTGATGAGTGAAATTCTAAATGGAAAAAATAGCGATGAAGAAATTGCTGAATTTCTAAAAGATTTATCGGACAAAGGAGAAACAAATGAAGAATTACGTGCGATGTTTACAAAAATGAATGAATATTCAGTAAATATCAATCCACGTTGTCATGGGAATCTGATTGATGTTTGTGGAACCGGAGGAGACAACTTGCAGACATTCAATATTTCGACCGCCGCATCATTTGTTATTGCAGGGGCAGGAGGTAATGTTGCAAAACACGGAAATCGGTCAGTTTCAGGCATATCTGGAAGTGCAGATATTTTCGAATATTTTGGATTTGATTTGAACTCAGAGCCATGGATGGTTGAAGAAATGATAGAAAAGATAGGAATAGGATTCATGTTTGCGCCAAAATTTCACCCTGCTATGAAAAATGTGGCACCAGCCAGAAAAATAATTGGTAAAAGAACTGCGTTTAATCTGTTAGGACCACTATGTAATCCTGCAAAAGTTAGACATCAAATGATAGGAGTTTTTGCAGATAATTACATTGAAAGAATTGCAAGGATTATGCAAAAGAATTTTTCAGATACAGTACTAACAGTAAGGTCTGATGACGGAATGGATGAATTATCAACAACATCAAAAAACAAAGCATGTTTACTAAAAAATGAAGAGATAACAGAATTCATTATAGACCCAAGTAAGTATAATATGGAAAAAGGAAATTTATCAGATATTCAAATTTCAACAAAGAAAGAAGCCATAGATTCATTTGTCAAAGTATTGAATAATACATCAAATAAGACGATGAAAGAAATAACAATTCTAAATGCGGCAGGAGGATTGTTGGTAGGAGGATTATGTGACAAATTTGAAGAAGGCATAGAATTAGCACGACAAACAGTCGATAATGGAAAAGCATTTGAAAAATTAAAACAATTTGTAAAAGAAAATAATTCGTTGGAGAAATTGGAGGATTTTAACTGACATGGAAAACATTTTAGAAAAACTGGTAAATAATTCTAGAAAAGCAATCGATGAAGGAGTGTATGACATTAAAGAATCACTTCCAAACTCAGGAATAGATTTGGGTAATGTAATAGTAAATTCACAACACGCCCCACTAATTACAGAAGTAAAATTTTCATCCCCGGCATTAGGAAATATTAGAAAAATATCAGACCCAATAGAAATTGCAGTTCAAATGGTAAACGGAGGAGCTTCTGCATTGTCTGTATTAACTCAGCCATATCTGTTTGATGGCTCTCCAGAATTTTTTATGAAAGTTAGAAAAGTGGTAGAAATTCCTATGTTAATGAAAGATATTACAATTGATAAAGTTCAGATTGATGCAGCAAAAAAAATTGGTGCAGACTATTTCTTACTAATTCAGTCACTTTTCGATAAAAAAATGGTTTTGGAAATGGACGAATTAATTGATTATGGGCACAAAAATGGAGTAAAAGTAGTTGTTGAAGCACATACATCAGAAGAATTTGAAAATGCATGTAAAACTAATGCAGATATTGTAGGAATCAATAATCGTAATCTAGACACATTGAAAATAGATCTTAACACTACCAAAAACATACTAGAGAAATCAGATTCTACAAAAATTATCATTTCAGAGAGCGGAATTGAATCTAAAGAAGACATTCGATTTCTTCATAAATGCGGAGCAAGAGGATATCTTATAGGAACAGCAATAATGAAAAATGAAAATATTGAACAAACAGTTAGAGGATTAGTGAATTCTATATGAAAATAGGAATACCAAAAGACGGACGATTTGGGGATTTTGGCGGGAAGTATATTCCTGAAACACTAGCACCGGCAATAGAAGAGTTAGAAAGAAATTATCTGAAAATTAGAAATGATAAAAATTTCAAGAAAGAATTGGGTAGGCTGTTAATAGATTATGCAGGAAGACCAACTCCAATATACTTTGCAAGAAATCTTACAAAAACTGTAGGTGGTGCAAAAATCTACTTGAAAAGAGAGGATTTGTTACACGGAGGAGCCCATAAAATCAATAACACACTGGGACAAGCATTACTTGCAAAACGTATGGGTAAAAAAAGAATCATTGCAGAAACAGGAGCAGGACAACACGGAGTTGCAACTGCAATGGCCTGTGCAAGTTTAGGATTGAAAGCTGAGATTTACATGGGTTATGTTGATACTGTACGTCAAAAACAAAATGTTTTCAGAATGGAATTACTGGGAGCTAAAGTGCATGCAGTGAAATCAGGTTCAAAGACACTAAAAGACGCAATTAACGAAGCAATGAGAGATTGGATTACAAATGTAGATTCAACTTACTATTTACTAGGATCAGCTGTAGGTCCACACCCATATCCATTGATGGTGAGAGATTTTCAAGCAGTGATAGGAGTAGAAATTAAAAAACAAATGAAAAAAATTCCAAATGCAGTGATAGCATGTGTAGGAGGGGGATCTAACGCAATAGGAACATTCTATCCGCTAATAGATACAAATGCAAAAATTATTGGAATAGAGGCAGGAGGCAAAGGAGTTAAGACAAAATTACACTCAGCACCTCTTACTGCAGGTAAAAAAGGAGTATTACATGGAATGATGACATATCTTATGCAAGATAAGGACGGACAGATTAGTGAAACTCATAGTATTTCTGCAGGATTGGATTATCCAGGAGTAGGACCAGAACATGCATATCTTAAAGATGAAAATCGAGTTGAATACAAAGCCGTAACAGATGATGAAGTCATTGATGCATTTTTAATTCTTACAAGAACTGAAGGAATTATTCCAGCATTAGAATCAGCACATGCAATAGCACATGCAATTAAAATTTCTAAAAAAATGAAAAAAACAGAATCAATTGTAGTCACCTTATCAGGTAGAGGAGACAAAGACATCGATATCGTAAAGGAGTATTTGAGTAAAAATGTCAAAAATAAAAGAAAAATTTAAACAATTAAAATCAAAGAAGGAATCTGCATTAATCTCATATATCATGGCAGGATATCCGTCAGAGAAAGCAACACTTGCAGCTGTTAGAGGATTAATCCAAGGGGGTACAGATATCATTGAACTTGGTTTTCCATTTTCAGATCCAATTGCAGATGGGCCAACAATTCAAATGGCAAGTACAGAATCATTGAATAGTGGAACAAAGATTAACAATTTCTTTTCAATTGTTAAAAAAATAAGAAAAGAATCTGATATTCCTTTAGTATTAATGACATACACCAATATTCTGTATAATCAAACATATGAGAAATTTATTTTGCGTGCAAAGCAAGCAGGAATTGATGGATTGATTTTACCAGATATGGCAATAGAAGAATCAAAAGAATATGTCAAGGCAGCCAAGAAAGTAGGAATGGACACAATATTTCTCGTTTCACCAAACACTGAAAAAGATCGATTAAAACAAATCATCAGATCTACATCAGGATTTCTTTACATGGTAGCAGTTTTTGGCACCACGGGAGTTCAAACTAAAATTCACAAGTATACAATTGACGCTCTTAAAAATACAAAAAATGCTGCAAAAGGAAAAATTCCAGTAGGAGTAGGATTTGGAATTTCTACAGACAAAGATGTCCAAAAATACGTTTCATCAGGAGCAGATGCAGTAATAGTAGGCAGCGCCAACATAAAGATTATCGAAAACACGCCTGCAAGCAAAATTCAAACTAGAATTGCAACATTCACAAAAAAATTAAAAAACAAAACCAGATAATGGAATAAAGGAATAAAAATAAGAACTGTTTAAGAAAAAAATGCAGACAAAGTTTATTTTTGTTACAGGCGGAGTTATGTCTGGCTTAGGAAAAGGCGTAGTTTCATCATCAATTTGTAAATTATTACAGTTATCAGATCAAAAAGTTTCATGTATCAAAATTGATCCATATCTTAACTATGATGCAGGAACGATGAATCCGATTGCACATGGAGAAGTCTTTGTCACAGATGATGGAGGAGAATGTGATATGGACATTGGGAATTACGAGAGATTTCTAAATCAAGACATACCAAAATCACACAATATTACAACTGCCCAAATTTATTCAAGTGTTATAGAATCTGAACGAAAAGGAGAATATTTGGGAGCATGTGTTCAAATCATCCCACATGTAACAGATGCAATCAAAAACAGAATTAAAAAAATTGCCACGGATGAAGAATTAGAAATACTAGTTGTAGAATGTGGAGGAACCGTAGGAGATATTGAGAGTTTACCATTTTTAGAAGCATTAAGACAGATTAGAGTTGAAGAAGGTTCAGAAAATGTAATTTTTGTCCATGTTACATTAGCACCCTCATTAGATGTAGTAGGCGAACAAAAAACAAAGCCTACACAACACAGTGTACAGGAACTAAGAAGAATTGGAATTCAGCCAGATATGCTAATGGTTAGATGTTCAAGTCAATTACAAGATAAAACAAGAAATAAAATTTCAATGTTTACAAATGTGACAAATAATGATGTGTTTTCATGTCATGATGTTGATTCAATTTTTCAAGTGCCGGAAATTCTATACGACCAAGGATTAGTTGATGTTATTTTTAAGAAATTTAACAAAATGGGATATGTAAACGCGTCACAAAACTGGGACACATGGAATAAGATAGTTAATTCTCTACATAACGAAGGAGAGCCAATTAATATTGCAATGGTAGGAAAGTATGTGACACTTGCAGATAGTTATGTAAGCGTAAATCATGCATTAAAACATGCAGCAGCTTCAATTGGTAAGAAAATTACAATTGATTGGATTGATTCAGAAAACATAAACGGCAATGTAGATACGCTATCAAAATATAATGGAATATTGATACCAGGAGGTTTTGGTACACGAGGCTCTGAAGGAATAATAAAAACTGCAAACTTTGCAAGAGAAAAAAATATTCCATATCTTGGAATTTGTTTTGGATTTCAATTAGCTGCAGTATCATTTGCAAGGAATGTATGCAACTATACAGACGCAAATTCTACAGAAATTGAACAAAACACCAACAATCCAATAATAGATTTACTTCCAGAACAAGATGGAGTTACAGATATGGGAGGATCATTAAGATTAGGTGCAAACGAGATTAATGTCAAACCAGATACAATAGCAAACAAAATTTACGGACAAGATACAATTTCAAAAAGACACAGACATCGTTATGAATTCAATACAAAATATTTGGACGAATTTGCACAAAAAGGAATGATCTTTTCAGGTGAAAGTGATGGAGGACGAAGAATGGAAATTTTAGAAATACCAGAGCATAAATTTTTTGTAGGCGTACAATTCCATCCTGAATTTAATAGCAGACCAGGTTATCCAGAACACGTATTCAAAGCGTTCACTACTGCTGCAAATCAGAATTAATCAATTTTGATATTTCATAAATTTTCTGACGTGAATCTCTAATGGAGATTTTCTTTTTGACATAACCCTTTTCCAGTAAATGACTCATAGCTAAACGAACAGTTCTGTCAGGCAACATTGTCTTTTTCACTAACTCTTTTTGGCTCATAGATCCCTCATATTCTAAAATTTTAAGAAGGAGTTTTGAACTTGGTGGCATGTTGAATAAGTCTTCTGCAAGTTTTACTTTTTTAGCAATTGCAGAAATTGCAGTTGTATCTTTTTTTAGACGTATGATATTAGCAGAAGGCTCATAATTTGTAGCCTCTACGGAATTTTTTACTTTGTAACGATCTAATCCGTCAAGTACTACTTCACAATGTAATCTTGATGAAATTTCATCAACCTCGATTACACTGGCGTTGGATACAACCAATGGTCGTCTAGTAATATCAATAGAGTTTACAGAAATTATCCCAAAGACATCAGAATCTTGAAAAATTACAGGACCGCCTGCAGACATTGAATATGCAGAAGAACCAATAGGAGTTGAAATTATTACACCATCACTACTATCATGCCATACCTCATCACCGTTAACTCTCAGAGTATGTTCCATCAACATTGCACTTCTAGAAGAAAATACAGCGACATCGTTTAGTACAGGATATACATTTTTTCCATCTATTTTTACACCTAATCGAGTTACTTGCTCAGTTTGGAAATCCATTTTTTTAATTCGAGAAATTAGTGAAGGGAGTTGTTTTAAATCAAGTTGAGATAAAAATCCGTCAGATTCTGATTCGTTGATTCCTAAAACAGGAATAGACGAATCAAAGGTTCTATGAAAATAGTTTCTTACTCCTTTATCACCACCAAGAACAAATACACAATCAGATTTTTTGTTCTTAGATTTTGTTCCAATTTTTGATGATGATATGTGATTTTCATCCAAAATTTTTTTAAGAAATTTTTCAGATGAATCAGTTAGTCCAGTTCCAAATATTCCAACATGCATAGATAGATTATTTTGTTATGCACAATATATGTTAGATCTGCTTAAACTCGACTATATTATAAAAATAAGAACCATTACTTTCTAGTGCATTTTTTTCTGGAACTTTTTCAAGACCAAATGCCTTTGATTCCAAGGCAGATTGAGCAGCACCACCTGCAAATGACAATGCCCAGAGAAAGTCTTTTTCTTTTAACATAGTGCAGGTAAAAGTTGAGCAGAAGATATCGCCAATTCCTGTGGTGTCAGTAAGAGTCATTTTTGGCAGGAAAATTGTATACAGTTTATCTTTTACAAGTAAAGAAATTTCTTGTTTATTTGTATGAATTACATATTCAATACCAAGTTTTTGTAATTGTTTTATTCCATCAGTTCCAGATAGACCGGTTAATGCAAACAGTTCATCAGGATTCATTTTAATCGCATCAATATTTGCAAGATCCAGTGAAGTTCTTTTTAGAGAGACCTCATTATC
>Ga0208410_1000525_pt1 | contig 22032 bp, 10 predicted proteins | sample ETN02SmetaG_3_FD_185787 | JGI IMG/M metagenome (GOLD analysis project Ga0208410, IMG submission 185787) | Marine microbial and viral communities from oxygen minimum zone, Eastern Pacific Ocean - ETNP2014F10-02SV257 (SPAdes) (version 2) | ecosystem: Environmental > Aquatic > Marine > Oceanic ... | reverse complement strand
CACCGTCGTCGTCGACGTCCGCGTCCAGGGGCAGAGGAACGATGACGATGGAGACGCGGCCGTGTGTCGGGGAACGCCGACAGATGACGACGACGACGACGACGAGGAGGAGGCGCGATCGTCGAGACGACCGCGCGCGTCGCATCTTCGCGTCTTCCGGCGTCGCGCCCGAGGACGAGGACGACGACGACGCGCGCACCGAATCGACGTCGACGAGACGCGTCTTGGTCTCGGCGGTGGCGGCGACGGTCGCGGCGGCGGACGCCCTCGCGGCCGGTGCCGAGCCCAGCGCGCGCGATGCGTTCACGCAGAGGTTTCCCATATTATTTAAACCGTTCTACGGCCGTGGGTACCGCGCGACGGTGAAGCGCGAACTCGTCCCGGGTTCGATGTGGGCGGCGGAGCAAAACATCGAGCTCGGACCGCTGGAGACGACGATTCGGTGCGTCGTCGTCAAGCTCAGGGATGGATCGCTGTGGGTGCACGCGCCGCTCGCGCCGACGGAGGAGTTTTTTGAATTTGTGGAATCGTGCGGCGACGGTACGCCGACGAGCGTGGCGCACGTCGTCGTGCCGACGTACGCGCTCGAACACAAAATTTTCGCAAAGGACGCGTTGAAGAGGTGGCGAAACGCCAAGCTGTACACGGCGCCGGGGCAGTTTACGTTTCCGATCAGAGACCTGTCGGACGAGATAGTTTTCGGGAGGAGAGTGGATGGGGTGTTGGAGGGGAGCGATGTAGACGCGAGAGACGTTCCGTGGAGAGATGAAATCGAATACGAGACGTTGCGCGTCGGCGCGTTCGACGTCGGTTCGACGTCGCAGACGATTTACGAGACGGCGTTTTTCCACAAGAGCACCAAGACGCTGATCGTCACGGACGCGCTGGCGCAGATCCCGATCGACCCGCCCGAGGCGAACTCGGTGGATAAACTCCTCGTCGTCTCCCAGCGCTCGACGGCGGATCCCGTGCCCGAGGACACGCCCGAGGCGAGACGCGTCGGATGGGAAAAGACGGCGCTCTTGGTGAATTATTTCTTCCCCGAGCACGAAGAGCTCGATCCGAGCGCCCCCGGAACGGTGATTTGGACGGACGGTTGGCACGACAATTTCCAAGCCCTCGCCGGTCGACTCCTCGTCCCGCCCGTCGTGCGCACGCTCCTCTACGCGCAAGATCCCGCCGCCGTCCGTCGTTGGGTCGCCGCCGTGCGCGCGCGATGGGACTTCGAGCGCATCGTCCCCGCCCACTGGCAGGCTCCCTTGGCGTGCACACCCGACGATTTCGAGCGTGCGTTCGCGTTTTTAGACGACGACGCCATCGACGCGTTCCCTCCCGGCGATCTCGCGCGCGGTCTCGCCCCCGTCGCCGACGTCGTCCTCCGCGCATCTAAACGCGCCTAACGCGCGAAAAAACAAACCTCCGCGCCGCGCGACGGTCCGTCCACGACCCTCCATCCACTCTTCCTTTTCGTTCAATTCACATCGTACAGTAGGTGTTTCATTGCATAGAAATCGCGTCGCATCGGACGAGATCAAAGTAGGTAAAAGTAAAAATCTCCGCGGCTTCAAAAATCGCCGACGGCGCCCTCGTCGCCTCGTCAGCATTCGCGCGCGCGCGTTCCGCCCCCCGCGTCCTCCTCCTCACCCCTCTCGCTCCTTGGCTGGATCGTTCCACAGATTGTTCACGTGTTTCCTCGTCGATCCTCGATCCCACGTCGGTCGCCACACCTCCTCGTGCGTCGGAAACCGCTTCGTCGTCGACGATGCCCTCGTCGAGGATGCGGTCGCCCTCGAGGATGTCGCGGTCGAGGATGTCGTCGACCGCGGTCGACTCGCGCGGGCGACGCCGTACGCCATCGCCACCGAGAGCGCGCTCATCACGCACACCGTTCGCAGGCTCGTACCGGGTAATCGATGATACCCTCGTTTCGTCGCGTAATCCTCGTGAATCGTGTGCGGTCGGTGTAAATGCACCATGACGGCGGATGCGTCGGGAAATGCGGCGAATGAATGAATGCGTCGATGTCGATGATGCGATGTCGACATGTCGATGCATCACGTCAGAACGGGAACGGAGATCGATCGAGACGGGACGGTCTCCTCGAGCGAGACGGTGGAGACGGTGGAGGATCGGTCGCCTCGCGCGCGTCCGCGTCGCCTCCCGTCTCGTCTGGTCGTCTTTGTGTCTCGGAACGAACGACGGGAAAGGATGACGACGAGGACGACGACGACGGCGGCGAGGACGACGAGGAGGACGAGGGAGAGGACGAGGGAGAGGCGTGGACGGTGGAGATGGGACCGGCGGACGACGGTGGTGTCGCGCGGGGGGGGGACGAGGCGCGCGGAGAGCGACGGAGACGCGCGCGCGGAGAGAGACGAATGCGCGCGCGCGGCGTTCGAATTGGTGACGGAGACGATCGAGATCGCGGACGGGTGCGCGGTGCGATTGGTGCGACCGAAATCGGAGGATGAGGTGGTGGATCATTACGTCGCGGCGGGAACGTTGGATTCGGATCCGTATTGGGCGGCGCTGTGGCCGTCGGCGACGTGCGTGTCGAGGTATCTCGCGAAGGCGCCGGCGCTGGCGCTCGGGAAGAGCGTGTGCGACGTGGGGTGTGGGTTAGGGCTCGCGGGACTCGTCGCGTGCGCGGTGGGGGCGAGAAGAGTGGTGATGTACGATCGAGAGCCGTTGGCGGTGGCGTGCGCGCGATTATCCATCGAGGCGAACGGGTTCGGCGATCGCGCGTCGGCGGAGGTGTTCGATTGGAATCGAGTGGATAAAAAGAGGCAAGAGCGGTTCGACGCGGTGCTCGCGTGCGATGTTTTGTACGAGGAGAGCGCGGTAGCGCCCGTGGCTGAGCTCGTGCCGAAACTCGCGCGCGGCGGAGGCGGACGATTCTTACTCGGGGATCCGCCGCGTCGAGCGCCGCGAAATCGCGCGAGATTCAAGTCTCTCCTCGTCGAACAGTACGGCGCCTTTATCATGCGCGAATTGACGGTCACGGAGGGACGGGATGAACTAGTGTTGATAGATTTTAAATTATGACGACGACGACGATTGCGTGAAACGAATGTGTACATTGCTTTTTGTTACATGATGACGCGCGCGTGATTGCCGAAAGCTTTAAATCTGAGCTTGACGATGTCTTGCTCGGGGTCGAATTTATACCGATTGATGCGCCTCTCTGCCTTTTCGCGCGCTTTCGCTCTGGCTGCGCGTATCGCGGCGCGACGCGCGCGACGCTCTTTTTGCGCTTCCAACGCCTTCTTTCTGCGTTCAATCTTCTCCTTGAGCTCTTCCGCCGTCAAACGTTCGTTGGGCTTGGCGTTCTTCTTCTTCTTCTTCTTCTTCTTGTAACCCTTCGTCTTACCCTTCTTATTCGATGATTCGGTCTCCTTCGCCGCCGCGGGTTCCGTTTTCGGATTTCTCGGCGCCGTCCGAGTCACCACCTTGGCCGCGGACGTCGCCGCCGACGCCACCGTTTTGACGGCGGCGGTGGCACCGCCGTACACGCGAGTGAAAAGGCCGCCACCTCGGTGATCGCCATCCGCATCGCTATCGCTATCGGAGGAATCATCACGTGTGGCTTGGTGATCCTCCAAAAAGCCCAAAAAGATGAGAATGCGCTCGATCAAAGTGTACTCGACGAATTCTTTGTCGTCATCCGTATCGCTCGACTCGTCTGAATCTAAACTCGTGAACGATTGCTCAGAGTTGTAGTCGGGATCGCTATCGGATGCGTACACGTTTTCTTCGGGGTACATCTTCGTGTTGATGACCACGGCGTTTTCGCGCTGCGTGTGCGTCGGCTTCGACGAGGGTAGTTCCGGTCCCTTGGCAAGCGCCGAGGGCGTGCCGGCGACGACGTCCAACTTTTCCATTGAAATCGGCGTTTTCAACGTTTGCAATCGAGTCAACGGCGGCACGGATTTCTTTCCGGCCGTCTCCTCGGCGCCTTTCACGACTGCGTCAGACACTTTCGATGGCATAGACACCGACGGGTTCAAAGCGTTGTTGTCGATTTCTGTCCCCGTCGACTTTTCCACGCCAGAAACTGCGCTCGCTTCGTTTTCACTCTGACCCGTGGTTTTAGTCTCAGTGGTGGGCTCGCCCTTCTTGCCCTTCTTGCCCTTCTTGCCCTTCTTGCCCTTCTTGCCCTTCTTACCTTTGGGATTCTCCTCCGCCAACTCTTCTTCGGTCTCTGAAGAACTCGAGTCCCGCTCCGGCGCGTCCAAGAGCGCCATTTCGGGCTCGCTCTCTTCATCATCCGATGGTTCGAGATCTCTGAAGACTGTTAGGTACTTTGTGCGATAAATGAATTTGTTATTCGCCACTTTCGTAATCTGCCCAGGAAGTGCGTTGTCGGTGGGAATCTCAGGGACGATGAAACCTTCGAGAATGAGCTTTGTCCAGTCCATCTCAGCCGCCGCTCGCGCGGCTTCTTCTTCCGCCGCTAGCCTTTCTCTTTCGCGTATGATTTTTTCATCGTCTTCAGTGACGTGGTTCTTCATCTTCTTAGCCAGCTGTCTCCTCTCCTGTTCTTCTTGTTGCTCCACCGCTTGGTCGATGTTGCGAAGCAGCGAGGCGAACCAGTTGCTTTCCTCTTTCTGAACCGTCGGTTCATCTTCATCCCGAGCGTCACTCTGAGTCACCCCGTCAACGGTCTTTGGGCGTCCGAACGTGCTCAAATCGATGGAAGAAGGGATGCCTCGAGTGCCTATCCTTTTCCCAAATTTACCTATAGGACGGACGACATCGGCCCCGCTGAAGAGCGTGTAGCCTTGATGCGGCCCGAGTTGGTACAGATAACTCGGAATCCCGCGCACGGTTTTCGTTCGTTCGAGAAATGAAAACATGAGCTCTTTTCTTTTCATAGCCCACACGTGTTTACGATATATTTCCTCAGTCATTTTGATGATATCACCGTGCCTGTTGCATTCGTTCATCGCGTCGAGATCCATGCCGGTTTCTGACGTCGACTCAAAATTGTACAGCTGAATAAAGCCTACGATCCCGTGTCCAGAGCTCACACGCTTGCATCCTTGTTGAGATATGGCTGACATTTGCAGCAAGTTCTTCATCTGCAACTGAGAGTACAAATGTGGATCTTCGTCGATGCGGAATTCATCTGAGAAGCGCTCAATCTTCGCCATTCTGTACAGCGATTTGCTCGTGTTGTTCGTGACAATCATATAATGCGAGTGAGTCTCAAAAAGCTGATAGTCGTGTGCTTGGCGCAGTCCCGCAAGTCTTTCCCTGGAGCGTGCAATGTGTGGATTGGGTACGACTAATGGAGGTCCGCCGCCGCCACCAAGAGTTTTCGCAACCTTGATCAAATCCCAGTCAGAATCAGAATCGGAACCCTGAACAGTGCGCTGCTGAGAATTTCCAGCGTCCCAGGTGGGACCACCGAGTTGTCTGCGTTTTGCCTCAGCTTTGAGGAGCTTCTCTTTGCGTTTCTTTTCTTGCGCCTTCTCTTCTAAATAAACAACCCGAAGACGACGCGTCGCTTCCTCGACTGCGCGCTCGCTGTGCGACGTTCCATACTTGCCCATTTTAGCCACCGCAAAAGGCATGTGAATTTGACAATAGGCAGCCAATGAACCTTTCTCATTGGATCCAATGCGAGTCATCGGGGCTTCGTTGCACGTACACACGGGCAGCGCCGACAGTCCATTCGTTTTCGCAAAAAGATCGGTATTTACGCGCAAGTTTGCGTCAATCTCGCCGCTATTTCTCTGATAACTTGCTACGACAGAACTGAGCTCGTCGTTAAAGACAGTTTGACCATCTGCGTCTTGGCTCTCAAAGACGTACTTCACGCCAGCATGTTTCGCTCGGATTGCCTCCGTTTTTGCCCTAGCGGCGAGGAGCTCACCTTTGATGCACCTATACCTCGTCTTACTCTTCGGGCTCATAGGAGGCGTGAGACTTCTACCATCTTTCGTCTTCAATGTCTTCTTCTTCTTCTTCTTCTTCTTCTTCTTCTCTTTCGGTATGATGTTCTCGTTTTCATCCACCTCATCGTCACTTGAATCATCCTCAGAGTCGTCGCTCCCGCTGGTCCCAGTCGCGTCGTCGGCGTCGTCACTATCCCCGTCAACTTTGAAACCGAAACCACCCAGGACCTCATCCGAGTCAGTTGGCGTATAATATTCGATATCACTCTCGTCGACGTGCCTTATGTGATCTTGTCTTGTCAGTATTGACGGTTTCAATCTCATGGGCATCCTTCCACTCGACGACGAAGAGCTGCTCGACGACGAAGAGCTACTCGACGACGAAGAGCTACTCGACGACGAAGAGCTGCTTGAAGACGCGGACGGTAGTTTCTTAATCAACGGTTTTCCAAAGAATCTGCTGCCTATCGCTCCGTCGTCGTCCGCGTCAATCTCACCCCAACCAATGGCAGTCAAATCCCGCGGCTCATTCACTCTCCACTTAGACGTCTGTTGATCGTAGTGCATAGATTTGCTAGATGAACCGCACGACGAGGCATCGTCGGAAGATGAATGACCAACCACCAGTCGTGAAGAGCGTATTTTCTGATTTCGCAACTTGTTATCCGCGTGCATCACCCGCAATCGCCCCGAGATGAAAACCGGCTTCTCGTGCTCCGCGTCGACGCCGTCGTCGAAGTCATCCGCTATGTTTTGATAAAATTCATCCGCGTCCATCGCCGGGTCATCTTTCCACTCGACGCTGAGCGAACTTCTGTTCGATTTATCGTCGTCTTCCAATTCATCCGCACGCGCGCGCGCGCCGAGCTTCCACTTGCGCGTTCGCGCGGCGCGCTTCTCCTGCTTCTCCTGCTTCTCCTCCTGATGCGCCTTGTGCGCGCGCTGGTTTTTCGCGCCACGCATCGCGCGTCGTCCACCGACCGCGAACGACCGTCTCGCGCGTCAACTTCGCGTCTCCGTCCACCACGCGCGTCCTTGACGCCCGCGCGCGTCGTCTCACGCCTCGCCCGAAAGTCTCGCCCCGCGCGCCTCGAACCGCGCCACGGTCGTCCCACGACCGACGACGACGACGAGCACCGCGCGCCCGCTGGAACGACGACGAGACGGACGAGGACGACCACGGACGACGACGCGCTCTCCCGCGAGGGCGACGAGGGAACGCGCAGACGACGAGGGACCGGCCGAGCGCACGATTGGGCGAGGCGCGCACGTGAACGCGCACACGTGTGTCTCCACATACCGTTAGAAATAGCTTCACACTGAGATTGGACGCGTTTTATGGAAAACGACTAAAAATCGGACACGCGGAGGGTGTTGCGGTCCGCGTCGTCGTCGGAGCTACGCGCGCGAGCGGGCGACGCACGCGCGACGGACGGCGGGCGCGGACGCGGGGACGGAGACGGCGTCGTGATCGAGGCGTCGTCGGCGCGAGTGCGAATCGCGCGTCGCGAGCGCGGACGAAGACGAGGAAAGAATTCATTTCATTCGTTCCGTGACGACGGTGAAAGATGTTTCGCGACAAGGATCCGAGCTGGCGCGCGGTGATTCCGGGACGAGAGAACGACGGTGAGCGCGCGGTAGGAGACGATCCGGATGATCTCACGCGAACGTTGGCGGAGAACGGGTACGCGCGGATGGACGACGACGACGACGACGACGCGCCGTCGACAAGCTCGGAGCGAGACGCGTACGTGACGGACATCGAGGACGACGAGATGAACGGACGTGCGGGCGATGCGAGCGACTCTGAAGACGACGACGTGTACAGCGATGCGCTGGAAGACGTCGAAGGGAGGTACGGGCGCGGCGGAGGACGAGAAGAGGCGGAGATTACGACGAGGCTACTGGCGAAGTCGGGGGGGTCGACGCGGTCGCGTAAGGGGGGCGGGAGCAGTCGACGAACGAGTGAGGCATCCGGGCGACGTAAACGTGCGTTCGGCAAATCGACCAAAGATTCGCTCCGTCGAAAGGCTGAACGAAGAGCGTACAAGCCGGTGACGTTCACGTTGCTGTTTCGTCTCTTTTGCATGTACACCTCATTCATGATTTTAGTTTTTGCCTTTGTCATCGCGACCGCGCTGGGTCCGTTCGTGAATCCCATCGAGGAGATATTGGAGCTCAACGCGTTGGAAAATGTGGTGTGGATGCTCATCTCGGTCGCGAGTTTTATCGGGATACCGTCCGCGGTGGCGCATGTCACCGGCTACTTGACGTGGCCTCCCGTGTGGCTCGAGGCGTTTCCGGAGCGTAGTAAGCTTTTAGAGGAGCTCGGTGGGAGGATTTACTTCAGGTTCCATGTGGCACGAGACGCCAGACCGCTCGCGGTCAAACGCGCGGTGGACGTCGCCGGCGACATTGTACAACGCGCGCTCCCGTCGGCGCTGTTTGAAATCGAAGTGGTGACGCTCAAGGAGCTCGGTATCTCGTCGGCTTACGTTCGTGAACTCGTAGTGCCCGCAGATGTCGATATTCAAGGCAGCGGTGGACTGTTGCATTTCGCCACGCGAGCGAGTTCAGCGAGTTGGGGCGACTGGGTCGTACACATGGGTTCAGACGCGCTCTTAAACGTGCGCGCGGTGGATGCGGTGTTGGCACATTGCGCCCGGGAAACTCGTCTCGCGGCGCTTTCAGGTCGAGGCGACACGCACGTTCGACGACTCGCACAGGGTGCCGTCCTTCCGGGGATCACACGGACGTCGAATTCATTCATAGACGGCGTCCAAAGCGTCTTTCAATGGATTCCGGCGATGGCCGAGTGCATTCGAGCCGGCGAATCTTACGGTGCGCTGCGAATGATGTACGCCAAACACTCTAGAGTCGTCGCACCGATCCCAAACACATATCTGGTCGTCCCGAACGAACTCGAACTCGCCGTCGGGTTCAAGGATATGGCTGTCCACGACGGTTTCGAGCTCACCGCGTTTGCGCTGAGGTGCTCAAACAACGGAGTGAAATTTTCATGGTTGGATGCCGGCGTTCACGTTCCCATCGTGAGCAACATTTGGAAGCTTTTCAAGCTCCGTGCGCGAGATCATCACAGTGCCCTGGTATTGATGCGCGATGAGACTGTGCTCGATCACACGCACAGAGCTTCGCTCACCGTCGCTTGCGTGAGCGCCGGGTTCTCAACAATCGCACCGGTGATCACCGCGTTTTCACCGTGGTGCATGCGAAGGAGCGGAGTCGAAACCTTCGCCGTCGCGTGTGTCGTCGGTTTCATCACAGCGTGCGTGACGTTCAAGTACGCCATCGGGTTTTACAAGAGCGCCTCTGTGGCAGATCTTTCGAAAGGCATCGTATCCGGCACTGTGTACTACAACATTCTCTTCCTGCTCACTATCTTACTGACGCCGGTGTTTTGTGTGTTTGAGTTCATCGCACTGTGCACGTCGTTATTCTACGCACCAGAACATTTCGGCGGTGAGCTACGCGCTCGCGGTCCCACGGTCACCATCATCAAAGACGAAGACGAAGACGACTACGACTGGCTCGAGCGCGGTCAGCCGCCTCGACTGGAGAAGGAAGTTTTGCTCAAACCGGAAAGTGGAAACAACAGCGCGAGTGACGCGCCAAGAATTAAGGAGAGTCCCAAAAAAGCCTGGAGAAGAAGAGGTTAAATTAGTTGATTAGATATTCCTAGAGATTACGTATGCGTGTTGAAACTTTGCTACAAATGATGAAAATGAAAATGTGAACGAAGCGACGACGAATGCGTACCCGCGCGCGAGACGACGACGGGAGGACGTCGATCATGGACGCGCTGGGAGCGTACGCGAGCGAGAGCGAGAGCGAGAGCGAGAGCGAGCGAGAGGCGGGCGACCGCGACGTGGGAGACGACGACGCGTTCGTGGGTCCGGCGCGGCCACCGCCGCGGGTGGTGGGAAAACCACCCGTGGACGACGAGGAGGTCGCCCGCCGCGACGACGTCGCGTTCTTGGAATCGATGTGCGGAGACGAGGAGGACGCGCGCGTGGGGGCGTCGATGAGCGGGCGCGCGCTGGAACCGAACGCCCCGGCGCGGCTTCTCGTCGCGCTTCCGTCAGAGGCGGAGGAGACGGAGGAGACGCGGGAGACGCAGACGCGCGTGAATGATATTTTTCTCGCGGCACGGCGCGCGGGGAAAACGCCGAGCGAGATTATGTTTACGTCCAGTTCTTTTCGAAACCCAGAGTTCATGGAGAATTGCGCCAGAGACGGCGTCGTGGCGGAGTGCGCGTTCGCCTCTGGCACGCGCGCAGCCGTCGACGATGAACCGTTGGACGCGAGCGACTTTTATCGCGCGCTCGCGGAGGAGCAAAAGCGCGCCACGGAAAAATATCTCGCAGAACGAAACGGAATAGCGTTTCAAAGCGCTCGGCCGTCGACGGTGAACGAAGAAGACGCTCGAAAGGCGGCTGTGAATTCCGCCATCGCCAAGGCTAGAGTCGAAGCGCGCATAGCTCTGCAGAGAGCTGGGAAGTAGCTCACACAGTTCTGTGGATTCCTAAACCCTACACCCTAAAGTATTTTTTGCCCAGTAATTGATAGGTGGAAGAAGAGGTGATTATTGATTGAAATGCGATATGATCGAAGTCCCGATGTGATGCGTTTGCGCGCCGTCGTCTTCGCATCATCACCGCTTCGCCGTTCACCGCGCGCACCACTCGACGCGCGCTCGCGTCACCACCTACATCGATCGATCCTCTCGGCGCGAGATGGACGCGCTCGATCCCGACGCCTCGATCGCGGCGGTGAGAGCCTCGACGACGGCGGAAATCGCGAGCGAAAACGCGGGCGCGGATGAAAAGTCGATGCGAACACGATTGCGCGTCGCTGGGATTTGCTGTCCCTCCGAGGTGCCACTCATTCACGCCATTCTCGATGGGCGGCCTGGCGTGTGTGCGGTGAAAGTGATCGTCCCTACGCAGACGGTCGTGGTCGAGCACGCGTCGACGACGGCCAGCGTCTCGTCCATCATCGACACGCTTAACGCGGCGGGGCTCGACGCCTCTTTGGCGCCCACGCCGAAAGCTTCAGGAGAACAAGATTTCGCATCATATGGTGCGACTTTATGGGATTCTCCGCCGCCATTTTCCGTCTTGGCCTCGTGCATCCTGCTCGCGGTTTCCTTACTACACAGCGCCGGCGGCGCACTCGACCAGCTCAAATGGGTAGCGCTGGGTGCGGTGGTGATTGGGCTGCCGCCCATCTTGCACAGAGCCTTTCGGAGTCTTCGTATTGGCGTGATCGACATCAACACGCTCATGACGCTCGCCGTGGTGGGTGCTTGCGCACTTCAAGAGTTCGGAGAGGCGGGGGCAGTTGTAGCGCTTTTTGGACTATCGGAGTTTTTGGAAGATCGCGCGCTACGTACTGCGACGACAGCGATGGGATCCGTGCTCGCGCTCCAACCGCAGTTTGCTCGCAGACTATCGGCATCGGACATCGAAGTGCCCATAGAGGATGTTGCCGTGGGTGAGACGGTATTAGTGCGTCCTGGCGAAAGCGTGCCGCTGGATGGCGTTGTTGTGGGCGGGAGCTCTGTGGTGAACGAGTCTATGCTGACAGGTGAGAGCGTGCCCTTACCGAAAAGTCCCGGGGACGAAGTCTTCGGCGGCACGATCAACCAAGGCGGCGTTTTAGAGGTGAAAATTTCGGCTGTGGCGTCGAACTGTGCGGTGGTGCGGCTCATTCGACTGGTGGAGGAAGCGCAGGCATCGAGAAGCAACATCGAGCGTACGGTTGAGAAATTTGCAAGGTTTTACACACCAGCAGTAATTTTCGGGGCGCTGCTATTAGCAATCACGCCCTATGCTGAGGGCGAGACGGGTACACGCCCCGCGTACACGGCGTGCGTTCTTTTGGTTGTGGCGTGTCCATGCGCTCTCGTTCTGTCGACGCCGGTGGTGGTGGTGTGCGGTCTCACTCATGCCGCACGCCGAGGGATGTTGATAAAGGGCTCCGTGTACCTCGAACGTCTCGGTCGACTGCGCGTGGTATTCATCGACAAGACAGGGACGCTGACAGATGGATGTTTCTCCCTCGTGGATATACGTTTGGCGACTCCGCAGAACGACGGTCAAACACCAACTTTTAGCGAGAGCGAGCTTCTCCTCTGGGCGTGCGCCCTCGAGTCCCGTGCATCCCATCCTGTTGCCACCGCCGTACTCGCGGGAGCGGGTGCAGCCACTCGCTTAGCCGCGAAAACATGTGTCGTAAACCATTTTGAGACACTCCCGGGGGAGGGAGCGAGCGCGCTTGTGGACGGCAAAAAGGTCGAAATCGGCGGTACAGCTCTCGCGAATCGTAGGAATTGGCGCGCGAGCGACGTCTCGCTCGCATCCACCGTGGAAGAATGGGAGCGTGCTGGTGCCACAGCGATCTGGCTCGGCGTGGATGAAGAGGTCGCGGGTGCATTTCGATGTGAAGATACAATCAGACACGATGCTCCCGCGGCCGTCGCTCGTCTTCGCGACGCCGGCGTGGAAGTGACGATGCTTACCGGTGATAGTCAGGGCTCTGCGGCGCGTGTGGCCAAGAGTTGTGGGATCTATCCAGCCAACGTCCACGCAGAACTTAGCCCGTCGCGTAAGTTGGAGGAAGTCAAGTCACGCATCAACGATCTTCAGTCGGATACTCTCAACGCTGGCGGACTCTTTGGGTCGTTGTGCGGACGAGGCGTTGTAGCCATGGTTGGCGACGGAATCAATGATGCGCCCGCGTTGGCCACCGCGGATGTTGGTGTGGCGATGGGGGTAGCCGGAACGGCGGCGGCGATGGAAACGGCTGATATCACGCTGCTCACCAATGATCTAGGACGATTGGCAGAGGCGGTGGCGCTCGGAAATGCGTGTCTCGTCAAGATAAGACAAAACATCTACGTTTCCATTGGCGCGAAGAGTGTCATACTCGCTCTGAGCCTGATGGGGCGGACCGGACTATGGGAGGCAGTCATCGCAGACGTCGGCACCGCGTTGGCCGTCATCCTCAACGGCATGACCATGCTCAACCACGGTCCGAAAATCTCTCAAAAAGTCGATCGCAAAAACGCACGCGGCAAGCGTCATGCAGTGCAGAGAGAATGGGGTACAGAGGACGAAGACGAACATCTTCTTTTGACAAGTGTGCCTTCGTGCGACGATGTCGACGATGGTGATACACGAAGCATGGCGATACTCGAAATGGCCGAGCTCGGCTCGATGCCTTCCCCGCTGACAGAACACAAACACACGGGTGTTTCTTGCGAATGCACACGGAAGAACGTATTCTCTGTTTCAAAGCTGCTTGCCAGGCCCAATAAAAAATGAATGTGTAATATGTATTGAAAATGATAGAAAAGAAATATTCTTCATCAAGAATCGCGTCGTCAACTTCGACGTATCATCATTTTATCGTATCTTTATGCGCCCCCCTGCCGGCCTTCTCCGACGATCGGTCGGACAATTGTTGAAAAAAAGACGATTCAGATCCCCCAGGCAGATCCCCCAGGCAGATCGCGGACGGGACGGCCGCGATGACGATGTCGGCGTCGGCTGTCATCGTGTTTCGGATCCTTCCCCGACGACGAGAGTGGCGACACACCTCGACGCTCGCGAGGTTGGAAAACTAAACGTTCGAGCGAATTTACACGCATCGCGCGAGTCGCACGACGCGCATCGACCGCGCGCGGGACTTGAGGGGGTCTCGCGCGCCCGCGATCGGTTTCGGCATTTCGGGGGAACAAACCAACGGACGTGTCGAAAACGGACGATCTCGTCTCGTGATCGTCGAAGCGCGCGCGATCGTGTGAAAAACCGGTGTGGGTGAGCGTAGGAGGACGAGATCTATCCACATGGCCGGTAAGAAGGCGTCGAGCGACGGTCGCGGCAGCGCGAAGTCGACGCCGGTGAAGCAGAAACAGATGAAGAACAAGAAGGCGTGCGATGTGTCATCGGCGCCGTGTTCGCCCGCGGGACGCGGAACGCCGCGGCGTGCGATGGCGAGCAAGGCGGTGGAGAAGATGAAAAAGATGGCGGTAAAGGCGGAAGACATGGATGAGGACGATGCTTTCGACGGAGATGAAGATTACGATCAGGCGCCAACCTCGCGCGGAAAGACGACTCCGAAGAAGTTCAAAGCGCGCGTCGTGAACGGCTCGGCTCCGTCGACGCCGATGAGTAAGAGGTGCGTTATGGTAGTTTTTTCACTTTGGCGAGCGTGGACGCATCCATCGAGACATCCGAGCTCGGGATGCAATCAGCGAGAGAGATTTCTCGTCGGCGTGTCTTTTTTTCCCGCCAAAAATCCCTGAGTCGATTTAGCAGCGTGAACGAGGGATGAGAGCCTCGTTGGCGCATGCCCTCGAATGTGCGATGACTAACAAATGTGTGACCTTATTTTCCCGCTCGATTAGATCTCCCAGAGGCACGCCGCGCAAGAGCAGACGAGACAACGACAGCGAAGGCTCAGACGGCAGCGGAGGTAACCCGCGAACTCAACTCGCAGAACATTTACCAGTCATCTCGGATATCGGTGACATGTTTGAAGATCTTGTCAGTCGAGTTCCTGGTATCGAAGCGTTTTTAGGCGCGATGACGAGACCTCTCCGAGTCGCGACGATGTGCTCCGGCACCGAGTCTCCGCTTCTGGCGTTGGATAAAATCGCGGACGCGACGGAGAAGCTTTATGGTAACAGAATGGCGATTGATCACGTGTTCTCTTGTGAAATTGAACCGTTCAAGCAAGCTTACATCGAGCGTAACTTTGCTCCGCCTATTCTATTCCGTGATATTCGTGAATTGGGTGGCGATGAAGCGACGACGGCGTACGGCGCCAAGGTTGACGTGCCTCACAACGTGGACATGCTCGTCGCGGGTACGTCCTGCGTTGACTACTCGAATCTCAACAACGAACGGAAGGGACTTGAAGCTCAAGGTGAATCTGGACAGACTTTCCGTGGCATGATGAATTGGATTCGTAAAAGTCAGCCCCCCATTATCATTCTGGAGAACGTGTGCAACGCTCCGTGGGATCAAGTGCAGAAGAAATTCGAAGATGAAGGGTACTTTGCGCGCTTTATGCGTGTTGATACCAAACGCTTCTACATTCCGCACACTCGTACTCGTGTCTACCTGTTCGCGTGCAAGGCTGATGACCCTTCTCTCGTCGAGTCGTGGAAGCAATTGGTCAAGTCCCTCGAGCGTCCGGCGAGCGCGACGCTCGAGGCTTTCCTCTTCGACGCCGATGATCCTCGCGTGCACGAAGGGCGCCGCATGCTCGCTCGACCGGGTGAAGATTCGACGCGGGCAAACACTGACTGGGGTAGATGTGAGTCTCGCCATCAGCGCGCGCGCTTGGAAGAAGGTCTCGGTCAGCGACGACCGTTCACGCATTGGGACGGGGGATGCACGCTTCCAGATTACGCCTGGAACGACTGGGGTAAAGCGCAAACGGATCGCGTGCTCGATTTGATGGATATCGATTACTTGCGTCTCGCTCAGCTGGACATCGATTCGATGCACAAGACTCTCGTTTGGAATCTGTCTCAGAACGTTGACCGGACCACCGGATCCGTCGCGCCGGGCATTTGTCCGTGTCTGACGCCTACCATGGTGCCGTTCGTCACGAACCGCGGTGGGCCGCTCGTTGGCATTGAAGCTTTGAGTTTGCAAGGCATTCCAGTCGATGATCTTCTACTCACGCGCGAAAATGAGAACCAAATGAGCGACTTGGCAGGTAACGCGATGACGACGACCGTCGTCGGCGCGTGCATGCTCGCGGCGATGACGCTCATGACGGACACTCTGGCTGGGAAGAAGCACAAGACTGCGAAACGCGCGTTGAAGCTTGATGACGATTCATCCGTCAGTACTCAGACAATGCAAGGGTCTTTGACCGTCGTCCAAGCCGCCGCTGCGAAGAAAGAGGAAGTGACGGGTCAAGACAAGTTGGTCAAAAGGCCGCTGGACTTGGGTATGAAGCCGATTCCGCTCAAGGAGTTGCTCAGCAAAGCGAACAGATCTGCACGTTTGTGTGTTTGCGAAGGTGAGACTGGTACCACGGACGCCGATTCTCTCCTCATCTGCCGTGACTGTGGGCATACGTGCTGCATCAAGTGCTGCGGTCGACCGGAGCACAACTACACGAAACACGTCGTCGATCGCATCCTGCCCGAGGATTTCAAGGAGCAACTGAAGAACTCATTGCCGATGCATATGAAGTTGGACATAAGCTCCGCGAAATTCACCAAGCCGAAGGAAATCTTGCAAGATCTTTGGGAGGAGTGGCAGAACGCGATGAAAGCGATCGGAGAGGCTGATTTCTTGTTCCGTGGTATGAAGAGAACGAACGTCTGGCGCGTGTACTACTCGTGTGCGTCTGCAGATCATGTCCGTCTCGAACTGCGAATCGCCCCGAACTCCGCGGAGTGGTTGGTGTTTGTTGATCCTTCCATCAAGAGAGGAAAGGCGGCGGAGTTTTATCAGCGACCGATGATGCGCATGCTTCTCAACAACTCTGCGAAGAGCGTGTTGGATGGCTCCTGGGAGTACTTCTCGCCAGAGTGTGCCGCTGTTCCCATCGTCATCGAAGGTAAAGGCGAGCTCGAAGACTCTTGGCAAATCAGGCTTGGCATGCAAACGGAAAGTAAGATGAATGGTGAAGTGAATTGGGCGCAAAAGCGTTGGAGTCAGTACGAGGTCAAACTCAAAGATCCAAAGAACGCGGCGGCGTTTGATCGTGACATCGCCGGTACGTATCAACTCTACGATAAGTGTGATGCTGCGCAGAGTTCGTTGCACAAGCGCATTGGAAACGCACGAGATGGTCGAGACATGTACTTTTTCATGGATCCGCGTCGTAATCAAAAGGGCGACTTTGATTACTTTGTGTTTGCTGACAACCATCGACGATTGATGTACGGGGAAGATCGCATGGAGACGGCGCACTTGGATTTCATGAATCTCGGCCAGCCTGCATCAACGGAGCGTTTCCGCCCGAGCGAAAAGAAAAAGGTGGAACACATGGCTTACAGTTTCGGCACGTGGACCAGCTTGTCTCCGAAGGTGACTCTCGCGCCAGCTGTCGCAAGCGACGCAGTCGTTTTGACCCCACCGGTGAACGCCGTGCCGACGCAAGGTGAACAATCTTGCGCGACATCGGTCGCCATCATGCGCTGCTCCGTGCCGTTGGCCGATGTTGACGCTGATTTCTGGCCGGATGAAGGTTATACGACATTGCGTTTGGATAAGAGTCGCGCCACTTTCCAACGTCTGGAGTGGTTCACATCTCGCATGGAACTTCCCAAGGTCGTCGAAAAATGGAATGAGCTCAAGGATGATCACGCCATGACGTGCGACAAGTTTGCCTGTCCTCGTTGTGCGCCGGCTCCTCCGAATCTCATTTGGAGCAAGCAGGTGGGCTCGCAGAAAGTTCAAGCTCGTGAGGATCCTCTTCAAGCCGCAAAGTATGAACAAGCGTTGAAGTGCCGTCCAGCGCCATTCGTCGTTCAATGGACTCGAGAAAAGATGACTGGTAACTTGATGATCGCAGGCAATCCAGCCACGCTGGTCCATCGCGCGCTCGCTCTCGTCGCGCCATCCAGTGTTCGTGGTGTCGAATCAACCGAACCGAAGATGTCGTGGAGAATCGTGCGTCACGATGATCGCCCAATGGACAACTTTGGCGAGTTCACGTTGAAGAGTAATCGACACGACAAGCAAGTGTCGCAACCACCGAACTGGAGCAAGAAGTACCCGTTACGACCAGAACAGTTACGTTCGCTCGGTTGGATGATTCAGCAAGAAGTCAGCGATAAACCGTTCGTGGAGGAAGAAATCTCAGAAAAGGTTCTGCCCGCTCTCGGTCTTCGAATGGACGGTATGGCGCAAGTATCGAAAGTGATCCGCGGTGGTATCGTGGCTGATCAAGTTGGCTACGGGAAGACCGCTATCTCTATCGGTGTTATCTTGGCGAATCAACTCAAGTTCCCCACTCCCAAGCAAGCCAAGGTTGATGCCCCAGTCAAAGCCATTCCGACCAAGGCGACGCTCGTGATCGCCCCGTCGCAGTTGCTCCGCCAGTGGCCGCGTGAGGTTGAGAAATTCTCGGCGCGAGGCTCGTTGAATACGGTCGTTCTCAAGACTATGTCTGATGTCAATGCTTTGACCGCACGTGACGTGATGGAAGCGGATGTCGTCATCGTCGCGACGACTCTTTTCCGATCTTCTCTTTACTTTGAACGTCTCGCTCAGCTTGCCGGCAGACCGTCTCTTCCAGATCCGAAGTCGTCGAGTCAGGCGCGTCACTTTACGAGCGTTTACAAGGACACTATCAACAGTCTTGAAGAACAAGTCTTGCGTCTCACGGACAAGAATCAGGGCGTGGACGAGGTTTCCAAGCACGTTCGGCACGGCGTGTCCACCCTTAGCGACGTCGCCGTCACAGCTGCTCCGAAACGTCTGAAGGGTGCGAAGCTCATCGAGGTTACGGAGAAGGCTGGAGGTGAAGGCTATGAGTTCGTTGAAGCAATGCACAAGGAACGCCAACAGAGCTTGAACAAGGAGAACGTCCAAAAGCCGATCAATACTGTTACTGAAAGCGCTCCGACGACGCCGAGCAAGCCCAAGAAGACGCCGACCAAGAAGACGCCGACCAAGAAGACGCCGACCAAGAAGACGCCGACCAAGAAGACGCCGACCAAGAAGACGCCGACCAAAGCGCCCATGATTTCTCCGAAACGAACATCCGCGCGTAATACGCCGCGCAAGAATTACAGAGAAGATGATTGCATGGAGACTGACGACGAGATCTCCGACTGGGACGACGACGAGTCACTCGAAGACAGCGATAGCGAGCAGTTTGTGCAAAAAGCGACTCCCAAGCGGAAGCGCGTTTCCAAGCCTCGCGCTAAAATCGATGCAGAGGGTAACAAGGATCACTGGGGACTTGAAAGTGCGCAAGCTCAATACGATTGGCGAGACATCAAGTCCGTGCCTGTGGAACTCTTCCATTGGCGTCGAGTGATTGTCGATGAGTTTACGTACCTGAAGCCGTCTGATAAGGCTGTCGTCTTGGGTCTTCAATCAGAATCTCGCTGGTGTTTGTCAGGAACTCCCCCGGTCGGTGACTTCGCCGACATCAAGGGTACGGCTGCGCTGCTCGGCATCAATCTCGGCAGTGACGAAGTCCCGCGCTTCAACAAGTCGGAGATCACTAAGGTGGAAACGTTCCAGTTCTTCAAGGAGAAACCGACGCAACACTGGCACAAGCGTCGCTGGGAAGTGGCGCAAGATTTCTTGGACCGATACATGAGACAAAACATCGCTGAGATTGACGAAATCAAGTACAAGGAAGATGTCTGTGACGTCCAACTGCGCCCCGCAGAGCGCGCCATCTATCTCGAGCTCGATCACTATTTGCAGTCGATGGACATGAAGGCGAAGAAGAAAAAGAAGTCGGAGGGTGATCGTGATGCACGTCTCGCGGCTGTGCTTGGTAACTCTGCGTCCGCCGAAGAAGCTCTTCTCAAGCGTGTCGCACACTTTGAGTTGGATGACGAATCCGGAACCGCTCTCCGAACTTGCCAAGACATCGTCAACGTCAGAAAAGCGCAGCAAGAGGACTGCCTCGCCGAGTTCGGCGTCGCCATCTTGAAGGGGCGCGCAATGTTGAGCCAAGTGTCTCAAATGCCCGACTTCACCGAAGAGGATAATCCGTTCATTCGTTGGGAGAAGGGTGTCGAAGGTGAAGGCATCGGCGATCCCACTGCGAACAAACTCCTCAGAGCGCTTCTCAAGGAGAAGAACGAGGCGGAGGCGTCGAAAGTTGCGCATCGCTTACAAACTCGACCTCCTGTTGGTTCAATCATCTCCATCTTGGACGGTGAGACTAATAAGTGGAAAAAGGGCGAAGTGCGCGGGTACAGCGGTCAGTGGAAACAGAAAGCTTCCGTGTACTACGATGCAAACACCCGAGTGGAGGAGGATTTGAGCAAGGTTGACTACCAAGTCGTCAAAGCCGCGCACGACGCCCCGAGCTCGACGATGGATTCTGGCAAGTCTACGGTCTCGATGAAAAAGTCAAAGACTGCTTCTCTCGACGACAAGCTTTGGGAACTTCGTGAACACACACACGGTCTTCGCAAGTTGCAAAAAGAACTCGTGGGGCGCGTCCGGTCTTTGCGCTTCTTCCAGTCTGTTCGTGATTTACAGCAAGCGAAATTAGATGATTCCATCAAGTGTGGTGCGTGCGGCAAGAAGTTTGCAAAGTCGAAATCCGGTGTCTTGTCCACGTGCGGTCACATCGGTTGTCTCAGTTGCCTCAAGGCGCACGCGGAGAATCAAGAATGCGGGGTCGCCGACTGCACCTGCGCTACTCGTGATACCTCCGTCGTCACCGCTGTTTCTCTTGGAACCGAAGGCGCGACGTCAAAGGCGCAGAAAACTGACGGAGGTGTCGGAGTTCACGGCTCCAAGATCATCGACGTTGTTTCTCACATTAAGTCTCTTCCTTGCGACGAGCGCATCTTGGTGTTCGTACAGTTTTCCGATTTGATGCAACAAGTCAGTAGCGCGCTGAACGAAGCGGGTATCAAGACGCTGAAGCTCAAGGGTTCCGTGCACCAACAGACGGGAGCGTTGGACGAGTTCCAGAAAGAAAACTTAAAAGCAGACGACGCTCGCGTTCTTCTCCTTCTCAGCAGAGACGAGAGCGCTTCCGGCGCCAATCTGACGACGGCGAACCACGCCATTTTCGTGCATCCTCTGCTGACGAACACTGCCCAGGAGTACATCGCCAGCGAAACGCAAGCCATCGGTCGTATTCGACGCTACGGCCAACAACGCGAAGTGCGCATCTGGCGATTTATTGCGCGGGACTCTATCGATTCTGAGATCTTGAGTCAACGAGCCGCCGGTCTCATCGGAAAGTGACGGACCTACCTCGAGCTCTAGTTTACATGGATTAGTTCACTGTATTTTCCGTGAAACGCGTCGACCTCATCCCTCCAAGGTCGAATGCGATGCACAGTACACACGAATCGACTATCTACTACATACTACATACTACACGCAAACGCGCGACGACATCAGTTGTAACAAGCAAAAGACAACACGGCACATCTCATCGACGGCGAAATCCATCGCGCGCAGCGTGTCTCATAAACCATGCATCGCGCGAGATCTCATCGCTTCGAAACTGTGCGTAGAGCGGAAGCACTGGATCATCGGAAGGCTTCTTCATCGTCGACGACGTGAGTCGCGTCGCCTCGCTCGTTTCGGCGTGCGCGGAGTCTCGACGCAACTTGAAAATCGCCAGTTGCGAGCGGAGACGCGCAATCTCTTTCGTCTTTCTCTCGACATCCATCGTCAACTTTTCGCGTTGCGCCGTCTCCCGAGCGAGAGATTCGCGAAGTTGCTCAATTTCCTTCGCCTGCGATTCCGCGCAGCGCCGTTCTCTGCGCTCGGCGTCTCGCACCTTCCGTTCCGACCGCGCCCTCGTTCCGGCATCGGCGCGCCGTCTCGCCCAGAACAACGCCATGTCTAAATCAAACGATCGCGGCGATTCTCGGGACACCCCACGCGCGTCGCATCCCTTCGCGTCCTCGTCGTCTCGATCGCTCTCGTCGTCTCCGTCGCTCGACGAAAATTGAAACGGATCCTCAAACTGGGCGTACTTTTGTAGTCGTACCTCGCCGATGTGTTTCGACACCCTGCTCGCCATCTTGGCCGCGTACTCCTTCTCACTAAGCGCGTACTTTCGTCTACGTTCGTCCGCGTCCACGTCCGAAACCCACGCCGGTCGTCGCTCCCGCTCTTCTCGTCCTCGCGTCCCTCGTCCTCGCGCCTCCCGCACGATGGCTTCAAACGTCTCGTCGTCCACACCGTCGTCATCTTCGCTCGAATCACCGTCGCTCGCCTCGTCGCCACGCACATCCGTCGACGCGTCGCGTTCGACCGATTCCCACGCTCTCCTTCGCTCGCCCATCCCCCGTCGTCGCCCCACCCTCGCGCGCGCGTCCACCGGTGCCGTTTCGTTCGTTCGTTCGACGTCGTTCGTTCGTTCGTTCGAGATCGATCGGTCGGTCGGTCGCCGCGAAAACGCATGTGTTCGAACG
>Ga0208410_1000523_pt1 | contig 22110 bp, 19 predicted proteins | sample ETN02SmetaG_3_FD_185787 | JGI IMG/M metagenome (GOLD analysis project Ga0208410, IMG submission 185787) | Marine microbial and viral communities from oxygen minimum zone, Eastern Pacific Ocean - ETNP2014F10-02SV257 (SPAdes) (version 2) | ecosystem: Environmental > Aquatic > Marine > Oceanic ... | reverse complement strand
CGTGAACGACAAGAGGGCACAGGCGACGACGATACCGAGCGCAGCGAAGCGCAGAAACTCGCGCGCGATGACGGTCGGTCCTCGACACGTTCGCGCGCGTGACGTCGACGCGCCGTCGTCTCCGAGGAGGAGCGCGCGGTCGTCGTCCATCGTGTCTGGTTCTGAGGCGCGGCTGACGTGGAAACGAAAGGACTATGTATGCGTGGTGTTTCAATCTCACCGCTAATGCACTACAATCGCGAGACGAACGCTCGAGTGAGGTGTGAAGTAGACTCATATGTCATCGTACACGAGCATCTCGCGTTTGACGGTTTCTGGTTCGTCGGCGACGATCTCGCCGTCGCGAATGCGCTCGAGTTCCTCCGCGGCGCGTTGACGAATCTCTTCCCTGTGAGCCTTACCCCCGGTGCCTCCGTGCTCGCCCTTGTTTTCACTATAATCGACCAGCACGACGCATCCGTCGATGACCACGGGTGGCTTATCCGGATCGTTCATGTGTTCGACGCTCGCAGCGACGATTTTCTCCGCCGACGACACATCCGCAAAGGTGACGAAACCAAAGTTTCTGTGCTCTATCACTCGACAACTGTTCACTCGACCGTACTTGAAGCATGCGTGCGATAACGTCTCGACCGTGCACCCATCGGGTAAATTGCTCACGAAGACTTCGCGCTCGGTTTTGTCCGTGCGTTCCCCGACGCCGTCCGTAATCTCCGGAAACGGCGTCGGCGCGCTCAATCGCTGTTTCTTCGCACCGTCCGGCGAGAGCAGGCTCGGGCGTTTCAGAACCCTGGGTCTCTTAACCTCTTTCTTCTGCTCCACGACGGGTTCGGTCGCGGGTTCGGTCGCGGGTTCGGTCGCGGGTTCGGTCGCGGGTTCGGGCTCCGCCGTCGCTGGCGCCTTCGGTTCCGTCGACGCATACCCGACCGTCGACGCGTACCCGATCGGTCCGTCGTCATCCACGGGCGCTACCGGTTGATTCACCTCGCGTTTACTCATCGTGAAGACGAGTTTCGGTTTCTTTTGCGCCTCCGTCTCCGTCGTCTCCGTCGTCTCCGCCGTCTCCGCCGCCGCCTTGGCGTTCAACGCCGCCACGCCGGGTTCCTTCTTCTTCTGCAATCCCGCGAGGATCGCCTTCGCTCGAGCGATCGCCGGGTCCTCGGGCTCTTCCTCCGCCGCCCTCACCGCCGGTTTCCGCGTCGCGACCGCCGTCCGTCCAACCTTTGAGACGCCAGGAAGTTTTCTCCCGCCCCCGCTCGGCCTCTTCACCCCGCTCGATTCCTCCCTCGCCCCCCCTCGCCCTCGCGCGCTCGCCCCGACGTCCTCGCGCGCGCCGCAGTCGTCTCCACCGTCTCGGTCGTCGCGCTTGGCCGCCTCGCGCGCCGCGCGCGCCTCCTTCTTCTTTCGCAAGAGTTCATACTTGCGTCGCAATTCGCGCTCGGCGGGCGTCACCACGTGCACCTTGGGCGCCATCGCGTCTCGGAACGCGTTTCAGTCGACGCCCGACGCGCGTCTCTCCTCTCCCTCGACCCTCGTCTCTCGTCTCGCCTCGCGAGACGGCGCGCTCTCGCCCGGAATCGCGCGAGACGATGTGACGGGCGTCAGTCGCGGTCGCGCCTCGGCCGGATGTTCGCGCGCGCGCGCGACGACGCGCTCGATGAGGACGGATTTAACGCCGTTCGCGCGTTCGTCGAGGCGTACGTCGAGCTCGTGGACGCCGGGTACGACCCCGGGGCGCGCTCGGAGCGCGTCGAGGACGAGGACGCCGAGTGGAGCGATGACGACGATGACGACGCCGCGCGAGCCATCGGCGAGAGAGACGACGCGGGGACGTCGTCGCAGACGCTGACGAGTTCGTTTTGGATCCCTCGACGCGCGTTCGATCGACCGAGAAACGCGGTGGAGGCGTACGTGGGGGCGTTGGCGCGCGCGGGGACGGCGCCGGCGAACGCGCGCGGAGGCGCCGAGTGGTGGGTGCAAGACGTCGCGTGGGACGAGCGTCCGAAGGTGTATCACACGGATTGTGACGTCGAGTATCGCGGAGGTCGTGAGGCGGGCGACGACGGCGCGACGATGCGGCGTTTTCCCGACGTGGCGAGCGTGTTGTATCTGGACGGGGACGACGGCGGCGGCGCGACGGTTGTCTTCGATCAGACGACGACGGAGGAGGCGACCGGGAAACTCGCGCCGAGATCGCCGCGTCTGGCGTGCGCGTGCGGGGTGAAGAGGAACAGGGTGTTGTTGTTCGCGGGTGATCGTTGGCACGGGGTGCTGAAGAACTCGAGCGCGTTTCGAGGGCAACGCGTGACGCTTCTCGTGAATTGGTGGTCGACGAAACCGGCGGGCGCGAGAGAACTCCCGAATAGATTCGTCGATCGACGCGGGAGCGAACGCGTGATCGCGAAGGTGGGATCGTTGATCGAAGTGCCGATGTCGACGGTGGTCCGAGCGTCGTACGAGGACGATCGACGCGCGTGGGACGCGCACGAGGCGCCGGCGACGATGGACCGCTTCTCCGTCGCGCGCTTCGAGTATCCAGAGGAGGAGACGTAGAATACTAGAATGTCTTTAGATTTAGATTACCGCCGAGACGTGAACAAATCACACTAGAAATCGATGATCTTCTCCTTGTACATCTTTTCGCGAATCACCTCTTCGCACTTCTTGTACTCGGGAAGAGAGCGAAGCTCCACTTTTTCGCCGTTGCGAAGCGTGACCACCATATCGCCCCACGCGCCGATACCGCGACCGACGCACACGACGTCCTCGATCTGATCCATCGGAATATCCGTGCGTTCCTTACGAAGAGGCGAGATGGACAGCACGCTCACGCGCTTATCCGTAATCTTATAACTCAACCAGAGCGCGCGCCCGACGGCTTGAATCGCCAACGGCAACCACACCAACGTCCAAGACATGGCCACGTTCGCCACCACCTCCCCACGCGCCGGCGGTCCCTCGTACACGATCGTCTCCGTCCCCCAATCCTTCTGCGGCTCCTCGACGGTATCCGTCACCGTGAACTCGCGCACGCCCCTGGCGCGTTCCTTCGCCGCCTCCGCCGCCGCGCGCCGCATGTCCGACGTCCCCGCCTTCACCGTCTCCTCACCCGTCTCCTTCTTCACCGCGCGCTTCGATCGCTTCCCTCTGAGCGCGCTCAATTTCGCCTCGAACGCCTCCTCCTCGCCCTCGCCCTCGTTCGCGTCGTTCGCGTCCGTCGCGCGCGCGACCGTCGTCGACGTCATCGATCCCTCGCGCGTCCCACGCGTTCTTCCTCGTCGCGTCTTCGTCTTCGCGCGTCGCCCGCGTCCGTCTCTCGACGCCATCGACGTCATCGTCGTCATCGTCGTCATCGCCATCGCCACCGTCGTCGTCGTCGTCGTCGTGTGTCGTCGCCGCGAGACGGCCCGACCGACCGACCGACCGACGCGAATGAATGAATGAATGAGTGGATAAAGCGCGCAAAGTTCCATGTGTCCGACCGATGCGGGTGGTCGGTTTTATGTGTGTCTCCTTTTTTTGTGAGTCGTGACCCGCGAATGTATGTATGTCCCTCTCTCTCTCTACGTAGTGAAGCCGAGAGAGAGGGTATGTATGTATGTCCCTCTCTCTCTCTCTCTCGCTCTCTCCATTCATGCGATGGACGCGACGGGTGCACGACGACGACGACGACGACGACGAGGTGGTGGTGGACGCGCGCGCGCGATGGTGGCGTGCGCGTGCGTCGCGGTGGTGCGCGTCGCGAGAGGCGCGCGGGGGAGACCGATGACGACGATGGATGCGCACGCGCATGCGAATGCGCATGCGCACGCGGACGCGTGGCGATTTCTCGGCGGCGACGACGACGGCGCGGGGGGCGCGACGTGCGTCGCGCGAGCGATGGAAGCGGTGGAAAAGTGCGCGAGAGAGACGATGGACGTCGCGCGGCGAGCGGGGGGGGAGTCGGTGGAGGAGGCGGTGAGAGCGCTCGCGGAGGCGCGCGCGAGGTGCGCCGCCGACGCGCGGGACGTCGTCGACGCGTGCGCCGAGGACGCGCGCGCGTGCGCGAAGACGTTGGGAGCGATCGGGGAGGAGTGTGAGGTGAGGGCGCGGGAGATCGCGAGGACGTGTGAGAGTGGGGGGGCGTGGGCGTGCGCGATGAAGGCGGCGGAATCGAGTCGGGAGTGCGCGTCTCGGGTCGCCGCCGAGGCGGCGGCGTGCGTCGACGACGACGACGACGACGACGCGCTCGATGATCCGGACGATCCGGATGACGATCGCGCCAAGTGTGAGGCTGAGCGCAAAGAGCTCGAACGGGAGTGTCACGACGCGTACGACGAGATCAAAAGAAAAATTCGAGACGGCGAGATTTCCTTCATCGAGGGAATGAAACAACTCGCCAACTTGGGCAAGACGTGCGCGTCCAAGGCGATGGCGCTTCGAAAGAAGTGCCGTCCTCCTCCTCCGCCGCGCGTCGCGGTGACGGCTTAAACAGTTGAACAGCTGAACGAAGAGGTCTCGCATTCATCATTGTAACGACAGTACTGTACCGTTTTTTTTCACTACAATCCCGAAGGGCTAACCTTGTTTACCTAAATCAATCTTTTCCTTGAGCGCCTGTTGACCGCGATACACCAATCCATCGATGATGCTCGTCATCGCGCTCACGCCGCCGATCACGGCGGCGACGTTGGAGAGGAATTGGAAAAATCCCATTCTCTTCTCCTCGTATTCGACGCGAAGAGGCGACAAGTCGTAAAAGAAGAAAATGCCCGGAAGGGCATTTTTCTGGGATAACTCGAAGCCCGTGAAGTGATCTGTGACGGAATAATCGTTGCTCTCGACCACGCGGGCGTTCAACCCGTGGTATTTGTACCGCGCGGGCACGACGGAGAGTCGATATTGATACGTCCCCGCCGACGTCTCCTGCGCGCGAGAGACGCCGTCCAGAGGATTCACCACGCCCGGGAAATCCTCCCCGAACGAAACCTTATGAATGACGTGCGAAAAGTTGAACGTCTCCAATCCCTGAAACGGCGCTAAATCGTGCACGTGTCGACCATTGCTATCGAAACTTTTCCCCGGCGCGAGATGAAAATTCCCCGCCACCTTGTTCACGTCAAAGTGTCCGGTGAATCGACACCCCTCACCGTTCGCGTTCATCATCTCCGACGCGTCGATCTCCTCCACGCACTGCGCCACACGCTTCAGATCCGGTAACGACCATCCCTTGATGCGATACGCCTCTCTCACCGCGCCGCAGTCGTCGCAACACTGCCCCTCCTCGCCGGCGCCGTAACAATCCCCGCACGTCACCACCGCCTCGGACTCCTTCTCCTTCTCACCCTCAGACTTCGCCTCGTCCGCGTTCACCTTCACCTTGGTCGCCGATTCCTCGATCACCACCCCTCTCGCGTCCACCCTCGTCTTATGCACCTCGTGCGTCGACACGTCCAGCCTCGACTCCCCCGTCACGTCCATCGCGTCCAAGCTCACCTGCGCGCAGTGCATCGCTCGAAGCGTCACGTCCACGTTGATCCGCATGCGTTGCCCGCGTCCACCACCGTCGTCATCCACCGCTAAATCATACGTCGTCGTCGTCCCGAAGGCGTAATCCGCGCACTGATGCGACAGCAGCGCGAGCACCACCACCAACCCGACGGACGAAATCGCGCCTCCGGTCGCCGTGCGTCGCGCGAAATCGTCCGCGAGTTTCGGGAACAGATCGTACTCTTCCCTCGCGCGCGTCTCGCGTCGCATGGCGCGCGTCGAGACGCGCGAGCGACGACGAATGGTGCATTTCACGCCGTCCCGGCGCGTCACCCATCGTTCGAGGATATGGTTTCGCGCGCGCGCGAACGTCGACGTCAGAGGACGCCTCGCGTCGACCGGCGCGTCGCGGAGGGGATGCGCGCGTCGACGTCATCGTCGGCGACGTGTTCGTCGCGCGGGATGCGCGCGGGAGGGGTCGCGCGCGCGCGCGCGAGTGGTCGCGAGGGGTCGCGCGCGCGATTTCGTGGGACGCGGGACCCGCGCGCGGGGGCGCGAGGAGGCGCGCGTGGGAGCGCGAGTGAGGGTGAAGGGGCGGGGAAGATGCGCGCGAGAGCGAAACGCGCGAACGAGGGGGGTGGATCCGCGCGCGCGCGCGCGGTGGGGACGAAGAATCGCGCTGACGTGGAGACGATGGAGACGACCGGAGGGCGGTCGACGGAGCGCGGGGTGGGGGTGCGCGACGGCGGTGATGGGGGGAGAGAGTGGTCGACGACGGGTTTGTTCGCGCGCAAGGACGCCGACGGCGAGTCCGCGAGCGAGAAGGGCGAGAAGAGAGCGGTGTGGGCGTTGGGGTTGCTCACGGCGGCGTATTGCCACGCGTCCGCCACGGGGTTCTTGCTGCCGAGTTTACTCCCCGTGATGAGCATGGATTTGAAGTTGGACGACGGAGAAGGCGCGGTGCTGACCACTCTGTTCACGGTGACGTATTCGTTGCTGTTGCCGTTCGTTGGGGTGCTCGCGGATACGGTGAATCGAAAAAATTTGCTCGCGTGCGGGGCGGCGACGTGGACGGCGGCGTCCTTCATGACGGCGCATTCGGAGAATTTCGGGTCGTTGGTGCTGTCGAGAGGGTTGTTTGCGATCGGGAATTCACCGCAAAATCCGGTGGCCTTCAGTATGATTCCAGAATTGTTCCCTAGGAATAAGAACATCGCCCTGAGCGTGTACAATCTCGCCATTCACGCCGGACGAGCGGTGAGTTTCGCGAGCGGCGCCTTTGTGGGACGCGCGCCGTTGCCTCCCGGCGCGGACGCGCACATGTTCTCGAACGATCCGATCACGCTTCCGTTAACGTATTTGACGGAGATCGGTTCCTTGGGAGCGCACACGATTCTCTACACGACGGCGGATTCCGTGGTGTTGACGCCAAACGTCGGTACCGTGTTGGAAAACACCGTCGGGGGCGCGATGATGTCCTCATCGGGGATGTCCTGGGAACAAATCTTCGACATCGTCGCGTTGCCCGGTTTGGCCATCGTTCCTCTCGTGTTACTCACGATCAGCGATCCCGGGCGCACGGCGGAGGGATCTCGAACGCAGCGAAGAGCCAAGAGGGCGATGAAGAAATCAGGAAATCGCGAAGAGAAGAAGGGTGTCCTTTCATCGCTCACGGGTTGTTTCAAGAGTGATTCTTTCAAAAAGATTACGACGGCGGCAACATTAGCCGACGTCGCGGGTTGGTCAATGATTGCTTTTCAGGCTGCGTTTTACGAACGCGTCTTTTCTCTGACGCCTCAAGAGTACGATCCTCTCTTGGCGTTTGTGATTCCCATCGCGGGCGTCACTGGAGGCTTGGGCGGTGGTTGGATCTGCGATAAACTCCAATCGACCGCGCCGAACGCGCAGAGATGGTTCATCTCTACCACGACATTCTTAGCGGGGCCTTTGTTAGCAGCCTCGCTACTCGCAGACGACTACAAGACGTCTCTGCTGTTTCTCTTTCCCGGCATGGTGGCGGCGGAAATCTTCCGTTCGCCCACCGCAGTGATGACGCGAGAAGCGCTTCCGGGAACGCCATCGGTGGCGGCCGCCGCACATCTCGCCGTGCGCAACATGGTCGCAGGAATTGGCCCGCTCGCCGTGGCTTTCCTCGCATCCAAGTACGACTTACAGCACGCAATGTTATTCGCTCCAGTATTTTACGCCTTCGCCGGCGTCGCCTATTTCGACGCCATCGGCACCCTCACCGAAGAGAAAGAGCAAATCGCCGCGGCTGAGCAGCGGTGAGGAGGCCTAACGCAACATCATTCCATCATTTAAAGCGCGTTAACTACTACAATTTGTAATACTATCAAGTCGCGAGGTCACGACGCATGTATGATCGGCGTGATCGCTTGAGTGGACTCTCGCAAGACGGTCGGCATCGGCGACGACAAACCGTCCGATCTCTCTTCAGAAAACGTGTCCTCCACGCAAGCGATCACGACACGCACGAATCCACCGGATTCTACTCGAAGGCTAACTTTCACATCTCGTTCAGAGCTTTGGTCTCCGAAGAAACCGTTCGACGGCGCCGGATTGTAGCGCACTGTGGGCGGCGTACCGCACGTCAACTGAACGTCGGACGCCGGTGTTTCTAGCGCTGGGAAGACTATTGATGCTAATTTTCGCGCCTGGAGCGCGACCACGCTGATGTTATCTCTGCTCTGCCTGACTCTGGCGAGGGAAACTAGTTTGTTCGCCACTCTCCGTTTTCGTATCGGCGAAGGCGAGGACGACATCGCGCCCATCGGCACCGCTCGCATGGTCTCACTGGCCGCTCTGCTATCCATGACGTCGGTCAAACCATCCGAGCACAGTATGAGGAACTCAATCGCGTCTAAATCAACCACAGAAACCTCCGGTTCGGCGGATAAAAAGTACTTGATGCCGGCGTTACCGAACGCTCGAGAGACGGCGAGTATGCCTCCCGTCCGCACCAACCCATCTCGTCCTCTCTTCACGAACCCACCGTCGCGCACGATCTTCTCCTTCTCCTCCGGCACGCTCGGTCGTTGATCTTTCGACTCGAACACCACTTGACCTCGACAGTCCAGCGCCGTCGCGCGCGAATCGCCCACGTTGGCCACGTACACTTTCGGCGGCATGATGAGCGCCATGATCGCCGTCGATCCCGCCCCCGGATTTCCATACACCCCATTCATCCTCCCCGGATTCTTTTCGCACACCTCACCGTCCACGCGCCTGAACGCGCGTCGCAACGCCTCGGGCGGGTCGCTCGCCAGCGCCTCCTCCTCCAACACCTCCCTCGCCAACCGTCTGCTCAAATGCGCGCTCACCGCGTCTCCACCGTGTCCATCGTACACCGCCACCACGAACGCATTCTTCCCTTCGTCCAAAACCGCGCACCATCGATCCTCCATGTGCGGTCGCCCCCCGCGCACCGCGCACGCGTCGAACGTGAGCCCGAACCCATTCAAACCGAGCGTCTCGTTCGGCGCGCAGTTCTCCACGACCCCGTACTCGAGCGAGACGCTCCGCCGACGAGACGCGTCCATGTCCACGCTCTCCGCGCGTCGGTCGCGTTTCACCGCGTCGCGCTACCTCGAGCGCGCGCGCTCGTCCGAATCTCGTCCTCTCGAGAGGTAGCGCTCGTACGCGTCCGACTGCTTCGCCTTGTAGTCGCGCTCGAGCTCGTTCTGGACGTGAAAACCGAGAGCGGCGCCGATGAGGGAGAAGGCGACGACGCGGACGATGGACGGCGGGCGCGAGGGATCGACCATCAACGCGCGGGGGTGTGCGGAGACGGGGGATGGTTTGAAAACTGCACAGCTCGCCGAGAGCGTTTTCGAGACGCCGAGACGGAGACGGCGCGTCGCGCGTCGATGACGCCGATGAGACGCGCGTGTGAATACAAACTAAGGGTGCTATGAGTGGTGGTGGAGTGTCTACGATGTCGCGGGAGACGCGGCGTCGCGGGCGGCGACGAGGGCGTTGACCTCGTCGACGAGACGGCGGTGCGCGGCGCACGGGAGACCTTGCGCGTCGGCGCACCGCACGACGTACCCGTTGAGACTGTCGATCTCGAGCCTGGCGCCGGCGTCGAAATCGAGTTTCGTGGATGGGAAGTGGTCCCTGTACGTGGCCAATCCCTCGAAGACGACGTCGCGGAAATTGTCGGGCGCGAGCGCGAATCCCGCGGCGTGCGGTTTTCGCAAGACGACCACCATTTCGTCGTACAGCGTCTCCATTCGTTCGCGGTGACACCGCAAGAGTCCATCGCAGTTACAATCACCGACGATGGCGAGTAAATTCGCGACACCGTTGATAAAAAACTTACGAATGAGCAGATACTCGAATTCATCCGTCGCCGCGCTCGCCACGCCGCACGTCTCGAGCGTCTCTCGCGCCGCGCGTCCGCCCTCCGTGTTCGGCAACACCCACGGTTTATCCTCATTCTTCACGTGAATATCGTACCCACACCCAACGCCCGGCGTTTTCACGATATCCCACGACTGCGGCATCACCGCTCTCGTAGATTTCTCCTCATCGAACGGCGTCTCCGCGATGCCGTTGTGCGCCAAGACGACGCGCGCGAACGTCACCCCCGCCTCGTCCATCTCTCTCTTCACCGCCGTCAACGCGTACGTCTTCACCGCCACGAACACGACGTCAAAGTGTTTCCCCATCTCACGTTCCTCCAATTCATCGTATCTCGACACGACGATCGCGCCCGCGTCGAGCGCCACCGCGCGCGCCGCGTCTCGCGTCTCCGCGCCCGCGTCGGCTCTCTCGCGTCGTCTCCCCGACGTCTTCATCACCACCTCCTCCATCGCCCCTCCTCGGCGCAACGCGCGCGCGAGGTACGCGCCGACGCGTCCACCGCCGACGACGAGCGCGTTCGATCGCGCGCGCGTCGTCGTCGTCGACATGGGCGTCGTCGTCCCCGCGCGCGGTGGCTGGGAGTGATGATGATTCGAGAGACGTCGACGTCCCGTCGTCTCGCGCGCGCGTTCGGGACGCGACGCGCGCGCGACCGAACCCGTCGTCGTGGAACCCGCCGCCGTCGTCGTCGTCGTCTCGAGCGTCGTCGTCTCGAGCGTCGTCGTCTCGAGCGTCGTCGAGGGACTCGGCGCGATGCGAATGCGCGCGTGATGCGTGGGTCCTGTACGTACGTATGGGTAAACAGTGTGCGCGAGAGAGACGCGGTCGAGTTTTTTTGCATCCCCATAGACTGATGGATCGAAACGTGTTCACACTATGCGTGCACCCACCGCGAGACGGTATGTTCAGTATCATACTCGGACACACGATACATAGAGTATCCGCAAAAAGACAGTATCACAAAGAATCACCGCTATCACGCGTCGTCGTCGCCGCCCCGCCCCGCCGCCGATCGACCCCGAGAGACGTCGCACGTCGACGCGAGACGATCGAACGAACGCGCGCGATGATGACGACCTCGACGCTGACGCAGCGCTTCGCGTTCGCGCCCGCGCGACCGACGCGTGGGAGCGTCGGTGCCCACACCGCGCGCGCGCGACGACCGACGCCCATCGCGGCGAGCATTCGCGCGACGGAGAAGCCGCAAGGGAAAGGTGCGCGAGACGTCGAGCGATGGCGAGGGAACGACGCGCGAGAGGGAGTCGATCGATGCGCACGCGCGAGGAACGCGCGCTGGGGCGCGGGAGACCGCGCGCGACGCGCGTGAATGAATGATTGGAGATTTCGCGGATAGGGCGACGCGCCGAGGGGGCGCGCCGCGCGCGCCGCGCGAGGAACCGACGACGACCGCGCGCGCGATCGATCGGACCGAAGGAATGACTGACGAGTGAACGCACGCGCGATCGCGCGGTGGGGTGACATCGCGCGCAGTGTTTCGTAAACCGGTCGAGTCTCGATCGGCGATTCGCATGGGCATCCCGTCCAAGGGACGCATGGCGGAGGACACGCAGGCGTTGTTGAAGACGTGTCAGCTTCCGGTGAAGAAACTCAACCCGAGGCAATACGCGGCGGAGATTCCGAGCGTGCCGGGAATGGAGGTGTGGTTTCAGCGCGCGACGGATGTTGTGCGGAAGATTGTGTCCGGAGATATCGATATCGGCATCGTCGGATACGACATGTTGGCTGAGATTGCGTACGGGAACGACGATATCGTCATCGTGCACGACGCGCTCGGATTCGGAGGGTGCCATCTGTCGGTGGCGATTCCGCAGGCGTGGGACGAGATTAACAGCATGCGTGAGTTGATGGCGCTCCCGAAGTGGGGACCCTCTCGACCGTTGCGAGTCGTCACCGCGTATCCAAACGTGGCGGAGCAATTCTTCAAGGATATCGGATTCGACCACGTAGAGATTTCCACCGCGGACGGGGCGTTGGAGGCTGCCCCGGCGATGGGAGCCGCCGATTGCATCCTCGATTTGGTGAGCAGCGGTACGACGCTGAGAGAGAACAACTTGAAGGAGATTGAGGGCGGTCGTGTGCTCGACAGCCAAGGGGTTTTGGTCGCGTCGAGGGAGGCTTTGTTGAAGCGCGAAGGTTTGTTAGAGATTGTTCACGAACTTCTCGAGCGTCTCGAGGCTCACTTGCGCGCGGATAGTTTGTTCATGGTGACGGCGAACGTCCGCGGAGACTCCGCGGAGGATGTCGCGGCCAAGCTCAACGAAGCGGCCACGTTGCGAGGTTTGCAAGGTCCGACCATCGCGCCGGTGTACACCCCGCAACCCGACGGTAGCGGCAAGGCTGGCGAATACTACGCGGTTTCCGTTTGCGTCCCGCAGTCGCGCATTTATGAGAGCGTGAAGAAGTTGCGCGGAATGGGAGGTAGCGGTGTCTTGACGTTCCCGCTCACATACGTCTTTGACGAAGAACCGCCGCGCTGGAACGCGCTCATGACCAACCTCGGCCTCGACGTGTCCAAGTACGAACACCTCAAGGTTATGTAGACTTCGCGCAAGAAAAACATTTGCAATGATAGAAAATCACATCTGTTCCACTCGTTTGTCGCGGCGAGGCGTTTATCTTTCTTCGCGGTTGACGTCGACTCGATACAAAGCGGCGCGGTGCCGCCGCGCAAAAAAATTCGCTTCACTGTAACTGATTCTCCTATGAACAACGTAAGTTTCTATTACCTACGTGCGTCAGACGACGGTGAACTTAAAGAAACAACGGTCGCTCGCGACGCCGACACTACCGACGTCCGGACTCCCGTTCACACCCCGACAGGTCTCGCCTCGCCTCCTCCGCGCCAAGAGAGCGACCAACATCGATCAAATTCTGGGTCTAACGGACACTCTGACCCCCAACCTCGAACGCGAACGAAGTTTGAGTATTTATCGGGACTTTCTCGTGGGCGTACGGGACGAGCGTCGCGGGCTCGCGATGCCCTTGGAAGAGGTCTTCTTGGCCGGAGCGCGCTTCGCCTTGGAGGACGTCTTCTTGGCCGGGGCGGCCTTCTTGGTCGGGGCAGCCTTCTTGGCCGCAGCCGGGGACGCCTTCTTGGACGACGCCTTCTTGGCCGGTGCCTTCTTGGCCGCGCGAGTGGGCGCCGGCGCGGCTTCGAGCGCCTTGGTCGTCGGCTTGCGGTCGCGCTTCGGTCTACCGCTCGTCGAGCTCTTGCCCGAGAAGAGCGACGCGACGATCAGCAACACCTGCACGACGATGCCGAGCGCCAGGATACCGACGGTCACCCCCGCGACGAGCGCGATCGGGGAATCCATTTTCGTGAGTGCTTGCTTGGCGGCGGCCTTCATCTTGCGTACGTCTCTCTGCGCGCGCGAGAAAACGCGACGGGTCGACGCCCGTCTCGTCTCGTCAGTCGTTCGCGTCGCCGTCTCTTCCACACATCGCGCGCGCGCACAGCCCCACCCCCCTCGACTCCGTCCACGACCTCGACTTCATCCACACCCCATCACCCTCCGCTCGCGCGCCGTCCCTCTTCCCCGCGCGCCGTCGTCCCTCCTCCTCCTCGCGCGCGACGACGCGGCGTTTCATAAAAAAAGCCGTTTGAACGGTGACGTTCATTTTTTTCAAAATCACCGCCCAATCGCGTCCCCCTACCCCCCCGCCCCGCCCTCGCGCGCGCGCGTTCGAGACGACGACGACGCGCGTTCGTCGCCGTCGATCCCATCGTCTTCCACCCTCCGTCGCGCGTCCATCGTCGCGCGCGCGCGTCGCGAATTCGATTCCCCCACGAATGCGCGTCGATTCATCCTCCTCGCGCGCGTCCTTCCCATTCGCGTCTCCGCGCGCGTCGTCGACCGATCGTCTCCGCGCGCGCGCGTCGAGGAAGGGTCGAGGTCGGAGTCGCGCGCGCGCGCGTCGAGAGGTCGAGCGCACCTCGAGGCGTCGGTGAGTGCGGGCGTTCCCGGTGTGTGCGGGCGCGAGGGCCAACGGGCGCGCGAGGGTGTCGAGAGAGAGGGTTTAGGGTTTAGCTTCGTTCCCCTCCCTCGGCGCGAGACGCGGGAGACGCGCGGGGACGCGGGGGGACGCGGGCGCGGAGAGGGGGCGGGCGGGGGGACGCTGTATTCGTGAGTTACGTCGGTTACTTTGGTTACGCGCGCGTCGGGGAGGAGAGATCGATGAGGGGCGAGCGAGGGGCGGCGACGGCGGGCGGCGGCGGCGGCGGCGGCGGCGCGGAGCCGCGGCGGAGAGACGCGGCGGAGAGCTCGGTGTTGAGCCAATCGATGACGCGTTTGTTACTCTCCAGCGTCGCTCTCGCGTCGGTGAGTTCGGCGTCGAGCGTTTGGTTTCGTTCGGTGAGCTGACGGTTTTGATCGACGAGCTCGCGCGTCTCGAGCGAACGCTCGGCGCGTTCGCCGGCGACGGCGAGCGCGGCGGCGCCGCGTTCATCGAGCAACGCCTCTTGTCGCTTGATGACGGCGGTCTGGATCTTCATCTTACTCTTCAGACTGCGAATGTCGCTCTGTAACTCCTCGATGATGGCGTTTCCTTTGTTAATCTCGCTCGCGCTGGCGGCGACGCGTTCCTCCGCCCTGGCGAGCGCGACGCGCGTCTGTTCCCACGAAGACGCCAACGCGACTTTGTGCTCCTCACCCGCGTCCAGACGCGAGCGCAAGAGATCGATAACCTCCTCTTTATCCCCTAACTGTTTCTCCAGCCACTCCACGCGCAACGCCCGCGCGCTATGCGCCTTATCTCTCTCGTGTATCTCCGCGTCCAGCGCCGCGTTCTCCTCTCGAACGCGCGTCAACTCGCGCCTCGTGATGGCGACGTCGCCCTCGAGCAAACCGAGTTTCGTCGCCAATTCGCTCACTTTACCCTGTGATGCGAGTTTTTCTCGCTCCATCTCGTTCTTCGCTCGAATCGCCTCATCCACGCGCGCGCTCATCTCGCGCTTTTCATCCTCGTATCGCGTTCGTTGACGCTCGAGTTCATCCAAAATTTCCCGTTTCCCCGTCGCCGACGCCTCGGCGAGCTCAACGCGCGCGTCCAGCGACTCGGCTCTTGCGCGCTCCACCATCGCCCGAGATTCCTCGTACAGACTCTCAAATCGCGCGAGTTCGCGCTCTCGTTCTCGAGCGTCGAGCAATAATCCAGCCAAGATGCGTTTCGCCGCGCGATCAGACGCGGGTTTAAACTTTAACCGCACGTGCGTGAATTGATTGAAATCGCTCGTCTCGACGACGGAAAGCGCGCTCGTCGCCTCCCCGTTCCCCTTCTTCCCTCGCGTCACGTCCAACACGCAGTGCGTCACGCTCTTCCTCGTCGCCGTCGTCGGCGTCTCCGTCGCGTCTCCGTCTTCGCACGCGCGCAACAATCGAACCAACGCCCGAGGAAACTCATCGAATCCGACCACCAATCGCTGTTCGGCGCGCAACCGTCCGTAATCTTCCTCTCGCACCTCCATCGCGTGGTAAAAGAACGGATCATCATCGCACGACACGTGCACGCGAATCATTCTCGAATCGTGCGCGCGCGCCGCGCCGTCTCGACTCTCTTTTCCCTCATCCTCCTCGTCGTCTTCCTCCTCGTCCCCTCCGCTCCCGGCGCGCCCCGTCATCACGCGCACCCTCGCGACGACGACCCGCTCTCGCGTCCTCCCATCCGCGTCGCGTTCCCGCACGCGCATCGCGCACGCGCCGTCGTGTTCGAGCGCCGCGCGGCGCACGCGCGCGGCCGACCACGACCCACCGTCACCGTCCACCACGTGCGCGCGGTCGCGAGATACATCCCTCGCCATCACCGTTCGCGCGTTCACGGTCCGCGCGGCGTCGTTCTCGCCTCTCGCGCGCGAATCATCGTTCGCCCCATCTTTCATCTGTGGCGAACGGTCGTCATCGTCATCGTTCGATTCCTCGTCCGAATCCCGCGCGCGCGTCGACGTGCTCGGCTCGGGCGTTCGCGCGACGTCACCGTCGACGCGCGCGCGTCTCGGCGCGCGCGTTTCGGGCGACGTCGACGCGCGCGTGAGCGTCATCATGTCGATTTTCGAAATGGCACGCGAGGCGCCGAATGTCGCGGGACATCTCCGCGCGCGTCGACGTCGTCCCGCGTCGCGACATGGACGCGAGGGAGGTGTACAAAGGGACGCGTCCGCCGCCGCCGAAGCGACGATCGAGCGAGGAGGCGACGCCGAGCGCGCGCGCGAGGGAAGGGAAACGCGCGCGCGGGACCGACCGCGGGACGACCGACGACGACGAGGGCGCGCGCGCGCGAGGGGGCGACGCGTTCGATCTCCCGAGCGAGGACGCGGGCGTGGACTTTTCGATGAAGATGTGGACCGAGGAGGGCGAGCGAGTGAGTAAATCGAGAGCGGCGAGGACGCAGTACGATCCCGAGACGGGGCCGAGGATTCGGCGCGCGCGCGACGAGGCGACGAATCGAGACTTTAACGTGTGGTGGGGGAAGTCGACGGCGAGAGGGTATCACGACACGCCGAAGGCGGTGACGAGGTGTGCGCCGATACTGGACGCGGGGACCACGCGGGGGGACGCGGCGGGAGTGAAGGCGTTGTGTTATCACTTCGCGCGCGGGTGCTGCGCGAGCGGCGAGGGGTGCGAGTATTTACATCGATTGCCGACGGCGTTTGACGACGCGCACAATCACATGATGTTGGACATATTCGGACGACCGAAACATCACCGCGAGCGGAACGATAACGACGGGACCGGGTCGTACATGCGCGTGGGGAGGACGCTGTACATGTTTTTCGGCGGTTCGGTGGATCCGAATTGGGACGCCAAGCGCGTGTACGACGAGGTGAGCGCGCAATTCGGCGAGTTCGGTCCGATCGAGGACGTGTCGGTGAAATTCGAACGTCGGTTCGCGTTCGTGCGGTTCAAATTTCGCGCGTCGGCGGAGTTTGCAAAGGAGGCGATGAACGGACAGACGCTGTGGCCGCGAGACGACGCCGAGCCGCTCAGCGTGCGGTGGGCAAACGACGATCCGAATCCGATCGCCATCGTGCGCGTGGCGAACGAGACGGAGGAAAAGGTGCGCGACATGTTTTTGCGAAGCGAAAAGGCACAGACGATGATGCGAGAGGCGAAGAGACAAATGATGGGGCAAGAGGGCGACGAACGAGGCGGCGACGACGGCGACGACGACAAGAAGAAGGACGTCGAAATCTCGTTCGATCCCGCGGATTACGACGAGGACGAGGACGAGGATGAGGCGGCAAGAAACCCTAAACCCTAAATTACGACGACGAGGAGGCAAAGCAAAGTAGATGAACGATGTAACTAGCGCTAGCACTCTAGGCATTACTATGAGACGACCACGCTCACAGCGTCTCGTCTTCGTCTACTTGAACGCGCGTACGTACGCGTCGATGATTTCCGCTTGACCTCGACGAAGCACGGCCACGCGACGCATCCACGAGTCGTCGACATCGACACTTTTCGCCGACGCGATGTCCTCGGATCTCGACCACGCCTCGCGTTCGGCGGTCCATGCGTCTCTGGCGTCGTCTCTCGCGCCGCTCTCGGTGACTTGACGCACGCTCTCCTCGAACGCGTCGTTCGACGGATGGACGCCGAGAAACGACCCGAGTCCTCGAACGAGAACGTCTCGGGTATCGTTGACGATGAGTTCGTCGGCGCAAAATCCGTACATGCGCAACGCGCGATCGTTACACAGAGAGCGTCCGTAACTGATGGTGAGTCGTTCGCCCGCGGCGACGTCGCGAGTCGTCTCGACGACGACGCTCGGCGACGACTTGTCGTCGTCTCGTCGTCGCACGACGCAATTCGGCGACGACGCGTGGTCCAATAAATCGCACCCGGGAACCACCGCGTACGGCACGGCGTCGTTTTTCATCGCGCGAGACGATACGGCGCCGACGGCCCACGAGACGTCGCGCGTCGATAACGACGTCGCCTCGCTCACCGCGCGCACGAACGCACCGCGACGCCGCACACGCGCTTGCGTCGACGTCCCCTCGAGCGCGATCGCGCGCGCGTCGCTCGACGCCGCGTCCGAAAAATCAAACGATTCGGGAAGCGTCGACGCGTACGAAGACTCGCCCCCGAACCGTTCATTCAACAGACACAACGCCAACGCCACGGTGTCACGAAACGTGTCCGATTCGCTCTCAAACGGCGTCAATACCGCCCCACCGACGCTCCGCGCGAACGCCGCGCTTCGCGTCGCCCACTCGCGAAACGGCGTCTCCGCCGCGACGACGCCCCGCGGCAGCGCCGTCGCCGCCGCCAACGTCACCCCAGCGCCGTCCACCGCGGAGTCCACCACTCGCACCGCATCTCTCGCTAACGTAAACGTTCGCCCGACGTGCGAGTTTGCTATCCGCGCCGCGCGCGCGCCCGTCATCGCTCACTCCACCATGCCGATCATCTCCTCGAGTTCGCGCACTCGTCGCTTCGCCTCCGCGAGCGCGCGCGCGCCCTCCTCCTCGCTCGCCTCCGCGATCGGTCCGGGGAAATCTCGAGCGTACCTCGCGATCTCCTCCGTCACGCCGCGTCGCGCGTCGGCGTCGGCGAGCCGGCGACTCGCGCGCAGGGCATCGCGCACGAGCGCGCGCGCGCGCGCGACGCGAACGAACGATCGGAGGTCCCTCGTGGCGAACGAACGACCGTCACGACGGAGGACGACGCCGCGCACACACAAAAAAAATCGACGCCGGCCGACCGTCTCCTCCGAACCGTCCACCGTCCGTCGCGTCGCCTCGTCGCGTCGAGAACGCGCGCGCGCGGGACACCGTCGTCGGCCCGGCCCGGCGCATGTCTTCATTCCACTCCCCGGAAAAATGACACATACTGGAACACAAAAAAAAACAGTGTAACTTTTCAGAGTTATTGTGTGTCTGCGTGCGACGACGACGAACGCGCGACGGTCAGTCACGTTGCATTCGGCCGGTGACGACCCATCGATGGGGTCTCGATCGCTCTCTTCCGAGCGTGCGCGTGCGGCGCGCGTCGACGACGGACGACGACGCACCATCCTTGCGCAGGGGCCATGCTAATCTTCTCTGTATTGTTTTCCGTTTATCAAATGTTACATCCGAAGATGTAACGTTAAGTATACCCCAGCACACGATAAAAATGTCAATGGTCACGTCCACGACGTCACACTTATGGGTCACTTTTGACCGACCGTTACCGCCGACCGCGACGCCGACCGACCGACAGATGGACGCGCGCGACGTCGATTGGGCGTGCGTCGCGGTGGACGACGAGGACGAGGGCGATGGGATCGTTTTGTACCATCGTTCGGTGGAGGATCCGCGGTCGATCGTGCGTCGCGTCGTCGCGAGGGGTGGGGGATCGACGTCATCATCATCGGCATCATCGGTCGTGTGTCGCGTGCGTGGGAAATGCGCCACGTGTCTGGATGTCCGGAGGCGGACGCGCGCCGTCGTCGTCGGCGACGCGGATGGGTACGTGCGATGGTGCGATGGTGACGGTGACGACGACGAACGCGGGATGACGTGTCGTCTGGACGTGACGTCGGTGACGAGGATCGACGCGAACGGTGGGTACGCGTCGACGTCGTCGAGGGTCTTCGAGACGGACGCGACGACGACGACGGCGACGCGGCGGTGGTCGTTGCCGAGATTGGAACCGATGGTGGCGGCGTTTGGACGACGGGCGCCGAGTGGGGAGGGTGAAGTGACGCTGATCGCGGTGGGTGGTGCGGCGGTGGCGTCGTGTTCGGCGGGACGCGCGAGCGGAGGTGGTCGCGACGCCGCGCGGTCGGTGTTTTCGGCGTTTCGCGCGCTCGGATCGACGGCGTTGGGCGTCGTGAAGACAGCCTTCGTCGATGCGTCCGCGCCGTTAGACGAAGACGCGGTGGTGTATGAGGGCGAAGATTTAGACGCGGTGTCGAGCCTTCGATTAGAAAAGGCGACGTGGAACGCCGCCTTCGTCGACGCGCCGAGACGGTTTCTTCGCGTCGCCTCTTCCCCGCCGCCGTTTGACTTTTTCGCCGTCTCCGACGTCGCACATCGAGTCCTTTTGTTCCGTTTGATCGGTACGAAAGCGTTACGTCTCACCGCCGTCATCAAGGGATGTCGAGACGCGTCGTTTTGTTTCCACCCTCGCTCGGGTCTCCTCGCGCTCCACCGTCCGAGCGTGCGAAGACTCGAGACGCGCGACCCTCGCGACGGCGCCGTCGTCGACGCCGTCGACGCCACCGACGTCGTTCGTCTCATTCGCGGCTTCACATCCATCGTCGTCGTCGTCAAGACCCATCCAGGTGACGATTATCGCGTCGAGATGCGTCCCATTGAGGATTCCTTTCCCTCGTCCCGTCCCGTCCCGTCCCGTCCCGCTCCCATTGTGTAACACCCCGACCCATCGACCCACACGTCATTCCCGCGCGCGTCCGGTGAATCGCACTCGCGCGCGCGCGAAGAGACCCACGGAACGAGACAAAGTCGCGCGCCCTCTCGAGAGAGACGCGATATCTCGCCATGTCGTACGTGCTCGACATGCGCGAGCTCGTGCACAAACTTCCGTTTCATCACTTTAGCGCGCACGGATTGAAAAACTCGTGCATCGGGATCGCGTTCACGTACGGGATCCCGGGAATCGTCGGTGCGGGAGTGTCGTTGGCGTATTATCGACAGTTTACGCTGAAGAATAAGACGATATTTGAAAACACAAACATCAAAGAGGCCAAGACGAGGGCGATCATCACGGTGTGCGTGTGCGTGGCGTTGGTCCCGGCGGCGATGATCGGATTGGTGGAGGGATTTCGAGGAGGATTGGCGACGCTGGAGACGATCGAGGGGTGGGCGTCGGATGGACAGGAGGGGATGCGGAACATCGGAACGCCGATGATGACGATGGATGATGCGTTGACGTTGTTGCGACGAGAGGCGAACGAGGCGAACGACGTAGGGGCGGCGGGGGCGATTTCCACCGTCATGGAGACGCTCACGACGGCGTTGATAAACCACGGATTATCGATTGAATTCATTCAAGATTTGGAAGAGTTAAAGTGGACGCAGACGTTTACGAATCTCTACGCGCTGAGCATGTCGTTGCTCATGTTTGTGTTGTTAAGTCTCTTGTTCAACTCGGTGTTGCCCATCATCGTTCATCACAGCAAGAAACCGGTGAGCAAGTGGTGGAAGGCGAAACCGGGACGCATGACGCCAGAATTCTTCATTCGCGCGCTGCCCCTGTTCACGCTCATGTATTGTTTTTTGGTGACGTCGCTGTATTGGCCGGTGTCCGTCATCGGCGCCGAGGTGTGCTTCGCGTACGAGGGCATGGTGGAGTTTCAAGTTCCAGAAAACATTCAGCTGTACTTTGTGTGCCCTCGATTCGGGTACGTACTCGGGGATTACTTACAAGAGTTACACAAGGACGAGGACTCGCTGAAAGCGGACCTCGAGACCTTACGGGAGGGTTTACACGACGAGTACGGGTCGTCGCCCAACATGCTCGCGTTGAACGCTGCGTGGCAGAATTTCGAGATTGAAAAGACGAAGATTGACGAGGGTTTGGGTTCGTGTCAACCCATGAGCGACACCATCGAGCTCGCCACGGCGCAGGTGTGCGATGAGGTCATCTTGGGGATGCAGATGATGACGGCGATTTCGTTTGGTTTGACGTGTTTGCTCATGTACGGGACGCTGCACAAATGGTTCGGTTCCGACGTCGCCAAGGAGCTCGCCAACGACGAGGAGGAGAGCTTATTCTCAAAGCTCACGTCCGAGTCTCTCATCGAGGCGCGTTCAAAGTTCGGTTCGAAGGAAACGGAGGGCTCGAGGAAGCGCGACAAGAGGCGCGACAAGAAGAGACGCTCGAGACGCCGCGTCGACGGCGGCTCGCCGAGCAGCGGAGGACCGACGTCGAGCGAGGGCGAACCGAGCGAGTCGCAGCCTCGAGATGGACAGGAGATGATCGAACCGATCGCCGAGGCGCGAGAGGTGGTGGAAGGTGACGCCGAACCGGCGCCCGAGGCGATGGAGGGTGACGCCGAGCCTGCGCCCGAGGCGATGGAGGTTGAAATGCGAGACGTGATGAACGACGACGACGCCGCGGTTCCGCCGGCGGCCGCGGCGAAGGAGACGAAGGCGGCGGAGGAGGAAGAAGAGAAAGAAGAGGATGACGAGGACGAGGACGACGAGGACGACGAGGACGACGAGGACGACGAGGACGACGAGGACGACGAGGACGACGAGGACGACGAGGACGACGAAGACGACGA
>Ga0208410_1000520_pt1 | contig 22153 bp, 23 predicted proteins | sample ETN02SmetaG_3_FD_185787 | JGI IMG/M metagenome (GOLD analysis project Ga0208410, IMG submission 185787) | Marine microbial and viral communities from oxygen minimum zone, Eastern Pacific Ocean - ETNP2014F10-02SV257 (SPAdes) (version 2) | ecosystem: Environmental > Aquatic > Marine > Oceanic ... | reverse complement strand
GTTTAGGCGTTAAAATGGTATTATCTGGTGAAGGAAGTGATGAAATTTTTGGAGGATATTTATATTTTTTAAATGCTCCTAATGATAAACAACATAGTGAGGAATGTGTACGTCGTGTACATGCTTTACCTTTATTTGATACTTTTACTGTTTTCTCTGTAAACAAGACATAAATTGATCCTATTAAAATTAATACTTCCCTAATAACTACTCCGAATAAAAAATAATCAGGAATTAAGTTTTTAATCCATAAAAGTAAAAGTAAAAAAACAATCCTATCTGTAAATGGATCAAGAATAATTCCTAACTTTGAAACAAGGTTGTATCTTCGAGCAACAATTCCATCTAATGAATCACTTAGTCCAATTAGCGCAATAATTATTATTAAAGAAATGTAATTAAATTCATCAGGATTAAAGGAAGTAAATAGAAAAATGACTATAAATAGGCGTGAAAGTGTAATAACGTTTGGTAAAAGAAATAAATCTTTAAATTTCAAATAAGACCTTTGACATCATGGGTGGAGATATAATGTTCATTTCCTATATCAACCATAGGATTATCAGTTCCATGTTTTGCGATAATAGCGTCGAGCTCATCATAATTTACATTATAAACTTTTCTATCATATGAAGGGTCTGGAACTGGAATAGATGAAATTAATCTTTTTGTATATGGGTGAATTGGATTATTTAGAAGTTCTTCAGTTTCTGCAATTTCTACAATTTTACCGTTAAACATAACAGCGATTCTGTTACACATGTATCTCGCAACAGCTAAATCATGCGTTATATATAAATAAGAAACTTCTAGATCTTTTGCTAAATTTAACATTAAATCCATTATTGATATTCGAATTGAGACATCAAGCATGGAAGTAGGTTCATCGCATACTACAAATTTAGGTTTCATAATTAATGTACGAGCTATAGATACTCTTTGCCTTTGACCTCCTGAAAGTTCGTGAGGATACCTAGGTAGATAATTTGAAGCAGGTGTAAGGCCTACTGTTTTAAGTATTTCAACAACAGCCTCTTCCCTATCTTGTAAATCACCAATATTGTGAATATTTAGTGGTTCTAAAATAATATCTTTAATAGTCCATCTTGGGTTTAACGATTCGTAAGGATCTTGAAATATCATTTGTATATTTCTTCTAAATTTTTTCAATTCTTCATCTTCAAGATTGTCAATATTCTGCATGTTTTCAGTTTCATTATTATAAAACTTAACATCTCCCCCGGTTTTAGGATCAAGTAAACAAAGTGCACGAGCTGTTGTTGTTTTACCACAACCACTCTGTCCAACTAAACCAAGACTTTCTCCGAAAGGTATATCAAAAGATATATCATCTACAGCTTTGACAATATCTTTATTTCTAGAAAAGAAACCTCCTGAAACTTCATAGTATTTTTCAAGATTCTTTACTTCAATTACATTTTTTTTCATAAGTTACCCACAATCTACACAACAATTATCCGCAAAGTGTCCTGGTTCAATTTCAACTAAACCCATTTCTTTAATTGGATTCTTACAATCACTACTTGGATCAGGGCATCTGGGCGAGAAAGAGCAGCCAATAATTTCGTTAATTAAACTAGGTGGTTCTCCATCTAAGGATCTTAATTTCTTTTTTTCTCCAACTACTGATGGTGTAGATTCGAGTAATAATCTTGTATATGCATGTTTGGGTGTAGAGAATACTTTTTCCGTTGGACCTATTTCAACTATAGAGCCAGCATACATAACAGCCATTTGATCTGTCATTTCTGCAATGACAGCAATATCATGTGATATATAAATCAAACTTAAACCTAAAAGTTGTTGAACTTTTTTAATTTCGTTTAATATCTGATCCTGTATTACTACATCCAATGCTGTTGTGGGTTCATCTGCAATAACAACTTTAGGATCACAAGATAATGCAAGTGCAATTATTGCTCTTTGTTTCATTCCACCAGATAACTCATGGGGGAAACGATCAATAACAGTAGCATCTAACCCGACCATTTGAAATAAACTTTCTATTTTTTCTGTATTCTCAGCCTTTGATTTTTCAGGATAGTGTTCTCTAATTGCTTCTCTTATTTGCTCTCCTACTTTAACAACCGGATTCCATGCATTCATGGCTCCTTGGAATACAATACTTATTCCATCCCATCTCACCTTGCGAAGCTCAGATTCATTCATACCAACTAGTTCAACTCCATCTAATTGAATGCTTCCACTTGATATTTTCGCATTGTCTGCTTGAAGTTGAAGTAAAGACATAGCTACAGAAGTTTTACCACAACCAGATTCCCCAACTAATCCAAACGACTCTCCTTCTTTTACTGAAAAAGAAACATCTTTTACTGCATGAACATCTCCGGAGAGAGTTTCATAATGCATGTTTAAATTTTTGACACTTAATACTTCTTTACTCATTACTATCTCTTCCTTAATCTAGGATTAAATACATCATCAAGGCCTCTACCTACTAGGTAGAATCCTCCAGCTAAAAGAGTTACAGCTAAACCAGCAGGAAGTATTAGCCACCAAAATTCAAGTCCTGAAAATATAAATCCATCAGTTTGAGATAAGTAAATCATTATTCCCCAACTCATATCAATGTTTAATAAACCAAGAAATGATAATACTGATTCAGATGCAATTGCACCAGTAACACTAAAGACCATAAATAGTAGAGCTAGAGGTGCTACGTTTGGTAAAACATGAGAAAACATAATTCTCCACCTTGATCCACCAGTGATTCTTGCGGAGTCTACAAAGGGCTTAACTTTCACTTGTAAAGCTTGGGATTTAATTGTAATTACAGAACCCCCAAGACCACCAAGCACACCTAGGACTATTGCAAGGTGCCAAACTTTTAATTCTGCAAAAGCTGAGATAATAAATAGTAAAGGTAAGCTTGGGAGCATTAAAATTAAATCAGATTGTCTCATGAGGTATGCATCTACTCTACCACCAAAGAATGCAGCTATTGTTCCTAATATTGTTGAAATTCCAACACCTAATGTTGCACTTAAAAAGCCCAAAACAAATGCTACTTGACTACCTTCCATTATTTGTGAAAACACATCTCTTCCAAGCGAATCTGTTCCAAGTAAGTGTCTTGAGGAAGGTGGTGCTGGTTGAATAAAAGCTTCATAGTAATCCCCAACTTCTACACCAGGCGCAAGATATAATCTTTTAACATTTATTTCACCATCCCCTGGGCAATCTTTCATTGATTCATACTTCTCTGTTGGATATTCTTTTGGACACTCAACTACAAGAAATGTATCTTTAATAGCTTCATAGCCAACAACTGGATCATAAACACCCTTGTTCCAAATACCAGTAACGAATAGCAAAGGCTGAAGTAGTGCTAAGAATAAAAAGAAAATTACAATATAGAGCCCTATCATACCTAACTTACTTTGCCTAAAAAGGTTCCAGTTTCTTCTTATTGCTTCTTTTCTGAGTTGTTTCTGTAAATCTTGTTCTATATTCTCATTCATAATTTATCCTTGTGATTTTATCCTGATTCGTGGATCTAAATATGAGTAAGAAATATCTGCTAATAAGTGTGCTACTAATGCAAACACTCCAACAAATGAAAAACATGCCATAGCTACTGGTATGTCCTCTTCAAGGACACTTTGAAGTAAGAGTTGACCCATTCCAGGCCAGGAAAATATTTGTTCTGTCAGTACAGAGCCATCAATAATAGTCACAATTGTAAAAATAAATGAAGTTACAACAGGCAGTAAAGCTGTTCGTGCAGCATGCCTATCTCTAATTCTTTTTTGACTTATGCCTTTTGCCCTAGCAGTTAATATATAGTCTTCTTTTAAAACTTCCATCATTGTTGTACGCGTAAGCAATGCTGTTCCTGCAAATGCTACGATTGTAACAACCATAACAGGAAGTATCATATGATATGCTATATCAGCCGCGTATGGTTTCTTAATAAGAGCTGCACCATTATTCCAATAGAAGTAACTGCCAATAAATATTGCTATCAAACTAGCAAATCTTAAATTTCTTCTGGAACTCAATGATTCAATTCCTCTTGTAGCTAAATAAGCAGCAAATTGAATAAGAGAAACAACAATAGTGAATTTAATCATTGAACTAAAAACAATATCGCTATCAAAAGGAGCATCGTACCATTTTTCTGGGTAGAGAAATTTACCTATGGGGAGCCATCCTAATTTATACCCGAATACCCAAAGCATCATAAGTGCAAACCAGGGATAAAAAACAGTATATGAAAAAACAGAAGTTAATGTAATCCAAGTCTCAGACTTAGAACCTCTTCTCCATGCTAAAATTTTTCCAATAAAAAATCCTGTATAAAAAGATACAATATTAACAATAGCAAAGAGCATAAGAGTTCTAGGCAATCTCTCTGCGATAAGTTCTATTGGAGTTTTAGGAAAGGATTTATAAGAATATCCAAAATCACCTTTAAAAAAGTTAACAATATATAATTGAAGTCTTTCAAACAAAGGTTTATCAAGTCCATAAAGTTCAAGAACTTTTTGGTATGCATCTGGTGGAAGATCTGGATTTAATAATAGGTTTGAAAATGCATTTCCAGGAATTGCATTAAAAAGTAAATAAGAAAATACTAAAAATAAAAAAAACACAACAGTCATCTGCAATGTTCTTTTGATAATATATTCGCCCATAATTTACCTCAACATTATAAAATGGCGGGTAAATTACCCGCCATTTTAATAACTAAATTAATTAGCTTTGGACCTTAACTAATGAAGGATAACCCCCACCAGTACCAGTCAAACCATCTAATACATCAGTGAATGGGAATGATACATTGCTTCTGTATACCTCTAATGTAGGTACGTTAAAGAGTACCAAGTAAGGCATCTCTTCGAACAATATAGCTTCCATTTGCTGAGAAATAGCAATAGCTTCTGCTACTGTCTTAGCTTTATTGAATTCACTAACAAGTGCGTCGAAATCTGCGTTGTTAAAACCAGGTGTGTTATATCCACCTTCGCAGGTATCGTTGTAAGAAGCAAAGAATGCTTCTGGGTGGTCAGGATATGCACTTAGTCCCCAACCTAACATGTAGAAATACCAGTCTTCACAATTATCTGGTGTGAATACTTTATCTACAATAACGCTAAATCCAGTTGGTCTAGCTGTAACATCAAATCCAAGCTGTTGCATCCAATCAGCTATAAATAATGACATTGTTGATCTTAATGGGTCATACCCAGCGCCTGGTGCATAAAGCAACATGTCGCTTGGTGGTGTTTCCCCATTAGGTCCTTTAACACCTGTAGGTGCAACAGCTCTATCAGCTCCACCTGGGTGTGAACCCCAATCAGTTGCTGTCCAGCCTGCAGCTTGAAGAATTTCGACAGATTTACCCCATCGTTCTTCAGCGTTTAGTCCTGCACAGTCAGCAAGAACACCAGTTACAGGTGCAACCCATGCCGTCAATGCTTCTGGCATTTGACCATCCATGTTTACAGCTACTCCCTGTAGAACGTTATTCAATACGAATTCTTTATCAGAAATACAAGCAACAGATTGTCTGAATGCTTTGTCACTTCCTGGGAATACTCTTGTGTTGAATGCCATATAACGCATACCGTTTCCTAGGTTTGCTGTGGTTTCAACTCCAGGTACTCTTGAAAGTTGGTCGAATAAGTTTCTCTTAACTCCTAATGGGTTAAGAACGAAATCTACTTCACCATTCTGGAATGCTAGATAAGCAGCATCTTGATCACCATATAGAGTGAACTCTACAGTACCAACATATGGTCCTGAAGTGTATGTGAAGGAATCACCAGTAGTATCACCAAATGATTGGCTAATTGCTGGTGCTACTCCGTTATCCCATTCGATAACTGTACCACTCTTATATATAGTTGTGTCTCCACCGAACCACATGGTATTTGAATCATAAGACCATGTGTAGAAAGCGCCTTGTTCAACTTTGTTATAAACAAATGCACTAGCTACAGGTGCAGCAGCACCGTCTGCAGCAAGCAAAGCTTCTCTTGATGTTGCAAATTGTGACCAATAAGTTTCATTCAAGAAAGGTGCTTGTGCAATTCTGTACTGCCATGCTGATAGTCCAGCATCAAAGTTCAGTGTAATTGCAACTGTGTAATCATCTACTGCTACAAGACTAACAATACCGTCAGCTTCTTCACCTTCAACAGATGAGGCTTGACGATAGTAAGTCTCCCAGTTACTTAATAATCCGAGCTCATTAACAATGTTATAAGTCCATACCATGTCATTAGCAGTAATTGGATCACCATTACTCCACTCAAATCCATTAACCATTGGAACAGTATATGTAAATGTTCCATCACCATTATCTACAGATGTCTCAACCAATTCGGCAGCCATACTTGTAGTTAATTGATAGTTAGGATAAGAGATTCCGAATAGTGAAACTGCTTGACCGGACATTACATATTGTGTCCAAACATCGGTTTCAGTATCAAGGTAATTCCAGTAGTTTTGTGTCTGGGGATCTGAAAAGATCGCCATCTTATAAACACCATCAGGTCCTGATGGAGCTGCTTCTTCAGCTGGTGCAGCTGTAGTTGCTGGTGCCGCAGTAGTTTCAGTTGCTTCTTCAACAACTTCTTCTTCTGCTGTATCGCCACCACATGCGACTACAACGAGTGCAAAAACTGAGAAAAGTAATATAAGACGCCAACTTTTGGATCCTTTGAAATTACTCAATTTCTCTCCTTTTTGTATACAAAAAATCCACATAAATGTGGATGTATTAATAATAGGAAATTATGAGCTATATTCAATTACTATTTGTTTTTTTTCTTTACTAATTTGTATATTTTAATTTAGGTTATTAAGTAATAAATAATCTGATATAACCTAATTATTAGGTAGAAACCAGCAAAAAATACAACTAATTTGAACCCAAAACTATGCATTTATCTTAATTCTGAATGAAATTAGATTCATTTTGAACGTATCTCTAATGTAATTTTCTATGAAAGCTTCATAATTTTTTGGAATTCTACCACTCAATGTAAAGGCAAACTCTGGTGGAAATGTGGAGTACTGAGTTGCGTATTTTAACTTTGCTCTTTTTCCTCTAAAAGGGTGTGGAGGGTTTTTAGTCCACAAAGACCTGAAATGTGTATTTAATTCAGAAGTAGAAATTCTTGTAGCAAGTTGTTGTTCTATTAGATCTAGCTGTTTAGATATTAAAGTAATATTTTTCTTACTAAGGGCTGAAATACGAATTAAACTAATCCACTTATGTTGTTTTAAATCTTTTTTCACAGAACTATTTAAAGCATCTCTTTGTTCTGTATTTAGTTTGTCCCATTTATTAAGAATTAAAAGAGGAGTGACATTCTCTTCAATTGCTGCTTTTAAAATTCTTTTATCTTCGAATGAAACCCCTTCTGTTGAGTCAACAACCACTAATGCAATATGAGCATTTTCAAGTGAACTAACTGCTAATTGGGATGAATATCTGTCTATCTGATCTTTTTGTTTTTTTCTAGGTACTCCAGCAGTATCTATTATTGAATAATTCCTATCATTTATATTTAGTTCTTCTGTAATTTTATCTCTAGTTGTTCCCGGTACATCTGAAACAGTAGACCTTTCATTATTTAGTAAACTATTAAAGAGCGTTGATTTACCAGCATTAGGTCTACCGATTATTGTTAAAGAAGTTACAAATTCTTCTGATTTTAATTGAACAACTGATAATGATTCTAAATAAGAAAGTAAATTTTCTAAACCTAGTTTGTGATAAGCAGAAACAAAATAATGTGATTCTCCTATGTACTTATAAAATCTTTTATCCAAATTATTAGTATCAAAATCTTCACATTTATTAAATATGGTGATTACATTTTTCATAGAATTCGACTTTGACAAAAGTTTAAATATTGAATCTAATCCAGAAATATCATTAGTTTTTACGTCAATAACAAAAAATATCTTATCGGCATCAGACATAAATTTATTAATATTTTTTTGATAATTGATATTACTCATTTCAGGATTTTCAAGAAACCCAGGTAGGTCTGAAATATTTATTATTTTTTTATTTTCATGCGTTAAAGTTTTTGTAACTTTATCTCTAGTCGTATTTGGCGTAGAACCAATAATTGATGTTTTTGATTTAGTTAACGCATTAATTAATGTAGATTTACCTGAATTGGGCAACCCTACTAGCAAAATCTCCGGAATTTTATTTTTAGTCATATTTTTAATATAGCTATTCTAACTATATGGTTGATAAAGTTTTTTTAGTAACACCTAGAGGATTTTGTGCTGGTGTAGAGATGGCCATAAAAGCGCTTTCCTGGATGTTGAAGATATATGATGAAACAATATATTGCTATCACGAGATAGTTCACAATAAATGGATAGTTGAAAAGTTTCAAAATAATAATGTAGTTTTTGTTGAAGACCCTGCTGATATACCAAATGGAGCTGTAGTAATGCTTTCTGCCCATGGTACTTCACCTTCTATTGAAAGCGCATTTAATGAAAAGTCATCTTTGACTATAAATTCTGTTTGTCCTCTTGTTACAAAAGTGCATCATGAAGCTAAAAGATATACCGATAAAGGTACTCAGGTAATATATGTGGGACATAAGGGTCACGATGAAGCCATAGGTGCTTTAGGTGTGTCTCCTAATAATATGCACTTAGTTGAAAATATTGATGATGTTGAAAAATTAAATATAGATGGCGATGCTGCTTTATTGGCTCAAACTACCCTTGCTATATCAGAGTGGGAGCCAATTATGATGAGCGCTAAAAATAAATTTGAAAATTTAAATATGCCTAGAAAAAGTGATTTATGTTATGCAACAACAAATAGGCAAAGTGCAATACTAGATGTATTACCTAATGTAGATTCTGTATTGGTAGTAGGATCGGAAAATTCAAGTAATACCAATGCTTTGGTAAAAATGGTTGAGAGTAAAGATGTTAAAGCATATAGAATTGAAGACACTGAAGATTTAAAAAAAATTAAAATTGATGGAAATGTTGCATTAACTGCAGGTGCTTCTGCTCCTGATTATTTAGTATTCAATATTATTAACAAACTAAAGCCAATCCAAATTGTTGATTTTGAGCATAAAGATGAAGATGAATACTTTCCACTTCCAAAAGAACTAAGGAATAATGTAAAATTAATTGCTTCATTCTTAGAAGTTTTTAATCAATCTGAAATTATTCCTGAAAAGAATAATGGTATATCAAATGATAAAAATTGGAGTGCTACGGAAGCCTTAAACTCTCTTTAATCTTATTTACAACTTCGTCAATTGTAACATTATTGTTTTCAATAACTATTGCACCATCAGGTATCACTAGTGGTGAATGTTCCCTACTTAAATCTCGTTGGTCCCTACTAGTCAAGTCCTCTTCCGTTTCAATATTATTAGATTGAGACATTCTTCTTTTTGATCTTAATTTTTTTGAAGAGTCTAAATATATCTTATTTTTACTATTTGGGAATACAACACTTCCCATATCTCTTCCCTCAATCACAAGTCCGTTTCCAGAAGAGTCATAAATAAATTTTAAAATATTTTCAACAATTGTTCTTATTTCTAATTGCTGCGCGAGTTCAGAGCTCTTTTCATTAATTTCAGGAGAATAAAGGTCTTCTTCAAAATAATGTTTTTTATCAATTTGAAATTCTATTGGATCTGTAGAGAGAATATCTAGATTTTCAAAATTTAAAGTTTTAGTTTCTAAATAATGTTTTGTTATAACTCTATATACAGCACCTGAAGAAAAAAATGTTAAATTTAAATCTTTTGCTAATAACTTACCAATTGTAGTTTTGCCACTTCCAGACGGTCCATCGATAGTGATTATTTGCTTATCCATTAATTTCTATTTTAACTACATTACCTTTTTCAATATTATTTAGTTTATATTTACCAACTTTAACTCTCTTTAATTCAATAATATCTAAACCATTAAATCTAAAAATTCTTCTTATCTCATGGTTCTTTCCTGTATTTAATGTAACTTCGAATGTATATTTATTGATAATTTTTAAGTTCTTAATTCGTAATATATCTCCATTATGATTTATATTTCGTTTGAATTTTTTACCTTTATTTAACGGAGTTTTAACTTTAACTATATATTTTTTCTCTACTTTATTTCTAGAATGAAATATAGAATTTAACCAATCACCATCTGTACTAAGCAACATTAATCCTTCTGATTCTTTATCTAACCTACCGCCGAATTTAAGATGGTCCATACCAATTAAATCAAAGATTGTTGGAGAATTTCCTTGTTTTTCATGAGAACAAATGTAACCCTTTGGCTTATTAAATAAATAATATTCGTGTATTTTATTATGTTTAAGTGTTTGCCCGTATACCTCAACAATGTCAGAAGATTTAATGTCCATCCCTAAAATGCCTGTTTTCTGATTAACTAACACCTCTCCAGAAGATATTAAATTATCTGCTTTTCGTCTAGATATATCCAAATTTTGAGCAATAAACTTATTTAATCTCAACTAAATTATTCTTCTTCATTTGGGCTTTGAAAATAATCTCCCAATATTGGTAGTTCTTTTATTGAAACAATATTTAATTTTTCAAGAAATAATTTAGTTGTAACATACAGATGTGGAGAACCTGGAACATCTAAGGTACCTGATTTACTAATTAATCCCCTTGCTTCTAAAGTTTTTAAAGAAGACTCTGACTCCACTCCCCTAATTTCAGAAACTTTCAATTTAGTAACAGGTTGTTCATAAGCAACTATTGAAAGGGTTTCGAGTGCTGGTGTAGACAAACCTCTTAATATCGAAGGGGGTTTAAAATCTTTAAGGTCCCGAGTAACTGATTCCAATGTTAATAAATCTGCTTCAATATCATTAAAATTTATTTCAAATCCAAAATCATTATTTTTTAAATCTAGATTAATTTCAGTGTATATATTGAGTAGCTCTGCTTTTGAAATATTAAAATTCTCTTCAAAATAAATGTGGTCAACAGGCCCGTCACTGACTAAGAGTATTGCTGTAATAATTTTTTTATAATTCATTGTTTTTTTCTATATTAATAGTTTCTTTATCTTGTACAGCAGTTACAAAACCCCATCTGACAGCTTCGAGAAGAGCAAGAAAAAAGGCAATTGCTTCTTCAGATGATTCAAGATTTTTAATAGTCTCATCAAAAGAAGTAGAGATTCTTAAATTTACTACTTCAAGAAAATTGTCGATAGCGTCCTGTAAATCAGGTAAGTCTTTATCAATGTGCTTAAAACCTTCAATAGTTCTATATCTACGAAATACTTCATTACCAATATTGGTAAATCTATCAACATCAATGTAATAATCAATATCTGGTTTAGGGAAAAGGTCTTTAGTGGCGTAATACTTAAATGCATTAATTCGATTCTCATGCTTTTTTATTCTTGAACCTAAGGCAATACCAATTTCTGAATAGGCTTTAAATTGTAATAGACGGGCAAATGCCAAATCCTTATCTTTTAAAACTTGGACTTCTTCAATCCACTCAACATCTGCATCTTGAGGAAGCATTCTTTTTGCTTTTAATTCGAATAAAGAAGCTGCTAATAATACAAACTCGGAAAGATTTTCAATTTCATTACTAGAATTTTTTTCATCTAAACTAGAAAATAATTCGTACAAATTTTCTTCAATCTGGGTTTTTGAAGAGGAGTATTTTATTAATAAAGACTGTAGGTTCTCAACTAAATAATTTAATTTCATTAATAATCAGTTTTATCCAAAACTTCATTTTTATCATTTAATAAATTATTAAAATAAAATGTTGAAATATCTTTTTTAAAATCTTGATTTTTTAGAAGATCATACCCTATGTCTTCATGGTTTAAATAAAGTTCTGATTTGAAAGATTTTATTAATCTAAGTTCTGTCATAATTCGAAATATCCATGAATATTCAGATATGGATTTACCAATGTCATGTAACAAAGCTAGTTTTAAAATGTCATTGTTTGATGTTTTTTTCATTGCTCTATTCATCACTTCAACTGAATGATGCCTATCAGCTTTTGAAAGTTTCCAAAAAAGTAACTCTAATTCAGAATCATCAAGCACTTTTGATACATTTAATTGGTCTTGTATTGACACATTCTTATAGAATAAATATCTTATAGCTCTTCTTGCTTTGATTAAAAATTCTTTCATGACCTTGGATGACTTTCAGTAAAAGCTTCTTCTAAAAATTCTTTTGTTACCTTAGTATATATCTGTGTAGTTGAAACTGAACTGTGTCCAAGAAATTCTTGAACCGTTCTTAAGTCACAACCTCTTTCCAGCATGTGTGTAGCAGCTGAATGTCTTAAGGTATGTGGATGTAAATCAACATCTAATCCAAGTTTCAAAGCAGTTGATTTGACAATTCTAAAAATTGCTGATCTATCAAGTTTTTTATAAGATTTTGATAAAAATAATTTATTTGATTCAAGCTTCTCAATAGAATCGCGTAATTTTATATATTCAGTTAAATTATTAACAAGTAGGGAGCCTAGCGGTACAATTCTTTGCTTTGAGCCTTTTCCTTCTAAGCGGACAAATGATTCTTTTGTATCAATATCAGAAATATTAACATTAATTACTTCAGAAACTCTACTACCTGTTGAATAAATAAAGTCAATAATTGTCAAATTCCTTGAATTTAAAAATGAGTTGTGATTGTAGTAATTTATCATTGAATCAATTTGAGAAACACTAATAACTTCGGGAAGCTTAAGTTCAGATTTAAATTTAATATTTTCAATCTCAAAATTATCAACAAAACCAAAATTATTTAAATATTTTAAAAATTGTTTGATAGATGAATACATCCTTTGTTTTGAAGTATTTGAATAATTAAATTCTGATAGTTCAAAAAAGTATTTGGAAATTACATTCTTATTCAAATTATTCAAATCAGCATATTGAGTAAATTTAATTATGTCACTTTTATATGCATCTACTGTGTTTTCTGATAGTCCCTTTTCGTATGTTAGATAATCTTGAAAAGATGAAAGTAATTCTTTAATCTCTAACTTTTGATGAGTCATCAATTTTCTCTGTTGAAATATCTATTTCTTTTGATGCTTTTATAAATGAATTAAACATCGGAGCTGGATCCCATGGTCTTGACTTAAATTCTGGATGAAATTGAGAAGCAACAAAAAATGGATGGTCTTTTAGCTCAATCATTTCAATTAGATCATCATCTGGTGAGACTCCACTAAACACTAATCCACTAGCTTCTAAGTCTTTTCTGTATTTATTATTAACTTCATATCTATGTCTATGTCTTTCATAGACAATCTCATTACCATAAATTTCTTGAGCGTGGGTATCAGGTATAACCTTGCATGGATAAGTCCCTAACCTCATAGAAGCTCCAATATCATCTTTTTCTAAGTTTTGATTAGGAAGAATATCAATTACAGGATTTTTAGAATTTTTCGAAAATTCAGATGAATTTGCATCTGATATACCACATACATTTCTTGCAAACTCAATAACTGCGCACTGTAAACCAAGACATATACCTAAGAAAGGAATATTATTTTTTCGAATGAATTCTATTGCTGAAATTTTGCCTTCAATACCTCTGTATCCAAAACCACCAGGAACCACAACTCCATCTAATGAAGATAATTCTTCAATATCAAAATTATCTGCGTCTATCCAATGAAGATTTAATATAACCTTATTTTGCAAACATGCATGTTTCAATGCTTCAACTACTGACATATAGCTGTCTGGAAGTCCAAAGTATTTACCCAGTATCGCAATATTTACATTTTTTGTAACACCCTCTTTTAAAGACATCATTGATTTCCATTTAGTTAAATCGGGTTCTGGAGTGTTTAATTTTAATCTCTTATCTACAGCAGAATCTAAACCTTCGTCAAGCATTTTAAGAGGAACGTCGTATATATCGTTAAGATCTGGGGCATTAATAACATTATGTGAATCAACATCACAAAAGAGAGATACCTTACTTTTAATCTCATCAGTTAAGTCTCTATCAGATCTTAAAACAATCAAGTCAGGGCTGATGCCATAGCTTCTTAACATAGATACAGAATGTTGTGTCGGTTTTGTTTTTAATTCAGTACTTGGACCAATAAATGGTACGAGAGTAACGTGTACAAACATTACATTTTCTTGACCAAACTCTTTTCTAATTTGTCTTGCAGCTTCAAGAAAGGGTAAAATTTCAATATCACCAACGGTACCACCTATTTCAGTAATCTGAACGTCTACGTCATTTGAAATTCCTTTTATTCTTCTTTTTATCTCATCAGTAATATGAGGAATAACCTGAACTGTTGCTCCTAGATAGTCCCCTTTTCTTTCTCGTTCTATGACTTTTCTATATATACTTCCAGTTGTAACATTGGCATCTTTTCTTAAATTAACTCCTGTAAATCGTTCGTAATGACCCAAATCAAGATCAGTAGTAGCACCATCCTCAGTAACAAATACTTCACCATGTTGAAATGGATTCATAGTGTCAGGATCTACATTTATATATGGATCTAATTTTTGATTAACAACTGAAAGTCCTCTTGATTTGAGCAAGTTCCCTAGGGATGCTGAAGTAATCCCTTTGCCAAGACCAGAGACTACACCGCCGGTGACAAATATGTATTTGGTCACGTGAAAATAATAACAGGAATATATTTAAATTAAAGAACTATCTAAGTATTTGATTTAAAAATAAATCTAATTTTGGAATATCTTTTTCATAAAATACATCTAAATTTTCTTCAGATAATAAATATTCATAATATTCATCTTCGTTAGAAATTCTAGAAATGCTTTCAATACCATCAAATTGAATTGAGTAGTTTTGATTTTTAGCAACTTTAATTTTTATAGAACTTTCCTTGTCTAGAACTATAGATCTTGGAAATTTTGTAAATGGAGAAATTGGAGTGATTATAAGAGTATCTATACTTGTTTGAACAATTGGTCCACCAGCTGAATAATTATATGCTGTAGACCCTAAAGAGGTTGAAATAATAATACCATCTGCTCTTAATTTAACTTTCTGTTCATAAGTCTGAATTTCTAAATCTAGCAATCTAGTAGGCGAATTTTTTATAATAACTATTTCATTAAAAGCTGGAGAGTTTTTTTCTTGATTTTGAATAATTGGTGTTCTCGGTTTTACATACTTTTGATTAGTTTTTGATAGAAGTGATGTGATGTCTATCTCTTCTAGTGAATTGACAAGATAGCCAACCCTTCCTGAACCAATATTTAGAACAGGTACTTTGTTTATCCAACCTAGTTTCATAGCTCTCAAGGCAGTTCCGTCTCCACCAAGTCCAAGAATTATGGAATCTGTGTTTATTTCAAAATCATCTTCAGTTTTATCTAGATCTATATATTCATATACAATTTTTTTTGAATCCAAAGTGTCAATTAGACTCTTAAACTGACTAGATCTGATATATTTCTTTGATGAAACTATTGTTATCTTTTTCATATATTTATATTACACCGTACTTATAATGTTCATAAAATGATACCCATATCAGATATAAATCCAGCTAAAAATACACCAATCATTTCACGAATTTTTATGATATCCGTTGTTTTAACTTATGTAATAATTCAACCTAAGACAGATTTAGAATTATTCAATTTTTTTTATGAATATGCAGCAATCCCATGTGAATTTATAACTGGATATCCTATTTCTATAGAACAGTATTACCAAAATAATTGCAATGTAATAAGCAATGATGTTATATTTCCCTTTAAAAATGTTTATCTGGGATTATTTTATTCAAACTTTTTTCATGCAAATTTTATTCATATCTTAGGAAATTTGTGGAGTTTTTGGATATTTGGAAATAATGTCGAAGACAAATTAGGAAAGATAAAATTTTTTATTTTTCTATTAATCGTTGGTGTATCAAGTATCTCATTCCATATTGTTTTAAATCAAAGCAGTTTAATAACTGTAGTTGGAGCTTCTGGAATTGTTTCAGGACTAATGGGTGCATATGTTTACTTATTCCCAAATGCTAAGTTATTAGTTTTAGTTCCATTTGGAATATTATTTCCAACAACGATTAAAGCTAAATATTTTATGATTTTTTGGTTTGTATCTCAAATATTTATAGCTATTTCAACAAGTAATATTTCATGGGAAGCACATATTGGCGGTTTTATTATTGGATACGCGTTATTGAAAGTTCTAAATTATAAAAGGTATAATTTCTGAAAAAGAATTTAATTTTAAATCAGCTGAATCTTCAGAGAGAAAATTACTTACACCTGATGTTACTAAAATAGAGTATGCATTGATTTTTTTAGCAAAATTTATATCAGTATCTACTCTGTCTCCCACCACATAGTCAACTTTAATTTTAGAATCAGCAAAATACTGTGTATAAAAATAATCTGGCTTACCAAATGATTTAATAATACTTTCTATACTGTCTTCAATTATCTTTACAACAGCCCCATTACCGGGTAATTCTTTATTTTCCGTTGGGTAAGTTAAATCTTTATTCAAACAATAAATTGTTTTACCTTTTTTTACATAATTAATAATTTTTTCTATTTCATTTACATCTAGATCATCTTTTCTTCCAATTAAGATAGCGTTAGACTTTTCTAGAGAAGTTAGATTATAATTTGAATCTTGTAAAAATTCCTTTAAGTTATTTGACCCATAAACATACAGTTTATATTTTGAAGGATCAACATAAAATTTGAAAAGCTTTAGTGGAGTAATTATATTTTCAATATCTATTTTGTGATTCAACAAATCCTCTAATTTTAGTTTTAATACATCTGGGGATTGTGAGCTGTTGTTGGTAGTGAAGATAATATTAACTTTTTTTTTAATTAGTAACTTATATGTCTCTTCAACTCCTTTAATTAACTCATTTCCTTTATATATTGTTCCATCAAGATCGGAAGCGAGGTTTATCACGTTTTTCCTCCATTAAAAGTAATCGAGCAGTTATACCACTAGCTTCATAAAAATTTTTAGCTATCCTGTCACTTGGTAAAGTAACAGTTCTTAATGGCATGTTTTCTTTCTTAACTTCTTCACGAATTGAATTTAACGCAAAAGTTCCCAATCCTAATTCTCTAAAATTTTGTACTATAAATATTTCTGTTAAAATTCTATATTTATTTTGAGTAAAAGTTTTAACATACCCAATAGGTAATGTTTCACAGGTCAACTCATAAAATACTGGATTTTCAAAATCTAATTTCTTATAATATTCAATTAAATCATTATCAATTAATGAAATATGTTTTATAAATTGTGATTCAAGTTCTTTATCTATTTTTAGTACAGGTTGTAATAAAAATTCTTTATTGAAATCATTGTGTTTATACACAATCTAAGCAAACTTTTGACCTTGGTTTAGCTAATTGCGTATTCCCTAAAATCATAAAGCAAATAGAACAAGTAAACTCATCTTCTTTAATATCTTCAGCTGTAGTATCTAAGTTTAAATCAGATTTTTTAACATTTCTTTTTTCAGCAGCATCAACAGACATAAATGAACCCTCAGCTTCATCACCATCGTCTACTGATTTTTTTTCTGTTTCAACACGTGCTTCTAAAGATTCTGTTTCTACCTCTTCCTTTTCTTCTTCCTCAACAGGAGCTTCTACTTCCTCTGAGTCTTCTTCGAGGTCTTCAAGCGTAGGTTCTTCGATTTCTTCTGTCTCTTTTTTAGCCATAAATCTCCCTTATGCTTTTTAAATATTACTAAATTTTAAAACGTATGGCACGTTTTTTAATAAATATCTCAGCAGGTCCTTGCCCAAAATAATCTCCATCAATTTCTATAGCTTGATTGGTCATTAGCTTAATATTGCTAGTTCTTTTAACAAGAACACTTGATTCTTTTAGGTGTAATCCTTTTTTTGCCAAAAAAAATATTTTCATTGCTTTTAATTTAGTAACTGCAAATATCTGAGCATTAAACAATCCATCTTGCAAGCTAGATTTTGGCGATATGTTCCAACCACCTCCAAAATACTGTGCATTGCAAACAGATATATTAAATGCACTACCGTTAAATTCCCCCCTATCTGTACTAATGTATGTTTGAGTAGCTGATGCGAAGATAATTCTTAACCAAAAACTTATTGGATATCTAAATTTTCTAATTATATTAGGAAACTTTTCACTTGTTTCGACACTGTCTGCTAGGAAACCAATATTTAATACATTTACAAAATATTTTTCTTTAATGTGATTTCTAACAATCCCTACGTCTATTTCATAATAATTTTCTGTACAAAGATGACTTATTGCATCTTCTATTTTTTGTGGAATAGCAAATGTTCTAATAAAATCTGAGCCGCTACCCGCAGGTAATACAGATACTTCAGGATTTGAAATATTATTTATCATGAGTGAATTAACCAAAGCATTTAATGATCCATCCCCTCCGATAGTGCAGTATTGATATTTAGATGAATCGTTGTATAACTTAATTTTTTGATCAAGTTCCTCATAAGAATAAGTTGCTTCGTAAATATGCTGTAGATTATTTGATTCAAAAAGCTTGTTAATATATTCCTCATTGAGATTTCTACCTCTTGAATTTTTATTATGTATCACAACATATGTTTTCATGACATTGTTTTCTGTATCAATTTATTATCAAACATTTTATAAATCTTGTAAAATTCTTCATCATCATATAAGGTATAAAGTTTCTTAGATAATTCAGATATCTCTTTTGCAACTTTTATGAAATCACCAATATTTAAATTAAACTTTGTTACGACATATTCTATATTTTTACTTCTCTTATATTCATTGATAATATCAAACCACTGCAAATCTATATTTGTATAATGTTTTAAATTATTCATATTTTCTAGTTTGTTTAATAGCTCTAATGATGACTCAAATGATGAATATTCATTTTCATAAGCTTCATTAAATGATAGTTTTCGGACATCATTAGTTATTCCTGATGCTAAAAACATAAGATAGAAATTATCTGTTTTATTATAAATTTTTTCGTACAGGTATATAGCGGGTATTAAGTTGTCTCTTTGTGTTTCTGCAAGCACCCTCCCTTTATGATTATCAAGAAATCCAAGTTCTTTAAGAATATTGTGTTTTGCATAAAATATTTTTTCAAGTAATTCTGTTTTGTATTTTTTCTGAAATATAAAAAAACTTTTATTTAATAATTTACTTGCATCTTCAAGACTATGGTTATTAACTAAATTGATTATTGAAAAATAATTAACAGAGTATGCAGAGTTCAAGTTACTTGATTCAAGTGAAAAAAGGTTGGTATACCAATCATTATTAATATTTTTATCAAATGAGAGAAATGCATAACCCTTTTCATCAATTCCTCTCCTACCGGCACGTCCAGTAAGTTGAAGAAACTCCGATTGTGTAATTAATCTTGTTTTTACTCCGTCGTACTTATAAAGTCTTTCTAAAATTATGGATTTAGCAGGCATATTAATTCCTAAAGCTAAAGTTTCTGTCGCATATAAGTAACTTATATATTTATTTAAAAATAGATACTCTACAAATTCTTTAACAATTGGTGCTAAACCAGCATGATGAAACCCAACACCTCTTGACCACATCCAAAGATGTTCATCTAAATTTAAGAGAGTGTACTCTTCATTTTCTAAATCACTAAAAACAGAATCAAATTTTTCCTTAATTTTAATTTTAAAATGTGTAACAGATGAGGAGTTAGCTAATTGTCTTGCTTTTGATTCTACTTTTTCCCTTGAAAAATAGAAAAGTATAGAAGGTAGTAAATTCATATCATCTAAATATTTGATTATCTGGTGACCTTGAGGGTTAGAATAATTATTATTTTGCTTTGAAAATCTGAAAATTGGATTATTTTTTTTATTTTTAGTTGATTTAATGATTGAGAGTTTTTTTGTTACTTTATTTGAGGCGACTAGTGATATTTCAAGTGGAACTGGTCTATTTTCAGATATAATTAATGATGTAGGACCTCTTAATGAGACTATCCATTCAAGAAATTCATTCCTATTTTTTATTGTTGCAGAAAGACATAAAAATTTAATATTTATCGGTGCATGGATGAATATTTCCTCCCAGGTAGTCCCTCTTTCTTTGTCACCCAAGTAATGTACTTCATCTAAAATTATCAATCCTGTATTTGCTAATCGAGAATCATTTGAAAATATCATGTTCCTTAAAATTTCAGTAGTTGCAATTATTAGATTCGCATCTTGATTAATTGACCTATCGCCAGTTAATAGGCCTACATCAATATTTTGATTTTTAAAGTCATTATATTTTTGATTAGATAGTGCTTTGATCGGAGTTGTGTAAATTATTCTTTTATTATTTTGTATGTAATACTCTACTGATTTTTCTGCTATCAGAGTTTTTCCGGAACCGGTTGGAGCTACCACAAGAACATTATTTAAATCTTTTATATCATTGATCGAGTCAATTTGAAATTTATCTAGTTGAATCATTCTTTATTTATTTCTATTAAGAAATAAAACGAATTCAATTAGTAAATAAACCGGTATAGCAAATGCAAATAGTGTTAATGGATCCCCTGTTGGTGTTAGTACCGCAGAAAAAATTAATACTACTAAGAATAATTCTTTTCTATTTTCTGTGAATATAGATATGCTTATAATCCCTTTTTTTATTAAAAAATATATAACTAGAGGTATTTGAAAGGAAAGACCAAACAGCATTGTTATGCGAAATAAAATTTGAAAATAATTTTGTGTTCTTAATATAAAGTCAGATTCGTTGAACGAAAGAAGGAAATCAATAGCTATTGGTAATGTTTGATATGCAGCAAATACACCAAAGTAAAATAAAGATAGGAATGATGTTATATACATTACATAAGCAAAATTTGTTAAATTATTTATTGCAGGTTTAATAAAATTACCTATGAGAATTATCAATACTGGCAAAGATAGAACTAAAGAAACTAATAAGGTATTAGAAATTTTTACTTGAAACCCTTCATATATTGTAAAAGCAACTAAGTCTGCATTTGAGTACCCTGCGATTAAGAGTGGTTGGACAAGGAAATTATAAATATTTGAATAGTTTGCATAAACAATAATGGCGAAAACTAACACAACAGTCAAGGATGCAAAAATCCGAATATTCAATTCTTTAAAGTGATCAAAAAAAGGCTTTTTACTCATAATTATTCTTCTTCCAGCCAAACCCATTTCTGATTTATTGAGTTATCGCCTATTACATCCCTTCCCTGCTGGCTACTTAATCGAGACGTATATTTTAAAATTTTTTGTACCTTTGACTTGTCTAATACGCCTAAGGTAATAAAAAGAATAATTAAAAATTCTACTAAACTCACAACATCTCCATAAGATTATTTTTTCTTTTGTTAATATCATTTAAAAGATCAGAGGGTGCAGCAACTTCAAGGAATAGTAAATTCTTTATGGCATAATCCAAAGCATTCTCATATGAATAAAATTCCATATACAATTTCCCTTCTACGCATTTATATATTCTACTACCCAATTTGTTTAGAAAATTTTCATCCAATAAATCAAATTCAACTTTAATAGTATTTGTTTTTATTTTTGACGACTCTAAATATTCAGAATCATCAGTTATATTCACAATTCTTTCAACTAAGAAGGACTTAATTAAATTTTCATCAACATCAAATGCTTCAAGAATAATGCCATCAGAATTTGATTTTAAAGTAATTGGTTTTATTTTATAAAATATTGAATTAGTTGATCCCAACTTAATATACTCTATTACATTTAGCTGATCATTAAAATGCAAGCGTAGCGGCTCATCATGGTCTGTGCTTTCCAGGGTAAAATAGTTAGCTAAAATATTAGAAAAATCTTTAATTGATTTATTTTCCTCTTGTAGAGATAGTAAGTTTGCGTCGGTAGATAAAAGAAAAAATATATTAAATAATTCTCCATCATTTATTGATAGGAATTCGGATACATTTTCACTCAAATTAAAATTAATTTCCTTTTTGTCTTCATTAATTTCATAATCTATAAATGTCTCTCCAGAGGTTGTATAAATATCAGATACAATTGTTAAAATATAAAATAATTCTTTTTCTGAAATTTCTAGTTCAAAAAGTAGATTTTCAATAAGCCATAAGGG
>Ga0208410_1000519_pt1 | contig 22192 bp, 24 predicted proteins | sample ETN02SmetaG_3_FD_185787 | JGI IMG/M metagenome (GOLD analysis project Ga0208410, IMG submission 185787) | Marine microbial and viral communities from oxygen minimum zone, Eastern Pacific Ocean - ETNP2014F10-02SV257 (SPAdes) (version 2) | ecosystem: Environmental > Aquatic > Marine > Oceanic ... | reverse complement strand
GTTCGGACATATTGTGCCCATTCACTTCTCTAACAACCCATCCGAAAGACTCGAACTTTGCCCCAATATCACCAATTTCCATCTGGACCCCCATAAAGTCATCATTCTGTATCCTATTCCTGTCAACAATGACCCGTAGATTATTCGCATTATGGTAATTTGCTGCCATCACAGCCTCCCAGATCTGGCCCTCCTGCGTTTCACCATCACCTAGCATCACCCAGATTCGCCTTTCACTGGAATCCATTCTTGCCGCCAATGCACAACCAAGCCCAAAAGAAAGGCCCATGCCTAGACTTCCAGCGGAAAAATCAACGCCTTCTGTCCAATTCATATCGACGTGACCTTGGCAAACAGAACCTAATGTCCTGAAGGACATTAGATCACTTTCATCAAGAACGCCAATCTGGTTTAGAATTGCATACATAGCAGGGCTAGCATGCCCCTTGCTCATGACAAACCTGTCCCGATCATCCCAATTCGGATTTTCTGTGTCGAACCTCAGACTTGCACCATACAGTGCCACCATGCAGTCGATCGCTGATAGGGAACCACCCGGGTGACCAGACCTCGCTGCATGAGTCATCCTAACAATGTCAATTCTACATAGTCTTGCCATTTCTTCTAGTTCCGAAACACTGACGTTGACCGCTTCGCCCATGAACATGATTTTGTAATAGGGCTATTGATAGTTTTCAATGCCAATTTCACAACTACTTGTAGAGTGGTTCAAAACATACCATTTACTCGCATCGAATAGAGATGCAAATCCAAACCACAGTAGAGAATGATTGGCGGGCAGAATTGTCCAAAATCACCATCCCAATTTCAGTTAAAAACGACCCATTGCTAATGATTTCACTCGAAACACTAACCAAAGGAAGTCGGATTTCAAAAGATCTCGGAATTGATTTGCATGATAATGCAACACTTCCCGGCCTCACTGCACTAGCTCGAATGATCAAGCAGGCTAGATTTGGAAACCGGGTATTCTTCAACGAAAATTTACATGTTAATACTACGAATGTCTGCACTCTCGCTTGTCGATTCTGTGCCTTCAGGAAGGGCTCAAGACACAGTGATGCATATTCTCTCACACCCCGGGAGTTCGTTTCTAGAATTGAGCCATATCGTCACATAGTTGACGAGGTGCACGCCGTAGGTGGGCTTCATCCTGAATGGACAATACAAAATTACTTGGAAATTTTCGAGTTGGCGAAACGCAATTTTCCTGATATTAGCATCAAGTCTCTGACTGCAGTGGAGGTGAAGCACATAGCCTCCAGGTCCCAACTATCAATCAGGGACACCCTCATCTCTCTGAAGAAATCAGGCCTAAACTCCCTGCCCGGGGGTGGAGCTGAGATTTTGGTAGACTCAATCCGGGATCGTATTTGCATGGGCAAGGAGACGTCTTCAGAATATCTGGAGATTCATGAGATTGCCCATGAACTCGGCATCCCTACAAATTGCACAATGCTTTTCGGCACTATCGAGAATACCGATCATAGGGTGACCCACTTGGACAAGATTAGGATTCAGCAGGACTCATCCGGCGGTTTCCAGTGCTTCGTCCCATATCCATTCTTAGAGGACAATACTCGACTACCGGAAGCCAATCTCGCATCAGCGGAAGAGGTCATTCGGGTTATCGCATTGTCTCGAATAATGCTGGATAACGTCCCCCATATCAAGGCATACAGGATGAACATCGGCGATCATCTCGCCTCCATAGCAATCAATTCTGGTGCGGATGACATTGATGGGACCGTTGGGCACGAGGAAATTATGCATGTTGCCGGCAGTACAACAAGTTTGGATTATGACGGCCTTAGGCTAGCCCGATTAATTGACTCATCAGGACAAGAACCAGTGAAACGCGACTCAACATATACTCGCTTCGAATCGATAGTTCTAGAGCCATCAAGCCAAATGAAGCCCCTGCCCATTATAGGACAGTGAAATAATGTCTTGGAAGAGGGTACTTGGTCGGGTATCATTCATCAATTGCGACCCAATTTTTCATTCAATTGGCGACGATTGGAGAACTCTTTCTGCTCCACCTTCGTGGCTAACTGGTCACCTACTCCGGAGGGATTGCATCACTGCACCGATTCCTGCTGTTGACTACGCAAATAACTGTAATGAACTAGTCTTGTTAAGAGACATAGGTATTGTTGGCAGGGAGTCTGTTGGCTCTGTAATCCTATTCGGCAACAGGCCCATTGAGTCTATGCGCGACATAGCCCTTCCTTCGGATTCATCAACATCAAACATGCTAATGAAATGGATACTGGCGCATAGGGGATTGGACCCAAAACTTGTCCCAATGGGGCCAGATATTGAAACGATGCTTGACGAGTGCGATGGGGCTCTAATTATTGGCGACCGTGCATTATCGGCTGCCCTCAAGAACCCAGAACTGGTCATGATGGATTTGGGCAATGAATGGTCAAGCATCACAGGTCTGCCCATGGTCTTCGGAGTGTTCGCAGCAAGAATAGACTCGTCAACAGATATTGTTAACGAAGCCAGCGAATCAATGCTAAGGGCATACAAAATGTCCCTAGATGATGATGATTCCATGACAGAGGTAATTTCTATTGCTTCTAGGAAGATTGGCTTACCTGCAGATAGGGTAAGAAAATATTACGAATCTGAGGTTTCGAATTTTCTTGACCGATCTTCAATTGAAGGGCTGAAAGTTTTCCTCAGTGAGGTATGCGGGATGAAACATGACCCATGCTGGCTAGAAACAACTCAATCCGAATAATCCAGCCTATCGCTAGAAACCCAATTTAGTAGATCTATTGCAACTTCGCATGATTCCGCTACCACGATCTCCGCGTCAGATGCAAACTTCTCCAAAGTTGACATTGCAGTTCTATTTCCAATTGCCCCCAGAGCCTCAGCTGCTTCGTGCCGGACCATCACATCTTCTTCCAAATCCTCCAATCTGCTAATAAGATGCGGGACCGCATTATCATCTTGCATCTGCCCCAATACATAGGCAATTTCGTGTTTCAATAGTGCAGATGATGAATCAAAAGCCGCAGCCAATGAGTCAACAGCTTCCTTACCCCCAATATTCCTCAGAGCGAATAGGGCCCTCATACGCTGGAACATCCTTTCTCCTTCATCACAAAGACTCGCTCTGAGATTTTCTACTGAGAGGCGATCGCTGGCTGGTGCCGGATCGACAGATCCGAATTCGCTTACATCTGGCCTATCTGACATTTCTATTCCGCTCCAATAAATTCCAAACTTCTCGGTTCGAAATCATCTCGCACTAGTCCGACTTCTTTCCCCTCCTCAAGGAATAGCCTCACTGCTTCTCTACCATCATCCCCATAGTCAATAGTTCGGTCGTTCACATACATCCTGACGAATTCCTCATTTGTATCCTCATCGATTCCCCTGCCCCATTTAATGGAGTCTTCCAGAGCCATGACTGGATTGTTTAGTGAATACTCGATGCTTTTCTTTATGTCATTGGAAATTTCCTTGCACATTTCCTCACCGAGATCCTTCCTCACAACGTTACCTCCAAGTGGCAAGGGGAGCCCGGTTCGCTCGTTCCACCAAACTCCAAGATCTATGACCATGAATGCGCCTTCATTAGACCAGGTTAACTGCCCTTCGTGAATAATCACTCCCGCATCATACTCCCCGCTCAGGACTCCCGGCTGTATCTTGTCGAAAGCTACCTCCTTGACTTGCACATCCCCCAATGCAAGAACGAGTGACAAGTAGGCACTGGTGCTCCTTCCCGGAATGGCAATCACCGTACTCTTCGCTTCCTCGATACTCATTTCCTTGTTCGAGATTAGTATGGGGCCATACCCCTCTCCCATAGAAGCACCGCAATTCATCAGCGCATATTCTTCGGAAATCTTCGGGTAAGAGTGAATGCTTACGGCTGAAACCTCGAAGTTACCCCGTTGCGCCTCCTGATTCAGAGTATCAATATCCACCAAAGCATGCTCATAAATTCTCCCCGGTGTCTCAATCATTCCCCGCGTCAATGCATGGAACATGAACGCATCATCTGGATCAGGTGAATGCCCGATACGAATTTTCACTTTTCCCTCATTCATGTTCGACGCGCGATGTTTTCAGTTGAAATGGGTTTTCGTCTACACCCCTCCGCGCAAAGGTGAAATGTCATCCATTCAAGGCACCATCATGCCCGACCCCTCCAAGCTCTCCACTGCTTCAGGCCAACTTGGACCTGTATGTGCAATCACTGGCAAGGCCCTAAAGTTCTCTGAGGCCATTGTCCTTGACGACTCGTATGTTTGCTGGGAGGCGTACGTCGAGGCTACCGGGGCTTCTGCATCAACTGACGGCAAGGAAGTTGGCGGATTAAAGCTAGGCTGATTGAAAATTTATGGCCCTCGTCCCCCCATTTGGCACATGGCAGCCGGCTGGAGCAGGTTCGCATTGCGATTCTCCGACTATTACGAATCCCTTACTGCTGCATCGATTTGGACTCCGCCAAGATTGAGGACTAGAGAATGGATGTTCATCCCATGGGGCGGCGCTCCGCCAGACAGGCACAGGGCCTTCACCGACAAGAGATCACTGCAATCATATCTGCGAAACAGAGCACCTCACTCATGCTTTCATAGTACTGCTTACTACAAAGAACCGTCCCAATTGAAGATGGCAGAAAAGGGATGGCTTGGTGCTGACCTAATATTCGATTTGGATGGAGATCACCTACCTGGGGTATCCGACAATGACTTTCCAGCAATGATCGAAGTTATCCAGGGCCAGGCTTGGAGGCTGTGGAACGAATTCCTGGAGCCTGAATTCGGTTTCAATGAGAAGCACGCCCAATTCACATTCTCCGGGCATCGTGGATTCCACATTCACCTCAGGGACCCAAGCTTACTCCATCTGGATTCAAATGCACGCAGGGAGATTGTGAATTATATCCGGGGCGAGGGTATTGACATCAAGTCAACAATTTCGGACAACTCGGGGTGGGGTCGGAGAGCCTTGCAAGGAATCGACTCGACCCTGGAAAAATTATCCAAGATTTCCACTGGAGAAAGGGGCAAGGGGGCACTTATTGACGAGCTGCATGGTATACTCGCAACAAGAGCACGATCGCCTCAAGTCAACCTTAGATCCACTTCTAAGGCCAGTATAGAGGAGCTCGCCAAACTAGCAGATGCCGATGATAGGGTTAGTAGGCTCAAGAATGATCCGAGCCTTGCAGTCTTTGGCCCCAAATGTACGCCAATTTTCTGGGAACTTGTGAAGGGAGACTCCTCGGTGGTAATAGGAACTGCAGGAGAAACCGACGAAGTAGTCACGGTAGACACCAAGAGGGTAATCAGATGGGTCGGGAGTCTTCATGGGAAGTCCGGCTTGCGAGTAACTGAGTTACCTCTCGAGAGGCTAGATCCTGATTCCAGTAGCAGTTTCGACCCACTTACCGAGGCCGTTGCATTCCGCGGTGGGACTGTGAAAGTGAAGGTCCTGGCCGAGGACGTAACTGCAGAGATATCTGGAGTCAGGCTGGAGCCCAGAATGGGGGATGAAATAGAGGTTGATGAGTCAATGGCGATGTTCCTTTGCTTGAAAGGATGGGCAGAGACTTGCAAATGACTCGATTTCTCTCAATAAGTGAATAATTGAATCATCTCAATAACTAAGCCACAGAATATTGAATAGTGTTGAACTACGGAATCTATTCGTGATTGACCCGTTGGACGATGTCGATACCGATTCTGAGGGGCCTCCAAAACCCCTTCCTCCTCCACCGCCGGGAATAAACATGCCAATGCCAGAACCAGATCTGCCATTGCCGGATTTGCCTCCCCCAATGCCAGATTCGAACATCCAACAGTTCGGTTTTGTGCCAGAGCCATCCGCAGACGGGGATCTCTTGGACGCAGCAAACTCGCTTCCAGAGATTTCAACTCCCGATTCAATCAATCAATCCTCCGATTTCAAATCCGTGTGGGACAGGAGAAAGACCTCGAACCCCTCGATATCGAGCGATTCGAGGGATAGCATATACAACAGGATAGATAGGATTTCCACAGGTCGAGGAGAATCCCTTATGGATCGGTATGCCGATAGGTTCGGCTCAGATCTAGACAGGGAAATTATCGTCCTCAGGAAGAAGGATCAAGACGATCTCGCGTCGATAAAGCCAACCGTTGAGCTTATCTCTGAGGCCAGCAAAAATGAGATGTCACTAGCGGAGTTCCTAGAGGCTATGGGTGATTCAGACTTCGTTGGAAGAGTCGCCGAGAAGACCGGCGTCTCCGTGGAAAAGATTGACGAGCTGGACATTGAATCCATGAAAGCCTTCTTTGAGGAAGCAGACATTGACAATTCAGGCTCCTTGGACTTCGACGAGTTCGTTAATGGCATCATTCAGAGCTTCAGGAGCTATGACGAGGACTTCACACATTTCTTCACGGTCGTAAATGGCCTACTCGGCCAATTGCCCGATGACAAGACTCTCGCATTCATAGAATCCGACGGATTCAAGTTATTCGAGACCGTCGGCAATGATCCAAATAGTGCCGATACCGAATCAAGGGGCGAGTTCTTCACGATGGTTAATGAACTGCTTGTGGACCTGCCGGATGCAGTGATGAAGTCGTTCACTGAGTCGCAGGATTTCGATTTGTACAAACTAATTGCAAGCAGGTATGGTGGTTGAATGGGTCTCTTGGAGAAAGCAGGACAGATAAATTCCGGGGAATCGCCCAATTTAACCCCAGAAGCTCCAAAGGCTACTCCCGAACCGGTTGCAGCCCAGGCCGTCGCTCAGCCAGAACCAGCCAAACCAAAGAAGAGGTCCCGTAGGAAAAGGGAGCCTAGGAAGAAGAAGGAGCCTCGAGAGAGGAAGGCCAGGGCGCCGAAGGTACTGCCCGACGAATATGTGGAAGCCTCCAGAAGCCAGAGGGTGATCAGGAGGGGTGCGGATTTTGCCGTGTCATACGGCTGGACAGTTCCACTGACCGTTCTAACGGCATGGGGGTCATACTTCGACCCTACCTATGTCTTCCTCCTGGGAATCTTACTGATTAGCTTCAACCTTGGATTCATGCCGTACACTACTGGTAGGACAGTCGGAAACTGGATCAGCAGGACGACTTACGTGACCAACAACTCCGCCACACCTCATCAGTCGTACGTTTTCCTCAAGGGACTCACATTCCCTTTGGTGATGCTTGGTCTCATAATGTTCCTTACTTCAACATCCGAGGGTTTTGGAAGTAGCACCGGGCAGATACTCCTGGCCATCTCTATGTTATTCCTACTGCCTCCACTTTTGGACTACCTGTTCTACCGTTTCAAGAGGGATGATCTAGGCCTATGGGACACCCTGTACGGAGGAGTTTGGATCGTGAAGACTAGCAAGTCAGCAGAGTCGAAGGGCTGGTTGAAGAGGCTCGAGCAGCTCGGAGACTACTCGGAGGCACAAGGATGGTGGACGGACAAGGAATCGAACGAAGACCCAGGCGCTCCAGAGAATTGAGGAATCAGTACTCAACAGGCACCGGGTCCAGGGATCTCCAAATGAACCAACATGCAGCACTCCGATATGGCCTCCATGATTCTGCCACTTCGCGCATATCCCTTTTTGTCAGCGCATCAGGAACTAGACCCTGAATGCCCCTCTCAACTCCCAAGTCTCCAAGGCTCAGAACATCTGGGCGCATCAGTGAGAAAATCAGCATCATCTCAGCGGTCCAAGGGCCTACTCCTTTGAACTTCACAAGGTGCTCTATTATCGCATCATCATCCAACTCCTCATAGTCCTCAGGGAGTAGTGGGACTTCGCTTGTGGCGATTCCATGTATGTACTCGCTCTTTTTGATAGATAGTCCACAAGATGACAACTCTTCTAGCGTGCAAGACCCAATAGAAGTCCTGTTGATTTCACCACAGAGGGTAACTAATCGGTCGTGAACTGTGTCCGCAGCCTTCACAGATATCTGCTGTCCAACAATACTCCTAACCAGGGTCTGGAAAATCTCACCACGTCCAGATAAGTGACCCTGTCCGTATAAACGAACAATCCCGCCGAGCAAGGGGTCTACCGATAGGTGCTCAACTGCATCTTCCCACCAAACTGGTTTCCCCCCTTGCATGGATGTGTACTAACGACTCTACTCTATGAGTTAGTTGCCTGAACATCTATTTGCCGTCATCAATATGACAATTTGCTTATTCAGACTCTGAGTCGTACCTGCTCCGAGCTAGCTCCCTCATGTCCTCATGAAGTACCCCATCATCGATTGCATCCTGGTCGGACTCATCAACAATCTCCACACCCAGTAGTGTCTCGATAATGTCCTCCATAGTAACAAGCCCTGCAGTGCCGCCAAACTGGTCCTTTGCCACCAAAAGCTGCTCCTTGTTCTCTAGTAGTATATCGAGTGCCTTGTCGACGGAGGTATCCACATCGCATGTTACCAGATCCCTACATAGTTCCTCCATTTTTGTGTCGAAATCATCTTCCGCGGCTCTCCTCAAAATCTCGCTTCTTAGTACCAACCCAGACATCTCATCGACGCTTTCACGGAAAACTGGCATCCTGCCATGAATCATTATAGGGAGTCTGTCCATGACTTCCTTGATGGTCTCGGTAGATTTTACCGAGGTCATGACAACTCGTGGAGTCATTATCTCGGTAACTTTCATCTCCCTGAGTTTCAACAGGTTCTGTATTACTGCCTCCTCGTCCTCTTCGATAACATCTGACTCTTCGGCAATATCCGCAAGCACAGATAACTCGTTTCTAGTCACAGTCTCTGTCTCAACCTGCGGGAAAGGAGCACGCATTAACTCGATGCTTACCACTATTGGCCAGAGGATCCACATTAGCCACCCTAGTACGTGATACGAAGATACAGTCAACTTCCTCCAGTATAGCGCGCCTATGGTTTTTGGCAGGATCTCGCTCAGCAGTAGTATTGCAATAGTTAGAACTGCCGCCGACCCCGCAATTACGTACTCGCCCTCAAAGTTATTCTCCACTTCTGAACCTACGCCAAGTGCTCCAACGGTATGGGCGATGGTGTTTAGAGTCAGAATAGCAGTTAGGGGACCTTCTGGGTCATCTTTCCATTTCGACCAAGTCGCACTGACCTTCGCATGTGTGTCCTTCAGAGCTACAATATGTCCGTGGGATGTAGAAAGCAGTACCGCCTCGAGAATACTGCACAGAAAAGAGGCACCCAACGCCAGTACGGCGTAAGCAATCATCATTGTATAATCAGCCAATTCTGATGCCTCTAGGAGTATTATCGTATGTTGAGAAAGGTCCGTTTTGGTTTTCCACAGCGCTTGGCTCCATGCTGTTCCGGGCGAACATGACATAAATATCTAACTTGACGGACCTTTTGGCTAAGTCATGGAGTACGTCACTATTTTCATGGCATGGCCCTACGCAAATGGCCCCCTTCACCTTGGTCATGTTGCTGGTAACTGCCTCCCTGCTGATATCCAGTACAGATACGAGCGAGCTCGTGGCAGAAGGGTGTTGATGTGTAGTGGCTCAGACGAGCATGGCACTCCAATCACACTAACCGCAGAGGAGATGGGGATTTCCCCTCAGGATGTGGTGGATAAGTACCACGATGTGAACACGCAAGCATTGGCCGATCTGGGGTGCTCATGGGTAAATCCTGTTGACCCCAGAGGAATAGAGTTCGGTGGGGCACTGTACAATCGAACTTCGGATCCGATGCACAAGAAAATCGTTCAAGAGGTCTTCAGTCAGTTGCTTAACTCTGGATTCCTACAACGCGAGTCAATGCAGCAGTATTGCTCCATCAACAATGAGGGCAAGGTCAGGTTTCTACCCGACAGATACGTAGAGGGAAAGTGCCCTTCTTGCTCAGAGGATGGTGCCAGGGGGGATCAGTGCGATTCTTGTGGGGCCACTTATGAGGCTCACGAACTAATCGACCCCAGCTCTAAGTTAGACGCTGAGTCTGATATCGAAGTCAGGGACACGGAGCATTACTTCCTGCGCCTCAACGACTTCCAGGAATCTTTGGAGGCTCATGCATCAGAGAGAAAAGGTGTTTGGAAGGCAAACGTCCGCTCTATGTCCAAGAATTGGCTTGACATGGGCCTTCGCCCAAGGGCTGTAACTAGGGATATCGAGTGGGGAATAGAAATACCACTCGAAGGTGAAGATTGGGGCACTAAGAGAATCTACGTTTGGTTCGAAGCTGTACAGGGGTACTACACATGTGCCCGTATATGGGCCGAGCGTTACGCTGCCGCAGCCGGCCATTCAGACGGGATTGATGCTTGGAAGAATTGGTGGTTGATACCCGAAGAAGGGGAAAGCCCACGCCACATCTACTTCATGGGGAAAGACAACATTCCGTTCCACACAATAATCTGGCCCGCAATACTGATGGGTCTGAATGCTAATGACGCAAGCGAGGTTTCTCACAAACCGGGTCCTGGTCAGATGGTTCTGGAGGACAATGTCTCTTCGAACGAGTATCTGATGCTACAGGGTGGCCAATTCAGCAAGAGCAGGAGGCATGGAGTCTGGCTCCCCTCTTACTTGGAGAGGTATGACCCCGATGCTCTCCGATATTATCTGTCCATCAACATGCCAGAGACCCATGACACAGATTTCAGGTGGGACGAGTATGTGGACAGGGTGAATAACGAGTTAATCGGAACATACGGCAATTTCGTCCACAGAGTCATGACTTTGGCACATCGTCTGCATAGTGATGGGGGAAATCCACTTGCGGCCTATGATGATAATGAGTTACACGAGGAAACAATTGCATCGGTGAATGAGAAGATCACTAGCGCTATCGATTCGATGGAGAGGCAGCGTTTCAAAGAGGCACTGAGAAGCATAATGGGTATAGCCCAGATCGGAAACTCTGTACTTCAGGAAGCTGCTCCATGGAAGTACCTCAAAGGGGAGGATTCGCCCGAAAGAAGACAATCCCTGTCTTCATTGGCTCTATCATGGAGGATTTGCAGTTGTCTAGCCGTCTGTATGCGACCATTCATCCCCTTCTCCTCCGAGAGGCTATGGTCGATGCTCGGGAACGAGTCGGATATCGACACCATACTATTGGATGACTCAATGAATGGAATGGGGCCACTGTCATGGAATCCTGAATCACCTAAACCACTATTCGCACGTTTAGACTTGGAAGAAATACTAGAGAGCGAGGAGTCATTATCTGACAGTAAGAACAATGACTCCACCTCCCCTGCCGTTAATGGAGGGGATTACATCGACTTCGAGGATTTCATGAAGGTTGAGATGAGGACTGGCAGGATTGTCTCCGTAGAGGACCACCCCAATGCCGACAAGCTTTTCGTAATCACAATCGACGAGGGGTTTGACTCTACTAGAACCGTCTGTGCAGGACTCAAGGGGCATTACGAGCCATCTGACTTGCAGGGTCTGAACGTTGTATTCGTAGCCAATCTGGAACCCAGGAAGCTTAGAGGGGTAATGTCTGAGGGGATGATCCTTGCTGCAGATGATGGTGAAGGCGGAGTCAGGGTTCTGACTACCGAGGGTGATATCACGTCGGGTTCGAGAGTAAGGTAGTCACAAGCCCCTTCTGCCTACGAACATCGATGAAGCCAAGAGGGCCGTGATTGCTGCAATTAGCCATGGTATTAGGGGCAAACTAGGGCAAATCAACTCTTTTTCCATACCGAGTATGTTGTCGCATGTTCATTGTCCTTATCCACTGTTGTTTGCTCAATGACCGTCTCGGTCCAATCCGTTCTGTCCCATTTGGGGAAGGAAATGTCACCGCTACCAGTGACGTGGACAGTTGTTACGTGGATCTCTTCTACCCTGTCTAGGAACATCTCATAGATCTGAGACCCGCCAATTACCCAGCACTCTTCACTACCCTCTGCAAATGCAATCTCAATTGCCCTGCCGACGTATAGTGCTGCGTCGGCCCCATCAGCATTCCAGTTTGTATCCCTCGACATCACTATGTTGGCTCTCTCAGGAAGGGGCCTGAAATCTGCAGGAAGGGAGTCCCATGTCCTCCTGCCCATGATTACAGCATTGAACCCGTCACCTTCAGTGAGTGTCTTGAATCGAAGCATGTCGCTCTTTAGTCTCCACGGGAGATCTCCCGAGGAGCCTATGTTACCATCCTCATCCATTGCGACGATTATTGCCATCTTCATGCTATCACTATATGGAAATGGGGGCTGATATGTGAGGATGGTGGTCATAGCCTTCTATAGTGATGTGCTCGTATCTGAATTCATCTATGCTGGTAATAGCTGGGTCGAGAAGCAATTTCGGAAGCTCCAGTGGCTCTCTGTCGATCTGCATCTTAGCCTGATCCATGTGATTGAGGTAGAGGTGACAATCCCCTCCGGTCCAAACGAACTCGCCGGGCTCTAGCCCACAGACTTGCGCAATCATGCAGGTGAGTAGGCTATACGATGAAATGTTGAATGGGACTCCTAGGAAAGCATCAGCACTCCTTTGGTATAGGTTGCAGGATAGCTTGCCCTCATTTACGTAGAACTGGAAGAAGGCATGGCAAGGCATCAGCGCCATCTGCTCTAATTCTCCAACATTCCATGCTGATACGATGATTCGCCTACTTCGGGGGTTATTTTTTATCAGTTCAATTGCACCTTCGATTTGGTCAATGACCCTGCCATCATTTGACTCCCAGTACCTCCACTGCTTTCCGTAAACAGGGCCAAGGTCTCCATTTTCATCCGCCCACTCATTCCAAATTCGTACTTTGTTATCTTGCAAATATGCAATATTGGTATCTCCCGAGAGGAACCAAAGCAACTCATGAATTACACTGGGCCAGTGAACCTTCTTCGTAGTAATTGCCGGAAAACCTTGAGATAGATCAAATCTCATTTGGTGCCCAAATACGGAAACTGTCCCAGTTCCAGTCCTGTCTCCTTTGGCAGAACCCTCATCGAGAATCCTCCTCAGTAAATCCAGATACTGCTTCATGTACCTTCTCCGCTGAGAGCAGGTAGTCCATCAAGAATGCGCTAAGGGGCACCCCTCATTTTCTGGGTCTCAATAAACTGGTCCGCGAATTTCCTGTAAAGAACCCTCATAGAATCCTGCCTCTGCTCTTGCTCTAGATTCGTAGCCTCTTCTACCCATTTATCGTCAATTCCACCGCCATTTGGGTGATGGGCCCACTCAGCAAATGTAATCGGATCATCCACAATTAGCTCTATCCTCTTCCACGGCTTAGGCAACTTACTTCCCGGTGGCATGAAGTCTCTGGCCCCGATCGACATAGTGACTGGAACCACGGGGACATTGGGGAACCTAGCTGCGAGCCTTGCAAAACCAGTTTTTGCCTGCTGAAGCAAAGGGTGCTCCTCTCTCCTGGATCTGGTACCTTCTGGGAAAATGCCCAGGCAACGTCCACTCTGAATAACATCCACCGCCCTAGCCAAGGCATCCCTCCCCCCTCGTTCTCTGAAAGTCTCGATCTGCCCAGTAGATTTCATTACAAATCTGGTGGGCTGCTTCTCAAAGTGACCTTCCTTGGCCATGAAGTGAATAGGCCTCTGGGATGCAAGTATCTTGATGAAGGGATCTAGATTTCCAAGGTGATTGCCACAGAAAATGACTGCTCCATCCATCGGGACCTTATGCGCCCCCCTAATATGCACATTTGTAATTGAACGCAGTAGCGCTGGAACATACTTCTCAAGGAATCTGTAGATAAGAGGGGTGGAGAACTTCTGTCCGGTGCCCTCCAGTCCAACCCATGAAGAAATCTTCGACAGCGACTTATCGGATAGGCCCATGACCTTCGCCTGTAGTGTACTGTTTCATAGTTTACAGTTGAATACTTTGAATAAGCAAAACAATCAGAGCCAGCCATGGGGGGCAAATTGCAAACACTTCTCGTTTCTGCATTACTTTTCTTTCCACTATTTGCCCCTTCAGTTGCAGGTGAATGGCGGACCGATACCTGGCTATCTAGCGTAATCTCCGAAGAGCGTCTCGCTAGCGGCGATGAATTTGGTTGCCAAGGCTATGAGGGGGTAGTGACTCAGGATGATCCATGGGTTATTGCAGCATGCAAGGAATATTTGGAAGGTCAAACTAACGCTTCAAGGTGGGGAAATAGCCCCATTTCATTCGGAATAGATTCAGACGTCGTTGACGCAGACCTAGGATCTAATCTGAAAAACTCCGGATTCCAGATTGTAGGTGATATGGTCCAAGATGCTCCAGATGGGCTGTTTATTGCAACAAGGAATGGGGCTAGTCTGGAGAAAGGGGTGGCCGATATATCGATCATTGAATCTGCAGAAGAGGACTCACTCGTAAGTATTCACTGGAGGGCTCGAATCGGCGATCTTCGTGTCCGCGAAGACAAGGATGTAATTTCTTGGATTGAGGAGCAATCTGTTTGGTTCACAACTTGGGGTGAGTGGCACCATCACAGGGAATCTGGAAACTCCACTAGGGCTTTCGCTAATGGATCAATTGTTTCAATCGACTCAACCCCCCAGCAATTAGGCACGGACTCTTGGGCGGTACCGGGTACTGTAATGGTTGAATTCAATTCTGCTGTGGTCGAAGTTACTGATTCCAATGGCAATACTATGCCAATACTAACTGGGGGTGAACGTAAACTGGTTGTTGGGTGGCGTCACGTTGATGGCGGAATCATAGTAACACAGCACCCCAATACGACTGTATTTGTTAAGCTAGAAAATAGAACTGAAGATGTTGAAATTACGCCGTTAACCACATTCAACAACCTCGATTATTCGATTACAATTGTGGGTCACCATACAACCAATCTTTTCAGATGGACTCAGGATTTCTCTGGTACCGAACTAACATTCACATGGCTTGTTGAGAGGCCTATTGATGACGAAGTTGGATGGAAATTGCCTCTTTTCGCCATTACATTACTCATTGCCGTCCCACTTTCGATAGTGTATCTTATTCGAAACGACCAATTCTCGAATCTATAGATTCGGCTCACCGATCAAGGGCCCCTCGATTTCCACGCCCTCACGAACCATCCTGGCAATAATTCTGCCAATGGCATCGGGCGAAAGGGCCTCTGGCGGGTGTACACCAGTCGGCAGCATATTCGGATCATTGAGCCACTCTTCAACACAGCAAATTGTCACCAGGCCAGTGGCTCTTGCCATTGAATGCCCGTCATCCCCTCCATGATCCTGAACTCTCCACGTCATTTTCCTTCCATCAAAACCTTCGGCTGAAACCTCCATCCAAGTGAACTCAGGAATTTTCTCATTATATCGCCATTCGTCAGTAATACTCTGGACGTCTAATTTTCCTGCAGCCCTCTCATCAATGAACCTTTGAATGTGCCCAGGCCATCTTACGGTGTACTCTGAAAGATCTTCGGCGGGAATAGTCCTTAGTACACTCCGCAAGCCATCTGTAAGGAAAGCTTCCATTACACCTTTCTCGGGTACTTCTATCTCATGCCTCTCAGATAGTGCTGGCAAAGTTACTTGTTCTGAATTTCTGATTACTCTTGCCGGCCGAGTATACTCTGCAATCACATCAATCGGCGAGAATGGTGCCATGTAGTTCCAACCTCCGGTGGGGCCCGTTGGATTTCCGCCAACTCTTACTTCGCCATTCTTCAGCGCCCCCATTTTCCCATAAGCCAAAGAAAGAAGCATATTGGATAGGCCCGGTGCAATTCCAGTATCCCACAAGATTGTCGCACCGTATTCCTTCGCCTTCTCATCATCCCTGTCAGGTGTGAATTCGCTGAAACTCAGGTCAACAGTTCTCCAAGGCAACTCTGCAAGTGATGTAGTGCTTGAGTGCCCTATGTCACCGGGCAACATGTTGACTACAATGTCACTACCCGGGTCGAATGAAATGCCATTACTTGAGTATACTAGATCCTGCATCAGATCAATGGGGTCTTCGTCTGGTTCTAGGTGATGAATATTGATTCCGGGAACGTCCATTACCCGATGTGGCTGAGGGTCGTATGCATGGACTGTAAATCCAGATTCTGCAAACTTCCTAGCCACATAGGAGCCAACTAGTCCAACTCCAAAGCAGTGTATGGCAACCATACCCATCCGGGGAGTGACTGAGTTATTCGTTGTAACTGTCCGTATCTTCAACATTCAAAATTAGCGATGCCTTGATTGGGTGCGATACTTGCCGCATTGCATGGATAAGGCCGGAAGGATAGACCCGTGGTCATCTGAGCAATCGACGGACTATGCCCGCATAGTGAACCAGTTCGGACTGTCTTCAGTTGATGCAGACTCCCTCCCGAATCCAGGCATGTTGCATCGTAGAGGCATTGTTTTCGGACATAGGGACCTAGATGTTGTTGTTGACTGCATGAGTGTCGGGGACCCTTTTGGAGTTCTTACAGGATTGATGCCTAGTGGTAGGATGCATCTTGGCCATAGCATGGTTATCGAGCAAGTGCGTTGGTTCCAGGAACAGGGTGCTGATGTCACCGTTGCCGTTGCTGACCTTGAAGCACTTGCAACACGCGGAACATCACTAGCAAAGGGACGTGAGACCGCCCTCCGAGAATACGTACTCAACTACGCAGCCTTGGGACTTGATCCAGAAAACACAAGCGTATACTTCCAGAGCTCTAGGCCCGCCGTGCAGAGGTTGGCCTTCACACTAGGTCAGCGGACCAATATCTCAGAGCTCGAGGCAATATACGGATTTAGCGGAGACACCAACCTAGCCCATGTCCAAGCACCACTTGTTCAAGTAGGTGACATAGTGCATCCGCAGATGGATGAGTATGGCGGCCTAAGACCTATTGTGGTGCCCGTCGGAGTAGATCAGGACCCCCATCTGAGGCTCACTAGAGACATTACACAAAAGAGTAACTGGTTTAACATTAAGCAAAGAAAAAACGGCGGTCTAACTGTAGCTCTGTCGGTTCAGGATTCCAATCGTTCAGAGCTGGGGGTCTTAGATTCTGGAAAGGTTGACAAAGAATGCAGAAATTCTGTTATGTCTAATATAGAATCTTCAATTATCGAATTAGGATTTTCCGATGTGAAATCAAACCCAAAGCACGGCATTATAGAAATCCCTGCAGCCACAGCAACTGACAAATTCCGAATCCGAATGAAACTACTATCAATTGAGAGGAAAATGGGTGGTATGGGACTCTTGCCACCAAGCTCTACCTACCATAGGTTCGCCGTAGGAATGACGGGTGATAAGATGTCCTCATCCAAACCAGAAAGCACGATTTTCATGGATGACCCAATCGATGTCATGGCAAAGAAGGTCAAGAGGGCAATTAGTGGAGGTCAGCCGACTGTAGAGGAACATCGCCGTCATGGTGGCGATGTTTCCAAGGACGTTGCATTCCAATACTTGCAGTACTTCTTCGAGGAAGATGACAATGCCTTGGAAGAAATCCGAAAGGGATACGAAAGTGGAAGGCTACTAGCGGGCGATGTTAAGCAACTATGCATAGACAGTGCTACTGAATGGTTGGACACACTCGCTGAGAAGAGATCGCAATGGGAAGATAGTGTGGATGAGTTTCTGGCGAAAGATGCACTCTAATCCAGATCGAACACAGGAATCTCAGGCCCAGTATCCAATCCTTCTTTTTCGAGGCCAGTCAATGGTCGTGAAACGGCTTCCTCGTGAATTATCTGACTCCTTCCCCTGGGATCTAATAATTCCAGCATTACAGTACTTTTCCCCGACTTTACGAGTCCTATTCTTTCCAAAATCCTAGAAGCAATAGCACTATCTTCACCGTTTCCATCTCCCCGAATGATAGTTTCAATGGCGTTAACAAACCGATTCAGAACACCTTCAACATTAGTCACGTATCCACTAGAAGAACCTCCAGGTGATACTTCTAAGTCCAGTTCAGTAATCCTAATGGTGCACGACGAAGATCTCACCACCCTCGCCATCGTCTTTTCTACTTCATTGATTTCCAATGATGAATGGCCGGGCCTTTCCCCGTCTGAAGGGATGAAATCTGTGTGCTTCCAACCGCATGATGAGCATAAAACTGTGATTTGAGTATGTTCTCCGAAGTATGGAATTTCAGAGTTCATTGCTAGCATCGTCAACGAACTTTGTTCGGCGCACTGGGGGCAGGGGGCGTCTACTTTGCTCTGCATAAAATCACTCTACCTTAGCACTCTCAAAAGTTGGTGGCAGCAGTAGTAGCCTGGCATTACCAAGGCGAACTAGTTGACCGTTGATATCATCTTCAACGAATTCCTGTATTTTTCCCACGGCCAATTGCAATTCCATGTCCCTTTCCATCAAACCGGACATCTCTACGATTACAATATCTCCCTCGGATATCCAATCCATTAGCTGAGCAATGCCCGTTACGTCCTCCAGTATGGCTCTGTGGACTATTACATCGCCATGTGTTCTCGGAACCGGTGCATGTGGGAATTTCAACCCCAGATCGTGATATGGCTCTCCGGGCTCGATGCTCCCGCTTCTCTCTTCGGAAATACTCGGCATTTCTACCCATTTGGGACCATCATCACCTAAACGCACGGAGTTTCGAAAATCATTTGACGCTTCATACCTTCTACTTTTCAAACTCAAATTTGAACTTTGTAAAGCAAATTCACGCAGCCCCACATCCCGTCGCATTGATAAGGGGTCGATTTTAGTGAATATCACTGGCAACTCCGCCGGTGATTACTATGGACGCAACTTCAACCGCAATCAAGACTGGCACTAGCACCGTTGGAATAACTTACGACGGCGGCGTAGTAGTAGGTGCAGATCACAGGGCAACAATGGGTCATTTCATAGCAAATAAGTCCGTTCAAAAGCTATTCAGGATCTCCGATAACATTGCATTAACCACAGCGGGTCTTGTGGGTCATGCACAATCTCTTTCCCGCGTTCTTGCAGCCGAATTAAAGTTGTACGAATTAAAGAGAGACTCGCCGATGACTGTTAAGGGAGCAGCTACATTCACTGCCAACATCCTTTCCGGCAGGCCACACTATGTCCAATTGCTAATTGTTGGAGTCGATCCATCCGGTTCGAGTGTCTACAGCATCGATTCTGCTGGTGGTTCCATCCCCGACGTTTACTGTGCTACTGGTTCTGGCAGCCCATACATGTATGGTGTGCTCGAGGACCAATTCAAAGAGGGGATGTCCAAACAACAGGCTTTGTCTGTGGCTGCAAAGTCACTACTTGCTTCTGCCCAGAGGGATGCAGCAAGTGGAAATGGGATGGACCTAGCATTCATTACCAATGAAGATGGCTTCACACAACTATCCGAAGAGGAAGTCAGCGAGCTCCTCTCTTCACTTTGATCACATTCCCGGCCTAGTGCCGAATTGGCAATTATGCCCGAGGAAAAGGATGATATTATGAGATTGACACTGCCGGAGATTAAGAAAAAAGTCTCCAAAATGACTCCTGACGATATAGACTACGAGGTAACCTTGGAGGCCGGATCTATCGCGATAATAACTAAGGATCCAAGACGATTTTCTGGTGGTAGCGAGAGCCTCACTGTGAGGATTGCCAAGGCAATCAAAAGGAGAGTCGTAGTAAGGCCTCATCCAGACATTCTCTCGGATGAAAACGCAGTGCACGATGCAGTAAATCGAATCATCCCCCCGGAGGCTAAGGTTAGGAACACATGGTTGGATCCCGCGTTATCAGAAGTTATTCTTGAGTGCGACGATCCTTCTTCTGCGGTCGGACCTAAAGGTGCTCATATCAATTCATTGAGGGATGAGGTCGGCTGGCTTGTAAAGGTCGAGAGGGCACCTGCTAGGGAAAGCCGTACTCAGCACGACATTCGTAGATATAGAAAGGAGTTAGCCGACGAAAGAAAGTCCCTATTGAAGAAGTTCGGAACTAGGATTTACCGGCCACAAAGGCCCGGGGAGTCTTGGGTCCGGGTCTCTGCACTTGGATCATACAGGGAGGTCGGCAGGGCCATGCATCTTGTTACGACAAACGAATCCAAGGTTCTTGTTGACGTTGGTGCCAAGCCGACAAGTAACCAAAACGAAGTACAACCATTTTTCGCGGCTCCAGAACTCCTCCCATTGGACAATTTAGATGCCGTGGTAATCACACATGCCCACGTAGACCATATCGGAATGCTACCTGTCCTATTCAGATATGGATACAAGGGGCCGGTATACTGTACCCCTCCTACTCGCGATCTAATGACACTCCTCCAAATTGACTACATCAAAGTCTCACAAGCGGAAGGTAATGAGCCACCATATTCCAAAGCCGACATTCAGGAATGCATCAAACACGTAGTAGATGTCAATTGGGGTGACAAGACAGATATCGCACCGGATGTCAAAATGACAATGGAGAATGCGGGGCATATACTAGGCTCATCAAGCGTTTACATGCAGATAGGGGAAGGCAAGTCAGAACACAGACTGCTTTTCTCGGGCGATATCAAGTACGAGAAATCATGGCTTTTCGATGCTGCAACGGTTCGATTCCCGAAGGTTGACACACTGGTAATAGAATCCACCTATGGGAGTCCTCAGAGCATCCAACCAACGAGGCAGCAAGCCAGCCAGGAGTTGCAGGACCTCGTTACTGACACATTGAACAGGAAGGGGAAAATATTCTGTCCGGTGTTTGCAGTGGGAAGATCCCAAGAGGTCATGCTAGCGATTGACGAGCTCTTCAAGTCTGGCAGGGTGCCACCAGTGACAGTATGGCTCGATGGGATGATTAGTGAAGCCAGTGCAATACATTCTAGCCATCCAAACTTCTTGAATAGGGAGCTGAAAAAGAGTATGCTAAGGGGAGGGGAGCAGAACCCATTCAACTCTTCATGGTTTAAACAAGTAGATTCCAGAGAGTTGCGCGAGTCCATACTCCTTGACCCAAGCCCTTGCATTGTTCTCGCAACAAGTGGGATGATGACCGGCGGCCCGATTATCGAATATCTCAAGCACTGGGCTCCCGAGCCCGGAAACACGCTCTGCTTCGTTGGATACCAGGCCTCAGGCACGCTCGGTCGCAGACTTCAGGAAGGACACTCACATGTCCCCCTAATGGACAAGGGGCAGACACTAATGTTGGATGTAAAATGCAACATGGTGATAATTGACGGTTTCAGTGGCCATTCAGATAGGAATCAATTGATGGATTACGTCTCGGCGTTGAACCCTACGCCAAGGAAGATTATCTGCCATCATGGCGACCCACAGACTTGCAATGCCTTCAGGATGGGCTTGCGTGAGAGATTCAAGGTCCAGACTTATGCTCCCGCAAATCTTGAGACATTGAGACTGTCGTGATTACAACACTGGAACATCGAAACCCGCTTCAGACGGATCGCCCACAGTTTTGTCCTTCTCAAATTCTGGCTCTTCCTGCCAATCGACAATTTGAGGCACCTCGTTCGTGGCGCCATTTCCCGATGTAACCGCAAAACCAACGGGAACTGGCGCTAGGAGTAGCATTGCCCATGCTTCAGCAGTAATCGTTCGTTCTACTACCATGATTACCAAAGAAATCAACACAAGAATCAATGAAAAAACTAGTGCTATCCTTCTTAATGCATTCATAATTAACTATCTTAGGCTGGGCATAGATGTTCATCTTTGTCACGACAAAGTGATGTACCACCTCGAATGGCCATATTCATGAGTGAAGCGTGGCAATTGCATAGATGCGATTGCGGCCATTCATTCGGATGCAATGGTTCTCACTCGGCATCCTGTACTAGGTGCGGCTCATCTAATTCTAAGGTGGTATCAAGTTTTGACGACTCTAGACAGCTTGCTAAGGCTGTCGCACAAGCAAATCTTCCCAATGAAATATCCGATGAAATCTCAAAAAGAATATCTAAGTTAGAGAATATTAATGCAAATAGAGGCTCTGAAGATACAAGTGCCCGTACGATCACGATTCAAGCTATGCATGAGTCCACTGACGATGCAGGCAATCTGACCCTTCAATCATTAGAGCGTACATTGGTGGAGAAGGGTGTTTCAGGCACATCTGCCCAACACATCATTGGTCAAGCTGAGTTGGAGGGCGTCCTCATTAGAATTGATACCGATTCTTGGTCTTGGCTCTAGCAAAGTTCATGACGATTCGTCATCCGCATTCATTTACCTAGGGGCCTGTGGGTTAGTCTGGTCTATGCTTGTTGCTTTGGGAGCAATAGACCCTGGTTCGAATCCAGGCAGGCCC